>Ga0209344_10000260_pt1 | contig 103781 bp, 94 predicted proteins | sample Cruoilmetagenom6_FD_187293 | JGI IMG/M metagenome (GOLD analysis project Ga0209344, IMG submission 187293) | Oil polluted marine microbial communities from Coal Oil Point, Santa Barbara, California, USA - Santa Barbara Oil Seep Sample 6 (SPAdes)... | ecosystem: Environmental > Aquatic > Marine...
AGAATAGCTCCAACACATGCTTCAAAATGGCGTAACATTAATTTCTAGAGTTTACGTTTTTATGCTTATTTTTATCTTTAATATTTGGTCTTAATAAAAGACGCAAAAGTCGTTTGTAGTACGTTATATAATTCGCTGTATGCTCACTAATTTAACCATAAAAAATTACGCTCTCATTGATGAACTAAATGTAAGTTTTAATAGTGGACTTACAATTATTACAGGAGAAACAGGAGCAGGAAAATCTATTCTTTTAGGAGGGTTGTCACTAATTTTAGGTAAGAGAGCAGATTTGAGTTCTGTTAAAGACAATTCGAAAAAATGTGTTATCGAAGCTACTTTCGATATTGCTAAGTACAACTTAAAATCTGTTTTTAAAACAGAAGATTTAGATTACGAGTCTCAAACTATAATTAGAAGAGAGATTTTACCATCTGGAAAATCTAGAGCTTTTATTAATGATACTCCTGTCAATTTAGATAGTTTACAAGTTTTAGGAGAGCGATTACTCGATATCCATTCTCAACATCAGACATTACAACTTACAAATGATAATTTTCAGTTTCAGGTTATCGATGCTTTGGCTAATAACGAAAAACTTTTAGTGGCTTATGTTGATTTGTTAAAACAATTTAAACTTTTAGAAACAGAACTTCAAGATTTACGGAATAAAAAAGATAATGCAATAAAAGAATTAGATTATCATACATTTCTGCTTAAAGAACTTGAAGATGCCAAATTAGTTGCTGGTGAATTAGAAAGCTTAGAAACCGAATATGAAACGCTTAATAATGTAGAAGAGATAAAAGAAAAACTGTCTTTGTCTAATGATTTAATGAGTAATGAAGATATAGGAATCATTACAAATCTCACCGAATTAAAATCTCAATTTTCAAAAATATCTGGTTACTCTAGTCAGTATAATTCTATTTTCCAGCGAATACAAAGTAGCTTAATAGAACTTGATGATGTGTTTTCAGAAATAGAAAACTTGCAAGAACAGTTAGAAGCAGATCCTAATAGATTAGAACAGGTAAATACAAAGCTTCAAATCATTAATAATTTATTGCAAAAGCACGCTGTGTCTAGTGTTGAAGAATTAGTTTGTATAAAAGAAGAATTAAGTTCTAAGGTATTTGAAACAGAAAATTTAGATGTCATAATTTTAGAAAAAGAAGAGGCAATCCATTCGCTTAAATCTAAATTAGTGACTGAAGCAGATCACATTCATAACAATAGAACAGCAATAATTCCAAAATTAATTGTTCAGTTGGAATCTATATTGACAACACTAGGAATGCCTAATGCCAAATTTAAGATTCAGTTAGAGCCAACAAACAAGTTTTTGAATAACGGAAGTGACGAGCTTCAGTTTTTATTTTCTGCCAATAAAGGAGGTCAATTCAATGAATTAAAAAAATCTGCTTCTGGAGGAGAATTATCTAGAATTATGTTGGCTATAAAGTCCATACTTTCAAAATACATGCAATTGCCAACAATTATGTTTGATGAAATAGATACAGGAGTTTCTGGAGAAATTTCAAATAAAATGGCAACAATAATGCAACAAATGAGTAAGGCGATGCAAGTATTTACAATTACGCATTTACCACAAATAGCAGCTAAGGGAGATACACATTTTAAAGTATTTAAGGAGGATGTAAATAATGTTACTCAAACACAACTCAAACAATTAAGTGCTAATGACCGCATCGTTGAAATTGCTCAAATGTTAGGAGGAGCAGATGTGTCATCGTCAGCATTAGCACATGCAAAAGAGTTGTTGAATTGATTTTATAGTAAATACATGAAAAACACTAGCTTTTTTAAAGTAATTTGTATTGGTGTTCTACTAATTTTAGTAAGCAATTGTGATGATGACGATCCATGTGATGTTAGACATGTCGTTATTAATGGCGAATGTGTTCCTGATTATGTGTTTCCAGAGAACAATAATTTGAAATCAGGAGACAAGTTTTATCACACTAAACACGGAATAATTATTTTTAAAGAAGGAGATTGGTACACCAATAAAGGCAAGCTTATACCAGAAATGAACACTAAAAAGAACTAATACAATTAAAGTTTTATTAACTTTGAAACATGTGTGAATTAATCAATACATATAATACAAAAAAACAACTAACAGCCGTACAACTAACGACTAAACATTAAGACTATGTCATACAATTTATTAAAAGGAAAAAAAGGAATCATATTTGGAGCCTTAGATGAAAATTCTATTGCTTGGAAAACTGCTGAACGTGTACATGAAGAAGGAGGTACATTTGTACTAACCAATGCACCAGTTGCGATGAGAATGGGGCAAATTAATGAGTTAGCAGAAAAGACAGGTTCTCAAATTATTCCTGCAGATGCAACTTCTGAAGAAGATTTGCAAAACCTTGTTAAGCAATCTATGGAGATTCTTGGTGGTAAAATCGATTTTGTACTTCACTCTATTGGTATGTCTATTAATGTTAGAAAAGGCAATCATTATACAAATCAAAATTATGCATGGACGCAAAAAGGTACAGATGTATCTGCAATGTCTTTTCATAAAACAATGCAGACGCTATATAAAGCAGATGCCATGAATGAATGGGGAAGTATTGTTGCTTTAACCTATATGGCAGCACAAAGAGTTTTTCCAGATTATAATGATATGGCAGACAATAAGGCTTATTTAGAAAGCATAGCACGTAGTTTTGGTTATTTCTTCGGAAGAGATAAAAAAGTGCGTGTAAATACCATTTCTCAATCACCAACACCAACAACTGCAGGAAGTGGTGTTAAAGGCTTTGATGGTTTTATTTCTTATGCTGAAAAAATGTCGCCATTAGGAAATGCAACAGCCTTAGATTGTGCAAATTATACAATTACATTGTTTAGTGATTTAACAAAACGTGTCACACTTCAAAATTTATACAATGATGGAGGTTTTAGTAACATGGGAGTAAGTGATGCTGTCATGGATAAATTTGTTGAATAAATTAAAAAATACACATAAAATTTAAGCCACTTATCATTTGATTGAGTGGCTTTTTTTATTCAAAAAAAATATAAGAAACACCTGTCGTTTATCTGTCTTTTTTACACTTAATCGATTAGCGAATGAAGACTTTTATAATCATATATAATATCATTAATTTAATACACTATTTAAAAAACTAAAACTAATATTAACTAAAACGAACTAAAACATGAAAAAAATTACTTTATTATGTTTGATAGGGCTTTCATTTGTTTTTACAAGCAGAGTGATAGCACAAACATTAAACCAAAATGCTGGTTGGCCAAATGCAGCTTGGGTGATAACAGGAACTTATACTGTTGCAGCTGTGCCTGGAGATGCTTTTGAAGCAGATCCTACAGTTTCAGCAAATTTTTCATATAATGATGATGATAACGCAACTGGTGGTGATCAAAGTTTTGATGACATTGCTGCAGAATCACCAGTTATAGATTTAACAGCTGCATCTGGTGCAGGTGAAACCTTGATTTCTATTGCAGGTAATTATGTGTACAATAGAGTTGACGTTGTTGGTGAACTTTTAACGTTTCAATATTGGGATGCAGATGCTACAAACTGGGTGAATTATCCTGGTGGTTTATTTGATGCAGCTAGAGAAACAGTATCACAACCAACAGATGATTTGTGTTTGGGTACTTCTGAACCTTATACTACTGATACTTTAGATATAAGTGGTTTTTCAGCAACTCAATTATCTGGATTTAGATACAGAATTTTTTATGACGATGATTTTGATGGTGGTAATGCTTGGGAATATGGTTTTTGCTTTGATGCTCCAACTATTACTTCTTCAGCTCCTTTAACATGTACACAAGTTGTGGTTAATGGGACTTCAATCGTAAATGATTGTGTTGCTAATAGTGAATTTCAAATTGATGTTGACGTAGATTTAGTTAGTGATGGTACTTTTATTAACGACGGAACTACTACTTATGCTATTGTAGCTGGTAGTAACTTAGTAGGCCCTTATGCTAGTGGGACAAATGTTACTTTAACTATAGAACACAGTGATTCAGCTTGTGATTTCGCACTTGAAGATGTTACTTTTACTTGTCCAACAATACCAACAGTAGCAGGTACTTTATCAGTAAATGGTTGCTTAGATTCAGATTCTTTTACAACTGCCTATGATGCAAGTGTTCAAAATATTTATTGGATTCAACTAGATTATGATGGTGGTTGTTTCGAACTTACTGCAGATACAGATGGATCTGATTTTGATACAGAACTTGGATTGTATGATTTAAATGGAGTTTTAGTAGCTAACAATGATGATGATGCAGGAGGGATAACACCTCAAAGTTTATTTACAGAAGAAGCACTTCCAGCCGGTACATATTATTTGGCAGCTGGAGCATGGAATGCGGTCTTTGGAGTTGATAACTTTAATGTTACTTCAACACAAGCAGCAACAACAGGAACTCTTGTTGTAAATGCAAGTACACCTTCAGATAACACAGTAGATTTTTGTAATCTGCAATTTCCTTTTGAAGGAAATATAGAGGTTAGTCAAGACCATGTTGTTTATACACAGGTGTATGAGGACGGAGTAACAAATCCACAAGGAGAACAAGGCTTAGGTATTGAAGCTTGGATAGGTATTAGTGAAACAGATGCTTCTACAACAGCAGATTTTACTTCTGGTGATTGGACATGGATTGTAGCAGATTATAACGCTAATGGTCCAGCTAGTAACAATGATGAGTATTCTGCCGAAATTGGTTCAACTAGAGCAGAAGGAACTTACTACTATGTAAGTCGTTACTCTATTGATGGTGGTCCATTTAGTTATGGAGGAATTAATCCAGGAGGATCTGACGGAAACTTTTGGGATGGAAATCTTTATGTGTCTGGTGAATTAACAGTTTCGCCTCCATCACCTCCAGCAAATGACGAATGTTCTGCCGCAGAAATGTTAACAGTAAATGCGGATTTAAATTGTACTGTTGTAACAGCAGGAACAACAGCTGGAGCAACAGCTTCTGCTGAAGATGACGCAGGAACATCTGGGACTCCAAATACAGATGTATGGTATAGTTTTGTTGCTACAGGACCAGCACATAGAATTGAATTAAGTAATATTGTTAATATTGGTGGAGCTTCTACTAGTTTAGATATGGGAATGACGCTTTATGATGCCACAGGTAGTTGTGCTGGATTAGTTTTTGTTCAAACAAGTGATCCTAATGCATTTACAGCAATAGATTTATTTCCAGGAACAACATATTTTGTAAGGGTTTATGGATGGGCTACAGTTGTTCAGTATAATAATTTTGACATCTGTGTAGGAACTCCTGATCCTGTTGCACAAGGTAGCTATTGTTCTGATGCCATTGTTGTTGGAGCTTTACCTTATACAGCTACTGACGATACTGGTAATTATGGAGATGATTATACTGGTGCTCCTGGTACAGATTGCGGATCTGTAAGTACATATTTAAATGGTGATGATGTTGTTTATGAATACACAGCAACTTCAGATACGTCAGTTAACATAAGTCTTACTGGAATAGGAAGTACTTATGCAGGAGTATTTGCTTATAACAACTGTGCTGATATTGGTGAAATGTGTGCTACTGAAGGTGATGTAAACGAAGGAACGACTGATGATTTAGAATTTGATTTAACAGTAACAAATGGAGAGACCTATTATATTGTAATTTCAACTTGGGCTGCTCCACAAGCAACAACTTATACATTAAATATTGTTGAGAATACATGTACTGATTCTACGATTAATTATATAGTTGTTAACGATTGTGATACTAGTGGAGGTTTCCTTATTGATGTTGAGGTAACAGATTTAGGTTCTGCAACTAACATAACAATTGTTAATGATCAAGATGCAACAGTCTATAATGTTAGTGTTACAGGGACATATCAATTTGGTCCCTATGTAAATGCTACTGATGTTATTGTAAGTGTTTCTGATGATAATGATGTTAATTGTTTCCAAAATAGTGGAGTATTAACACAAGCAGTTTGTCCTCCAGATAATGTAGATTGTTCTACAGCTGAAACGGTTGCTGTTGGTATTGGTGAAGATGGACCAACAGTAGTTGGAACTAATGATAATGCAGGTGATTCTGGTGTGCCAGATCCAAGTTGTAATGCTTTTTATGAAGGTGGTGATATCTGGTATGAATTTACAGTTCCTGTTGGAGCTACGGAGGTTTATGTAGACGTAGAAAGTTCTGCTTTCTCAAGTATAATTGCCGCTCTTTATGATAATTGTGCAGATTTGAACGAAGTCTCTTGTGAAGTGATTTTCAGTAGTAGTGCTTCATTTCATATAACCGGACTTACAGGTGGAGCAACATACTATTTAAGGCTATATGATTTTGGTAATGATAGTATTGGTTTAATTACTTTTAATATTAATACACCAGCTCTAAGTATAGATGAATTTGATACATTAGGATTTAAATATTTCCCAAATCCTGTTACAAATACATTAACACTTAAAGCACAACAAAGTATTCAAAATGTAACTGTATTCAATATGTTAGGTCAAGAAGTTCTTAGAACATCTCCTAATACGCTTGAAAGTAGTTTAAATATGAGCAGTTTAAATACTGGTTCTTATTTTGTTAAGGTTACAATTAATGATGCAACTGAAACAGTTAGGATTATTAAAAATTAACATACAAAAAAGTTAATTGAAGTATTGATAAAGAGGTTTTGTGAAAGCAAAACCTCTTTATTTAATGGTGTCATAAATAATCTATTATAGAGTAAGCCTTTTTTAATTATAGTTCATAAAACATGTTGGATATCTTAAAATACGATATGTTTTATTAATTTATTGGAAACTATCTATGATAATTAATAGATAATCAATACATTTAGGCATTAATTTACTTTTTTAACAAAAACTTAATCAATATGAAAAAAATTACTTTATTATTTTCTTTAATTTTCTGCATGGGTTTAAATGCTCAAGTCTTAACAGAAAACTTCGACGCTCTAGCTCTTCCAGCTGGTTGGTCAAATGAATATGTTCCTGAATCAGGTAGTGTAGATTGGCAATTTGTAGATGAAAACAGTCCAAATGCAGCTTTTGCAGTTCCTCCTTTAACGGTAACACCAAGAAATGGTACAGGTATGGCGGCTTTTTGGTCAAATAATTATAATGGAGATGCAACTAAATTAGTATCGCCAACTATGGATTTATCTATATTGCCATCTCAGGTCTTAACTTTTTATTATACTAATAATGATTGGGGTGGAGATCAAGATGAATTGCGTGTATATTATAAAACTTCGGCAGCAGGAGCTTGGCAATTAATAAGTGAGCTTACTCAAAGTACAGGTGTTTCTTGGACAGAAGTAAATATTGTTTTACCAAACCCAAGCGCAGATTACTATGTAGCTTTTGAAGGGACTTCTGGTTACGGATACGGTGTTACTGTTGATGATTTAGTTATCGATGATGCTCCAAATTGCTTAACACCAGGTAGCTTAAGTGTTTTTGAAACATCTACGACTACAGCAGATTTAAATTGGATAGCTACAGGTAGTGAAACTGATTTTACTTACGAGTATGGAACAGCAGGATTTACTCAAGGTGGCGCTGGATCAATTGGTAGTGCATCAGTTACAGGAGTTACTGCAGGTATTTCTGGATTAGCAGCAGGCACTGCTTATGAATTTTATGTGCAAGCTAATTGTGGTGTAGATGGAGATAGTGGTTGGGCTGGTCCTTTTGCATGGTCTCAAGCTGATGAAGGAGAGTCTTGTGGTACAGCTTATGTTGCTGCTTTAGAAGCAGACTGCGGTACAGCAACGCCTATTTCTTTAGATTTTACTGGAGCTCCTAGTAATATTTCAACTTCTTGTGATACATTTAATAATTATGGTTTATGGGTAACTACGACTACAGATGCTAATGGTGGTTTAACTATTAACGCATCTGATGCAGTTGATATGGCTATTTATGACATGTGTGGAGGTATAGATATTCAATGTTTTGACACCTCTGTTGATCCTTCTGTAGATTTGAGTTTAACACCTAATACCCAATATTATTTATACTTTTGGCAAGAAGGAGCGCTTTCGACTGCAACAGTAGATATTTGTGTAAGTTCATTTACACCTGCACCTGCACCTGATTGTGCTGAAGCACCAATTAGCCCAACAGATGGTCAAACAGGTGTTTCAATACTTCCTGGTAATGAGTTGCAATTAACTTGGACAGCGCCTTCTAATGGTCCTGCTCCTACAGATTATGAGTTTTTCTTAGGAACAACTTCTGGAGCACTTACATCTGCAGGTCTTATTGGATCTACAGATACATTTGCTGATTTAATAAACTTAGATTTTGCTACAACTTACTATTGGAGTGTTGTTCCTGTTAATGGTTCAACTCTTGCTACTGGACCATGTTCAGAATGGAGTTTTACTACTGAAGATGCACCACCAGCACCAGCAAATGACGATTGTAGTGGAGCAATCGCTTTAACACCTGGTAATGCTTTTGGAGTAAATCCCGTTGATGGTTCTGTTGTAAGTGCTACTGCAGATGCTGAAATTGCTTCTTGTGGTTTAACAGGTCCTGGTGTTTGGTATTCTGTTGTGGTACCTGGAGATGGTAATATTACTATCGAGATAGGTCCAGATGCAGCTACTGGCAACACAGATTTTGACTCTGTAATTGAAGCCTTCTCAGGTACTTGCGGAAGTCTAGTGCCTATTGAATCTGGATGTGATGATGATGGTGCAGATGATGGAAATTTTTCTAAATTAGCTTTAACAGGATTAGCATCAGGTTCTACAATATATGTTAGAGTTTGGGAATTCCTTGGAGATGAAACAGAACCATTTGCTATTTCTGCTCATAATGCAACTTTGTCAACAAGTGCATTTGAAAATGAAAAAACGTTCACATACTTCCCTAACCCAGTGAAGAATGAGTTAACATTAAAAGCTCAAAGCAACATTCAGAATGTATCAGTATTTAATATGTTAGGTCAAGAAGTTCTTAGAGCGACGCCTAATGCATTAGAAAGCAACTTAAATACTAACGAATTAAGCCAAGGTGCTTACTTTGTACAAGTAACGATTAATAATACTACTGAAACAGTAAGAATTATAAAGCAATAAGCTTAATTAAATATTAGTTCAAAAGCCACCTCAAAGGTGGCTTTTGTATTTTGTTTATTTACCTTTGTAATGTATGGATGCATTACATTATTCATTTATTATTCCTGTCTTTAATAGACCAGATGAAATTAAAGAGTTACTACAAAGCTTTATGGCTCTTGAAGGGGATATTCCTTTCGAAATTGTAATTATCGAAGATGGATCTACAACAGATTGTAAAGCGGTTGTAAAAGAGTTTGAAACTCATTTAAATATATCTTATTACAACAAACCTAATTCTGGACCAGGTGATTCGAGAAACTTTGGCATGAAAAAGGCAAAAGGTAATTACTTCATAATCTTAGATTCTGATTGTTTATTGCCATCTAAATATTTAAATGTAGTTGATAATAAACTAAAAAAAAGCTATGTGGATTGTTTTGGAGGTCCTGATGCTGCAGATGAATCCTTCACAAATCTTCAAAAAGCAATTAATTTCGCTATGACTTCCTTTATCACTACAGGTGGTATTAGAGGTTCAAAATCAAAGAATAAAAAATTTCAACCAAGAAGTTTTAATATGGGAATCTCTAAAACTGCATTTGAAGCATCTGGTGGTTTTGGACATATTCATCCTGGTGAAGATCCAGATTTATCAATAAGATTAACTAAGTTAGATTTTAAAACTCAACTTTTTAATACTGCATTTGTATATCATAAACGACGTATATCTTGGTCTAAGTTCTATAAACAAGTTCACAAATTTGGTTTAGTAAGACCTATTTTAAATTTATGGCATCCCAAAAGTGAACGTTTTATTTTCTGGTTGCCTTCTTTGTTTTCTTTAGGTTTTATACTAGCTATTATTTCTGCCGTTTTTGGTAACTTTTTTTTACTGATTATATATGGTCTATATGTGGTTTTTGCTTTTTTATTAGCCGTATTTCAAACTAAAAGTTTGGTGATTGCTTTCCAGGCGATTTTTGCAATATTTATTCAGTTTTTTGGTTATGGTTATGGATTTTTAAAAGCAACATTTGTTATTAAGGTATTGAAAAAGAAACCAGAAACATACTATCCTAATCTGTTTTTTAAGAATGTTAACTAAATTAAGATCCATATTGATTAGATCAGTTAAAAACAAAAAACTTAATGTTTTTGGCTTGTTTTTTTTATTAGCCTTCTTAATATTAGTGCTTAGTAAGTTGTCAAAATCTTATACAGAAACATTAACATTAGGTGTTAACTATATCAATTTACCTGAAGATATAGTTTTAACCACTCAGAGTCAACCAAAGATAAATATTACAGTAAATACTTATGGTTTTAATCTTTTGGGATCTTATTTTTATGATAAAACGGTTCCTATTGATTTAGATAATGATGCCTATGTAAATAAAAAAACTTATGTATGGATTGCTAATCGTGCTTTGCCAAACATAAAAAATAAATTTGGTAAAAACTTTAAAATAGAATCGATACAGCCAGATACATTAATAATTCCTTTCGGAACTTTATCTGTTAAAAAAGTGCCTATTAAACTTAATTCAAACGTGACGTATGCTTCTGGATATGATACATTAAAAGGAATGATAATGGTTCCTGATTCTGTTAATATTATTGGATCAAATACAGAAATCAATGGTATTAATCATGTTGAAACTTCAGAATTAAGCTTATTAAATGTCAAACAAAACATAAATACATCTATAAATCTTAAGCTTCCGGAAGCAGGTCATACACTGAAATTGTCTAAAGAAAAAGTTACAGTGACAGCTGAAGTTCAAAAGTTTACTGAAGGTACTCTCGAGATTCCTGTTGTGATTAATAACCTTCCACCTGACACTCATATCAACTTTTTTCCAAAAATGATTAAAGTATCTTATGAAGTGAGTTTAAGTGATTATAAATTTATAAAACCAACAGATTTCAAAATTGAATGCGATTATTTGGACATAATCGCTTCAAATAAGTCTTTTTTTACACCTAAGTTTAAAAGACTACCAGAAAATGTGAAGCGTGTAAAAATGAAACAAGATAAAATTGAATATATCATAACAGAATGATGGTAGTTGGACTTACAGGAGGAGTAGGTAGTGGTAAAACCACTGTAGCCAAATTATTTGAAAGCTTAAATGTCCCAATTTATATTGCAGATATTGAAGCTAAACATTTAATGAATAATTCTAAAGAGATTAAAAGTAAACTTGTCTCACTTTTTGGAGAAGCGGCTTACCTTAATGATGAGCTTAATAAACCATTTATTGCAGATAAGATTTTTAATAACAAAACCTATTTAGACCAAATGAATGCTATTGTGCATCCAGAAGTAGGAGCACATTTTAAGCGTTGGCTAAAACAACAGCAAACACCTTATGTCATTAAAGAAGTTGCAATCATTTTTGAACATCAGCAACAGTCACAATACGATTTAATTATTTCAGTTATTGCTAATAAAGATTTGCGTTTGCAACGTGTACTAAAACGAGATCATAGTACTTCAGAAAAGGTTTTGGCAATTATGAAAAATCAAATGAGTGATGTCGATAAGGCTAAACTATCTGATTTTGTAATTCTTAACAACGATAAAAGCACACTTGATAATCAGGTACAAAAAATACACAAATCCATACTAAAACATATCAAAAACACTACAATTTAACTTTTGTGTTAATGTAAGGTTAAAGGGATGTATATGTAAATGTTAAAATGCTAAATTTGAACGATGGGTAAAAAACTATTCATTTTGTTAGTGGTTTTAATGAGCTTGTCGCTTATAGGCATCATTTTCGTTCAGGCGTTTTTTATTAACAATACTTTAGAAAACGAAGAAAAAAACTTTACATTAAATGTAAAGCGGTCTTTAAGCTCTGTGTCTAAAGCTATTGAAGAAAAAGAATTTGATTTGTATTCAAAAAGGCTTCAAAACCTTATTGAGAGTGGCGTAGATCCAGATTCAACAGCTATACGACAAGTTTTTATTTTAGAACAGGATGATTTGTCTAATGAGACAAGAATTTACGGTAATGCCATTTCTGAAGAAAGTTTTAAAGTACCATCATTGTTCTTTGACATTGGTTTAGACAGTTTCAATTTAAGTCGTGTAAAAAATACAAGAATAACTGAAACTTACGATAATAATAGAATTGATGGTGGTTCAATAAGCCTCCAAAAGTCTATTAAAAACATCAGTACACTAACACTTTTAGAAAAAGCTCAATTCGAGTCAATTACAAGAGATCAATTTAAAAACATTCCAGTTTACAAACGTGTTTCTGTGGATGATGTGTCTTTTTTATTAGAAAAACAACTTGATAATAATGGAATCGATACAAATTTTGAATTTGCTATTTATGTTAGAGACCTTTCAACAAAGGTGCAATCAGGAAATTTTGATTTAAATCCAGATTCAACAATTGGCGTGCCTGTTTTTCTTGATAATGATAATGAAAGTGACTATATGCTTTATGTTGATTTTCCTGAGAGAAGAAAGTTTTTATTGTCTTCTATTTTAGGAATGATAGCATTATCATTTCTATTTACATCTATCATAATTATTGCATATTCAAGCGCAATTTATCAATTGATACGACAGCGTCAAATCTCGCAGATTAAAACAGATTTTATCAATAACATGACTCATGAGTTTAAGACACCAATCGCAACGATTAATTTGGCGATAGATTCTATTAGAAATCCAAAAATAATTGGAGATCAAGAAAAAGTAATGCGCTACCTAAGTATGATTAAAGATGAAAACAAACGCATGAATGCTCAAGTAGAAAATGTATTAAGAATTTCTAAATTAGAAAAAAATGAGCTTAATATAAGTAAGGAAAGGCTTAAGTTGCACGACATAATAGAAGATGCAGTTACACACATAGAATTGATTGTTGAAGATAGAAAAGGATATGTGAAAACACATTTAAATGCTGAAAAATCATCAATACTAGCAAACGATACACATTTTACAAATGTTATCGTAAATATTTTAGATAATGCAGTAAAGTACAGTGATAAAGCACCTAAAATTGATGTGTACACAGAAAATGTTGGGAACAATATATTATTAAAAATTGCCGATCAAGGTAATGGAATGTCTAAACAAGTACAGAAAAAAGTGTTCGAAAAATTTTATAGAGAACACTCGGGTAATGTGCATAATGTCAAAGGTCACGGATTAGGTTTGGCCTATGTTAAACGAATAGTAGAAGACCATCAAGGTCATATATCAGTAGAAAGTGAAAAAGGAAAAGGTAGTGTGTTTACAATTAAACTGCCATTAATATCATAAATTATGGAAGAACAAAACAAAAAAATACTTTTAGTCGAAGATGATCCAAATTTTGGAACTGTTTTAAAAGATTACCTAAATATGAATGATTATGATGTTGTTCATGCAAAGAATGGAATGGAAGGCTTTGAGAAGTTTAAGAAGGATGATTTCGATCTTTGTATTTTAGATGTCATGATGCCATACAAAGACGGGTTTACACTTGCAAAGGAAATTCGTGAAAAGAATACAGATGTTCCAATCATCTTCTTAACAGCTAAGGCAATGAAAGAAGACGTACTTAAAGGGTATAAAGTTGGAGCAGATGACTATTTAAACAAACCTTTCGATAGTGAAGTTCTTTTAATGAAGATTAAAGCTATTATTCAACGTAAGGCTACAGATACTATTGCAGATAGTAAACAGTTTGAATTTAAGATTGGTAGATTTGATTTGAATTCTAAACTACGTTTCTTAAAATTTAATGGTAAAGATCCAATAAAATTATCTCCAAAAGAAAATGAATTACTTCGTCTTTTAGCACTTCATGAAAATGATTTAATGCCAAGAGAATTAGCACTTACGAAGATATGGAGAGACGATAATTACTTTACATCAAGAAGTATGGATGTTTATATTGCAAAACTTAGAAAATATTTAAAACTTGACGATAAAGTTGAAATTTTAAATATTCATGGTGAAGGATTTAGATTGGTAGTAAATCAAGATGCTTAAAAATAAATTAGTCTAAAAAATAGAAATCCAGCTTTATGCTGGATTTTTTTTGCCATAAAAAAAGCCTATCATTTAATGACAGGCTTAAGTTTTAAAAAACTAATTAAATATTAGATAACTTTTACGTTAATCGCGTTTAATCCTTTTTTTCCTTCTGTTAAATCGAATTCTACTTCGTCACCTTCTCTAACTTCGTCGATTAAACCAGAAATGTGTACAAAATGTTCTTTGTTGTTTCCTTCTTCAGTGATGAATCCAAATCCTTTTGAATCATTGAAAAATTTTACGGTACCTTTACTCATAATAAATTTATTTATTTAAGCTGCAAAAGTAGTTTTAATTAATTGAATAATAGTGACTTTTATGGTTTATTTGAATTACTTCTCTAAAAATCTCTTTTTATGATGCATAATTGCTTTAATTATAGCTTCCGTTTTGGTAGAATAATCAAACCACAATGTATCTGTATTTTTTTTAAACCAAGTTAATTGGCGCTTTGCAAATCGTCTTGAGTTCTTTTTAATTTCAGCAATGGCAAAATCTAAAGTCCATTCGTGATCTAAAAACTTAAATAATTCTTTATAGCCAACAGTATTTAAAGCATTGAGATGTTGTTTAGATTTTAAGTTTTTAACTTCTTCAAGTAGTCCTTCCTCCATCATAATATCTACCCGTTTATTAATTCTATCATAAATAATATCACGTTCTGCCTTTAGGCCAATAGTAATGGTTTTAAAAGATCTTGTTTTGTTTGTAGAAGTTAAAAAGGAAGAATAAGGTTGTTTACTTCCAATACAAATTTCTAATGCTCTTATGAGTCGATGTGGATTATCAATTGCAATTGTATTGTATGATTTTGGATCTAAAGATTTCAACTGTTCTTGTAAATGCTCTATACCATTAGAGTTTAACGCTTCATTTAATGATGTTCTAATATTAGGATCTACATTAGGAAATTCATCGAGACCTTTAATAACTGCATCAACATACAATCCAGAGCCTCCAACCATGATGATAATATCTTTAGTTTTAAAAAGGTTATCTAATGTTTTAATGACTTCTTTTTCAAAATCACCAACGCTATAACTCTCTTCAACAGATTTATGATGAATGAAATGATGCTTGGCTGAAGCTAATTCTGATGGAGTAGGAGCTGCAGTGCCAATTTGCATTTCTTTAAAAAACTGTCTAGAATCTGCTGAAATTATTTCAGTATTAAAATGTTGGGCAAGTTTAATACTTAAAGCCGTTTTACCAATAGCAGTTGGTCCAACTATGGCAATTAGATATTTAGTTTGATGTGTAATGAGTCTTTAAATTAAGGTGAATCTATGTGTAAACTATGTCCACAATTATAGCAAAATTCAGCACCATCTTTATGATTTGAAGTCAGACAATTTGCACAAGACTGTGAGTTGGTATGTATAATTGGACTTGAAGGTGGTTCTTGTTTATTTGAAGGTTCTTGGTCTTTAGTGTTTTTGGTAAATTCGGCAGAAACAATTCCTGTAGGAACAGCAATAATACCATAACCCATAATCATTATAAATGAAGCTATAATTTGGCCTAAAGGAGTTTGTGGAGTAATGTCTCCAAACCCAACTGTTGTTAGTGTCACAATACACCAATAGACACTTTTAGGGATATTATCGAAACCGTGTTCTTTACCTTCTACCAAATACATAACAGTGCCTAAAATAATTGTAATAATAATTACTGTTAGCATAAACACAGATATTTTTGCGCGACTTGCTTTTAAAGCAGTTGCTAAGTGATTTGAGGCAGATAGAAACCTAACAAGTTTTAAAATTCTGAATATACGCAATAGACGTATGGCTCTAAATGCTACAAGGGCATGTGTTCCTACAAATATTAAGGATAGGTACTTTGGTATGGTAGAAAGTAAATCGATAACGCCATAAAAACTAGTGATATATTTTATTGGTTTTTTTACCGAGATGATTCGCAATATATATTCAATAGAAAATAGGATGGTAATAATCCATTCTGAAATATTAAAAAAAGGATGGTATTTCTGGTCTAATGATTCAATACTCTCTAGCATTACTAGTAAAATACTCGCTAAAATTGCGATAAGAAGAACAATATCAAATAATTTACCTGCAGGTGTATCTGCTTCATAAATAATTTCATGAACTTTTGCTCTCCAATTGCTATGAGGTCTTTTCTCTGGCATTTATCAAAAGTACTAAAAACATTATTCTTTCTTCTCTAATACAATTATTGAATTTTTTTGAGTACTTATTGCAGTATTCATTATTTTTTTTAAAAAAGGGTAATAAGAAGAATCATATATTGATTCATTAAAGATAAGTTTAAATATAATTATAATCGTATTATCATTAATCATGTAGTTTGTAGCCAGACTTCCCGAATTATTTGGAAGGGTTAAATTTACTATTTCTGGTACTTCTTTAATCGTATAATTACTATCAATATTTAGCTTTACCATGTAACTATATGTGTCTTTATATCCAAAGTCAACTGGAAAACTTCGTTCCTGAAGTTTAAAAGGGTTTTCAGTAAAGAAAGGGAATAAGTACGGATTTAAATAGGTGATGTTTCCTACTGTATTCTCTGTTTCACTTTCAATCTCAAAAGATGCATTGAATTGTGAATCGGTTTTATCAACGGTTTCGATAACCGTATTATCAAATTCAATTGAAGGATACTTGTTACTTAACTCTTCAACAAACTTGTTGGTATTATCTAAAAAAGCTCTTTTTGGAGCTAAGGCATGATAGCCAGTTGTTTTAAATTCAAATGTCCCATTTAATATGGATTCATTAGTGAAATTAAGCTCTCCTCTAAACGATTGTGTACTAATATCTTTTATATCAATTTTATACCATGTACTTCTTGAGCTACTAAGATCCATAAGTCTTCCGTAATGGTTTAGACATCTAAAAGGTAATTGTCCAAAACTACTGTACTTGTCAGTCGCATCCAATAGATAATAAGTGCCATCAATTTCTACATGTACAACCATATAATTGAAATCAGAAACAATTGGAAATAGTTGCGTGACAAATCCATTTGATCGTGTTGATAGGAGTAATGTTTTTACATTAAAATCATTGTCTTTTAACAAATTAAGGAGCAATAAATTTATTTCAGAAGCACTTCCAGATTTTTCTTTTACAACATCTTTCAATGATACTCCATGAAATAATTCAAAAGAATCGTTCCAAGTATAATTTTCTTGAACGAACTGAAATATTTTTTTTAATCTATCAAGGGTCTGTCCTCCTTTAGTTAAAGACTTGTCTAGTAAACCTCTTGTGACACTTAGTTTTTTAATCTGGGCTCCAAAATCATAGGTGTTTTTTATTTTATTATCAACGTCTGACCATGATTGTGTGTAATTTTGTATGTTTCCTCTGAAATCAGTAGTGGATTTAAGTTCATATTCAATTCTAGAAAGGTAGTTCTCTCTGGTAGTCATAAAATTCTCATCAATAAAAGCAGGAATATCTTTCATCGCATACTTGTACAGACTGCAGTTTGAGTATGCATCACCAGCTTTAAGACAACGAACACTTGTTCCAGATTGATTGATATCTAATTTTTTTGAGCTAATGAGCTTAATATTATAATTCCAATTACCAGGAATACTTGCATTATACTCACTATACAATTTCGGAATATCTTCCTGAAATCTCCAGCCTTTATATTTAAACATAAAAGGAGACTCTAGAACGTAGTTATATGTAATGACACTTCCTTCTTTAATGTTAGGTAAGGTGAATTTTACAATTTTATAATCTTCATTATAGTCTTCTTCAATAATATCATCCTTGCTTAACTTCGATGATTTTACTTCTCCGTTTTCAAGATTAAAAACTGTGGCCTGAATATTTTTTACTTTTTCTTTTTTTCCTTTTTTTCCTTGATATAAATAAATGATTTCTGTAGCTTTTTCAAAACCAAGCTTATTAATAATTTTTATTTTCCGTTTAATTTCAGAGTTTAGTTTGAAAGAGTTTTTATCTACATAACTATTTCCAATTTCGTACAAAACCAAAGCATTGGCAGTAGAATCTTTACTGTATATATTTTGTTCTAAATCTCCTCGAGTTACTTTGAGTCCCTCTGAATTGTAACCAGTTTGGGCGTTTGAAGTACATGAAATAAAAAAAACAATATATAATAAAACTAATCTTGAATTCATTTTGCTGAAAGATTTAAAATTTTTAAACGTTTATTTCGCCTCAAATAACTCTGAATAATATGCTGCGTGTCTCTATTATTTTCCATAGGTGTAATAATAGATTCAAGTACTTCAGTATTTGTGATTTGATAGTTTAAATCAAAGAAACCTAAACCCTTGAAGATACCATTTTGGATGTAAATAACACTTCTTTCATCTATATCTCTTCCTTTGTCTATGATTAACATATCCTTGTTTTCGTAACTGTATTTTTCAATGAGTTGTTGCACGCGATTGTTATAAGTTTCAGGGTCTTCTTCTTTTATACAAGCACCAAAACATTCTTTAATAGTGTAGTTGAAGCAACTTTGTTTTGTTGGATATAATCCAGTAAGTTTTTGACATAAATTATAATCTTCAACAACTTTAAACATAAAACTTTTAGCACTTTGTCGATTAGTAAACGTTGTTATGGGGCTTTTTTCACCATTTGCAATATCAATATGAAGAATGGTATAGCCATTATTGTCTTGATAACTATATAAAGCATGAGTGAAAATATTTCGCCTTAGAGCTCTATTATGAATAGGTTTATTGCGTTTAATTTCTTCACTTTCTTTTAGTAATGCTACGAGTTCACTTCCTGTTTTTTCATAAGTAACCGAAGCGACTTGTAATTGTAATTTTTTTGATTTTCTACTGTTATTTGTTAAGTGTTGATTGATACGCTGTTTTATGTTATTGCTTTTTCCAATGTAAATAATTTTACCTTCCGCATCATGAATGTAATATACTCCAGTAACAGCAGGTAAAGCTTCAATGATTGTTTTATGATTTGGATTTATCCGTTTTTCGATAATCGCTTTCTTGATATTATTTTTAATAATACTTTTATCTGTGTCTTTGGTAAGAAGCATTTTGAAAAGCTTAACAGTAGCCATCGCGTCACCATTTGCTCGATGTCTATCACTAACAGGAATTCCTAATGATCTGGTGAGTTTTCCTAAGCTATATGAAGGTTGATCAGGAATTAATTGCTTAGACAATTCAACTGTACAAAGTGTTTCGCGTTTAAATTCGAAACCTAAGCGTTTAAACTCAGTACGAAGAATACGATAATCAAATGATGAATTATGAGCGACAATAATACAATCTTCAGTAATTTCGACAATACGTTTCGCGACCTCATAAAATTTAGGTGCAGTTTTAAGCATATTGCTATTGATACCTGTAAGATTAACTACGAAAGGCTGAATTTCTCGTTCTGGATTAACAAGACTAATAAATGTATCGACTACTTCATGACCATCAAACTTATATACAGCTATTTCGGTTATTCCTTCTTCATTGTACTTTCCACCAGTAGTTTCTATGTCTAATATTGCGTAAATATGCGTGTGTTTTAATGTGAATAATTTCTTACTCCAAATATACTACTTCCAACTCTAACCATAGTGCTTCCACAAGTAATAGCTAGTTTATAATCACCACTCATTCCCATAGAAATTGTTTTTAGTTCACAATTATTGGTTTTCAAGTGTTTTAAATCTTCAAAAGTTGTTTTAAGTCGGTTGAATTCTTTTTCAATTTGATTGGTATCATCAGTAAATGTCGCCATTCCCATAACACCTGTAATACAAACGTTGGTTAAAGCTGAAAATTCTTCAGAAGTAATTAATTCTTTGGCATCAGTAGAAGACATACCAAACTTAGTGTCTTCTTCAGCAATTTTTATTTGAAGCAAACACTTAATAATTCTATCGTGCTTTTTTGCTTGTTTGTTGATTTCATTCAAAAGTTTAAAACTATCTACAGCATGAATAAGACTTACAAATTCAGCCATGTATTTAACTTTATTACGCTGAACATGTCCAATCATATGCCATTCAATATCTTTGGGCATTTGCTCATGTTTTTCGACCATTTCTTGGATTTTGTTTTCTCCAAAAATGCGTTGTCCTGCATGATAAGCTTCCATTAAATCAGAAACAGGTTTCGTTTTTGATACAGCCACTAAAGTGACATGTTCTGGTAATTGAGATTGTATGAATTGAAGATTTTGATTTATGCTCATTTTCGATTATTCATTGATTGAGATTCTGAAATAAGTTCAGAATGACGTGCTATTAAAATTCATAGACTGTGATACCACTTCTTAATTTAGGTAAAATATATGTGCTTTTTGGAGGCATTTTTAAACCTTCATCTGCAATTTGTTTCATTTGTTCTACAGTTGTAGGACACATTCCGAAACCAACCATAAATTCTCCACTATCAACACTGCTTTTAATGGTAATCATATCATGTCTTCCATTTACATATTCGATACGATTATCGTTTCGTAAATCTTCAACACCTAAAATGGGTTGTAATATTGTTTCGTATAACAATTGGGCATCTAATTTATCTAAAGCTGTATTGAATTCATAACTAGTTTTTCTCAAGTATAACGAATAGAATTCACCATCTAAATACATGCTAAAGTGATGTGCTTTTGATGGGCTATATGGCATTATGCCTCTGTTTTCGATGCGATAAAACTCATCTAATTTGATTAAGAATTCTTCTTTGGTTAAACCGTTTAAGTCCTTTATTAATCTATTAAACTCATGAATCACCAATTCTGATTCTGGTATGAGATACGACATAAAAAAGTTGTAAGATTCCGTACCATTATGGTTAGGATTATTTGCTTTTTCATCTGTATAAAGTAAATGAGAAGAAGCCGAACGATGATGACCATCTGCAATGTAAATGGTTTTCATTTGCTCAAACTCTTTTTGAATTATAGCAATTGTGTCTTTATCATCTATTTTCCATAAAAAATGTGTGTCTCTATACGTCATTGTAAACTCAAATTCTGCATGATTCTTTTGAGTTTTTTTTATGATTTCTGAAATGATAGTATTGTCAGGATAGGTAAGTAAAACAGGTTCTGCATTAAAACCAACCGTTTTTAAATAGGTTTTAAACGTTTCTTCTCGCTTAGCCAATGTGTCTTCATGTTTTTTGATGACATCATTCTCATAATCTTCAGCGCTTGTTGCTGCAATGATTCCGTTGAATTCTTGTCCGTGTCGATTTACAATTTTATACACATAAAATGAAGGTTTTTCATCTTGAACAAAAACACCATCTTCTTTAAATTCTAAGTAGCGATTTTTAACCAATTTGTAACGCTCTTCACCTGTAATAACCTGATCATATTTGTAGCCAGGATTTACAATATGAAGAAAACTAAACGGATTGTAATCCATTCGAGATTCACGTTCATCTACTGTGTAACTTTGATAAGGACGAGCAGCTACCAAACCTACTATTGCTCTTGTAGGTCGGACTGCTTTAAACGGAATAACTTTTGCCATGGTTTTTACTTCTGAAATTGCTTAGCTACATGCTCAGCTTTTCTGCTTTCAGAATAATCATAAAAGCCTTCACCAGATTTTACACCTAATTTACCTGCTCTTACCATATTAACTAATAAAGGACAAGGTGCATATTTTGGGTTTTTAAATCCGTCGTACATAACATTCAATATAGATAAGCAAACATCAAGTCCGATAAAATCTGCTAATTGCAATGGTCCCATTGGATGCGCCATTCCTAATTTCATAACGGTATCAATTTCTTCAACACCAGCAACACCATTGTAAAGTGTTTCAATAGATTCGTTAATCATTGGCATTAAAATTCGGTTAGCGACAAAACCAGGATAATCATTTACTTCGGTTGGTGTTTTTCCTAAAGTTTTTGATAATTCCATAATAGTATTTGTGACGTCATCACTGGTGTTATAACCACGAATAATCTCTACTAATTTCATAATTGGTACTGGATTCATAAAGTGCATACCAATTACCATCTCTGGGCGAGACGTTACAGCAGCTATTTGTGTAATAGAAATAGATGATGTATTAGTAGCTAAAATGGTATCTTCTCCACAAGCTTCATCTAATTGTTTAAAAATATTAAGTTTTAAATCAATGTTTTCTGTTGCAGCTTCAACAACTAAACCAGCATATTCAACACCTTCTGTTACACTTGTATATGTTGTGATGTTGCCCAAAGTAGTTTGTTTATCAGCTTCAGTAATTTTCTCTTTAGCTACCATACGATCTAAGTTTTTAGCAATGGTATCCATCCCTCGTTTTAAAGAGGCTTCACTAATATCTATTAATTGTACTTTAAATCCAGATTGAGCAAATGTATGGGCAATTCCGTTACCCATTGTTCCAGCTCCAATGACTGCTACATTTTTCATAAAAATTTTATTTTTTTATTTCCTTGAAAATGGAAATCTAATTAATGTTATTTAATAGTTTAAAATAGTTTTCGACTGCGTCTAACTGACACTATTTAAAATTGATCTATGATCATTGTTGCAACACGCAAGGCTTCAGTACCATCATGAAGTGTTACAATAGGAGTCGTGTTGTTGTTTATGGCGTCAGCAAAGGCTTCTAATTCATCTAAAATGGCGTTGTTGTTTGCAATTTCAGGATTGTCGAAATAGATTTGTTTTTTGATACCTTCAGCATTTTGAAGAATCATATCAAAATCTCCAGGTTGCTCAGGAGCATCTTTCATTTTTACAACTTCACATTTCTTTTCTAAGAAATCTACAGAGATATAGGCATCTTTCTGAAAAAAACGTGTTTTACGCATGTTTTTAAGTGAAATACGACTTGCTGTTAAATTAGCAACGCAACCGTTTTCAAATTCAATGCGAGCATTAGCAATATCTGGTGTGTCACTAATTACGGAAACACCACTTGCTGAAACAGTTTTAACCTTTGATTTTACAACACTCAGAATAATATCAATATCATGAATCATTAAATCTAAAACCACAGGAACGTCTGTTCCACGAGGATTAAATTCAGCCAAACGATGTGTTTCAATAAACATTGGATTATTAACTTGTTCTCTTATAGCAATAAATGCAGGATTAAATCGCTCTACATGACCAACTTGTCCACGAATATCATGTTCTGCAAGAAGCTCTCTAATATGTTCGGCCTCTTCAACAGTATTTGTAATGGGTTTTTCTATGAAGATATGTTTTCCTTTGGCGATTGCTTTTTTAGCACAATCATAATGTGATAGAGTAGGCGTAACGATGTCTACCATGTCTACAGCATCAATAAGTGCTTCAATAGTATCGAAGTATTTATAACCAAATTCTTCTACTACTTTTTTTGCATTAGTTTCATTTGCATCATAAAACCCAACAAGGTCATATTTTTTAGATTGGTTAAGAAGTCTTAAATGAATTTTACCTAGGTGACCAGCACCAAGAACACCAGCTTTTAGCATTGTTTTTACGTTTTTAACAAAAATAAGATTTTTCGCAGTTTATTTATGTGAATTTTATAATAAATAATGCTTGTTATTATGTAGTTAATAATTCGATGAGATTTAACTTTCAGTATAAGAATGTTTCAATTATTTTTACCTAGCAAACTTAACTACTTTGAAAGATACATTTAAACATCAAGGCTTACGACAACAACTTGTTGCGATTTTAAAAACAAAAGGGATAAATGATAGTAATGTACTAAAAGCTATTGGCAAAATTCCTAGACATTTGTTTATGGATTCTAGTTTTTTAGATCATGCTTATCAAGATAAGGCATTTCCGATTGCAGCAGATCAAACTATTTCACAGCCTTATACAGTGGCTTTTCAAAGTGAATTACTACAAATTAAACCGGACGATAAAGTTTTAGAAATAGGAACAGGTAGTGGTTATCAAACAGCGGTTTTATGCTTGTTAGGAGCAAAAGTATTCAGTATTGAGCGTCAGCATGAACTCTATAAAAGAACAAGTAAGTTTTTACCTAAATTAGGATATAGAGCAAAAAAACTCATTTTTGGTGATGGTTATATTGGTTTAGCTGATGAAGCACCTTTTGATAGTATTATTGTAACTGCTGGAGCACCTTTTGTACCTAAGCCTTTATTGAGTCAGTTAAAAATTGGTGGACGTTTGGTGATTCCAGTTGGAGATACTGTTCAAGTCATGACTTTATTCATAAGAAAAGGTTCAAAAGAATTTGAGCAGCAGGAATTTGGCGAGTTTAGATTTGTACCTTTATTAGAGGATAAAAATTAGAACTACTCAACTTTTAAAATTGTAATTGTTTGCTGTTGATCTTTAGGTTTTTTGATTCTTACATTTAAGGTTTTATAAATCCATTCATTATTAACTTTATTAGCAATAATATCTAATCTAGCGTTTCTTTTTGTGCCACTAATTCTAATAGAAGACTTCACAGCTGTATTATTTTTAGAATAGTTCACTTGACCTTCTAAAATTGCAAGTTGATCTATAGGTTGTATATCTCCTAAAATAGAAACAACAGTTTCATTTGCTTTTACTTTTTCTAAAGCATTGTTAAATAATTCTGTATCTGTATAAGCATTGGTTAAGTCTGAAGCAACTTTATTCATTCCAGAAGAAAAAAACACAGCCAATAAGAAAAACACCAGAAGTGTTGGTACGAGCCATTTCCAATGGGATTGTAACCAGCTTTTTTGTCTTAAGGATTCAGTCATCAAAATGTTAAAGTATTAAAACAATTTTAAACCAAATACGATAGCATCACTAGTAAAACCACTTTGGTAAGAACGTACATAGTCAACTCTTAAGAAACGCCATTTTCCCCAACCAATATTGTCTAAGCCAATAGAGTATTCTTGGTAAGGTTTATTATCTGGAGTTGCTAAGGCATGCGCACCAACTACTAAATTAAAATTGAGTTTTTTCAATAAAGGAATTCTACTCATAATAAAGCCGTTAAAATCGTGCTCTGCATGCATTTCTAAATACGAATCGTTAGTGCTTAAATTATAATAACCTAGATTATTAAAGACATCAGTATAGTTTCCATTTCTACTGAAGTGTGTTTGGTTTCCGTTAAAGTGTTGAAAATCGACGAATGAAATATCATCAGCATTAAAGAATTTTCCAGCTCTAATATTATAACTAAATCGTCCTTTGTCTGCAACATTAAAGGATTGATATACTCTTGCTTTTACTTGATCAAAATTATAATCATCAATAGTTGCTCCTAATCCCTTTTCATAACCAACCAATACTGTAGGATACTTCTCTTTGGTAATATTGAATTTACTATCAGGATAACTCAAATATTCTTGTCCGAAATTTATACGTGCCGCCAAATTAAGCTTTACAATATTATGGGTTGTAAATGGCGCTATGCCATAAGCAGCTTCACTCAACGGATTGTTGCTAGTGTATACATCGTCGCTTTCAGGATAAAATACTTGTTCAGTTGTATTGAATAATGCTTTTCGTCTTTCATAACTTAGCGTTGAGTAAAATCTAAATCCATTAAATAACTCTTGAGAAAAACTAGCCTCTACAAAACTTCGATCGTAAAGTTTCATGTAATTATCTTCAAAAAATAAAGAGGCTACAGTATTTTCAAGCTTAGAAATTGGATTTGAAGCATTAAACTGTGTTGCTTGAATTCCACCAGAAACTGATAAAAATGGTCGATTTGTGTTATTAAATTTATAGGTAGCAGATAATATACCACGTAAACGATCATCACTAAACCCATAATTTACATTACCATTTAATGAGAAATAGCGTTTAAAATCGTCGAAACTTTTGGTATAAAAACCACCAACATTTCCATTCCAACCTTGAACAGTATTAAAACTAATGGCTTCTATTGGAGATGTGATTCCTGCGCTCCAGTTTTCGTAAGTATTACTATATGTATAACCACCAAGTATATTTCCGATTTTAAATTTATTATTTACATGGTCAACAGAATCTTTATAGACTTTAGAATCTTTTACAATTTGAATGCTATCTTTTTTGATGTAGTCTGTAATTTCTTCTTCAGTTAAAGGAACAGGTCTAAGAGAGGTCCAAAATATAGAATCTTTTTTATTTGCTTCATCAGCAAAGGATACAATTTCTTTACTAAAATCTTTACGAGTTAAACCTGAATTGATGCTGTAATTACTGTAAACTGAAATGTATCGACCATCACCTTTGAAGCCAAACATACCATATTTAAAATCAATATTTTGTGACATTTTGGTCCATAGTTTATCTTGTTCTGAATACGCATAATTTTGAGTTAAGGTGATTTTATCAACGGCAGGAATTCGAGCTTGAGTTCCAGTAAGGTCTAATTCGGCTGCGTAAATCGTCCATTGATCTTCAATAATATAGATGAAGCCTTCAAAAACAGGATCATTTTTACGTCGAGGAGTTGCTTTAATTTTATTAATTAAATGTCCTCTATCATCATAAAAAATGCCTTCTAAAGTATAACGATAATATCCAAAAGCATTGTTAGCAATAGGAGAGATGATTTGGTTTCCTAGTTCTACAGTGTTGCCATATAAATCGAAATCAACATCATTTGCATTATTGAAACTAAAGCCATTGTCGTCACCACTTATTTTTGAAGCAATAATTTTTTCTTTGAGTTTATCTGGTCTTAAAAATTCAAGTTTTGAAATGGTTTCAGATAAATAAATGACACCACTTCTCGTAGAATCTAAACCACCACCAAGATCACCAATATCTTGTCCGAGAATTTTTTCAGGAGCATCCTTAATTCGTAACAAACCACGAGAATAGAAATCTGCCTTATAACTCTGAATTTTTTCAAGATTTTCTTTACGTTTAGCAATGGCTTGTCTCATAATATTATTTGCAGGATTTTCTCCAGCAGTCACAACTACTTCATTTAATGAGATTTCCTCATCAGCTAAAACGGCATTAAGATTAAAAGGAAACGTCTCGATAGTTACTGTTTTTTTTACAGTTTTATAGCCTAAAAATTGAAACACAACTGTGTAAGTATTAGGTTCTGTAATATTGAGTTCATACACACCTTCTTCATTACTGGTCGTACCTTTGTAGGTGTTATCAATAAAGATATTTACAAAAGGTAAAGGATTGTCTTTAGTGTCTGAAACTGTTCCTTTTATTTGTGAAAATGAAGAGAATGTACATAATAATACAAGTGCAGAGAGGAGTTGTTTTTTCATAGAATTGATTGATGATGTTTTTTATATAGACGCACTTTTTGATGAAAAGGTTGCTTATTGAAAGTCAAACTTAGGCATTTAAGCACATGCTGTTTGTTAAACAATCATAAATAAAACTAATATAATTGTTAAATATTATAAAGCAGTAAGGACTATTTTACTTGTAAATCTTTTTAATACGATCTAGGTTTCTCTTATTGTCACGATCTTTTATGGTATCTCGTTTATCAAAGAGTTTTTTACCTTTTCCTAAGGCAATATCTAATTTTGCTAAACCTTTTTCGTTTACAAATAATCGTAACGGAATAATGGCATTACCTTTAATATTGACTTCTTTTTCTAGCTTTTTAAGTTCACGTTTGTTGAGGAGTAACTTACGTTCGGCTTTAGGTTTGTGATTGTAGTAATTGCCATAAACATATTCTTGAATGGTCATGTTAATTACAAATAATTCACCACGATCATTAAACTCACAAAAACTTTCAGCAATCGAAGCTTTGCTATCTCTAATCGATTTGATTTCGGTTCCAGTTAATACAATTCCAGCGGTATAAGTATCGAGAATCTCGTACTCAAATTTTGCTTTTTTATTCTTTATGTTAACTGGTTTTTGCATAGACAGCAAAGGTAATTATTTTTAACTGTTATTAAAGTATTAGTTTTACGACTTAAGTTGAAAATATGTCAAAAATGAAATATATAGTCCTAGGTATTCTATCTTTTTTTCTTGTTAATTGTAAGAATGTTGAAGTAGAAAAACGTTCAGCAGAATATATTGTAAACAAATCTATTGAAATTTCTGGAGCAGCTAAAGTAGGAAACTCAAAAATTGATTTCGATTTTAGAGATAAACATTACTCTGCAACTAGAAATAATGGAACTTTTTCGTTAATGCGCCTTACGGTTGAAGCTAATAATGATTCAATTTTTGATGTCTTAACTAACGATGGTTTTAAACGATATATGAATGATAACGAAGCTGTCTTTGTAGCAGATTCTATGAAAATGAACTATTCAGCATCTGTAAATTCTGTGCATTACTTTTCAGTATTACCTTATGGGTTGAATGATAAAGCAGTAAATAAAACACTTTTAAAAGATGTTCAAATTAAAGGACAGAATTATCATACAATTAAAGTGACATTTAATCAAGATGGAGGAGGAGAGGATTTTGAAGATGTCTTTTTATATTGGATACATGCCAAAACATTTGAATTAGACTATCTCGCGTATTCTTATAATGAATCTAGTGGCATTGGTATGCGTTTTAGAGAAGCCTATAATGAACGTTATATTGATGGTATTCGCTTTGTAGATTATAATAATTATAAACCAATTGATGTCTCAATTGCTCTTACAGAATTGCCTAAATTATTTGAAACAGGAGAACTAGAATTATTGTCGATAATAGAATTAGAAAATATAAGGGTTAATTGATTTTTAGGACTTGAGTACTTTTATCGTCATTAGAAATAGTTACGATAAATAGATAACTATTATCATTATCATCAATGTCTTCATATTTTTTTTCTCCTAAAATAGCATTTACAAACGCAGGTGTTGTGTTACTGTGACCAACAACTAAAACGGTTTGTCCATATGTGGCTTCAGCAAATTCTTCAGAATATAAATTTCGTGGCTCATAAAACTGAATTTTCAAATCTTTAGCCTTAGCAGTAGGATTAGCTGTTTCTAGTGTTCTATAATATTTGGTTGAATAGATAGCATCAAAATCTACCTTTTCAAAAACTTTGCTCCACTTTTCAGCTCTTAATGCTCCAACGTCGTTTAAACTAGGATTTCTATTGGTTTTATCGCTTCGATCTTTTTCAGCATGACGGATAAGATAATAAGTTGTTGTTGTCGGTTTAGTTTGTTCTTGAGCATTTACAGGTATTATAAAGCTTAAAGCAAAGACTAAGATTAGAAAGTATTTCATTTTATATTGTGTTTTGTAAGCGTATGAAGTTAGCTATTTCAGATTTAAAAATACGTATTAAGAAGTATTTAAGCTAATTCTAAAGCAATATCTATCATGCTTTTAAATGTCGTTTCACGTTCTTTGCTAGTCGTGCTTTCTCCTGTAACTAACGAATCAGAAATGGTAAGGATTGTTAAGGCATTAACATTGTGTTTAGCAGCAACAGTATAAAGTCCAGCAGCTTCCATTTCTACACATAGCACATCAAATTTTGACCATTTTTTGTAAGAATCGCTATCGTCTTCATAAAATTCATCAGACGATAATACATTACCAGCTTTTATAGGAATATTTTTATTTTTTGCAGCTTCAACAGCCTTCATAAATAATTCGAAGTTAGCAGTAGGCGCATAATAAGCACCATCAAATCTCGAATTGTTAATCCCTGAATTTGATGACGCAGCCATAGCTAATACAATATCTCTTAAATTGACATGTTTTTGATATGAACCAGCACTACCAACTCGTATTAGGTTTTTTACACCATATTCGGTAATAAGTTCATGTGCATAAATAGAAATACTAGGCACTCCCATTCCAGTTCCCATAACAGAAATTGGTTTTCCATTATAAGTTCCAGTATAACCTAACATACCTCGAACTTTATTAAAGCATTTTGGGTTTTCAAAAAAAGTTTCAGCAATCCATTTTGCTCGTAAAGGGTCTCCAGGTAATAAGATAGTTTCAGCTATATCACCTTTTTTGGCTTCAATGTGTACACTCATGCGTTAAAGGTAGAAAAAAATGTAGTATTATTTTAGGCTTCAGACATTTGTTCTGAAACGATTGCAATGCCTTTAGATGTTCCAATTCTATCAACACCAACATCTATATATTTTTGAGCAGTTTCATAATCACCAATGCCTCCAGATGCTTTTATTTTTGCTCGACCTTTAACAGATTTTTTCATAATTTTTACTGCAGTTAGCGTTGCTCCACTTTTTGAAAAACCAGTAGAGGTTTTTACAAAGTCGGCTTTAGCATCTAAGCAAATTTCACAAGCTTTAACGATATCATTTTTTGATAACTCACTAATTTCAAGAATGACTTTCAGTGTTGTTCTTCCGATGGCAAGTTTAACATCGCTAATGTCTTTAAATACTTCAACATAGTTTTTACTCTTTAAAAAACCAATGTTTATTACCATGTCGATTTCATGAGCGCCAGCTTCAATAGCTTGTTTAGCTTCAAAAACTTTAGTTGCTGTAGAAGTTGCTCCTAACGGAAATCCAACAACTGTACAAATCTTAACAGAAGAGCCTTTTAATAATTGTTTTGCAAGAGGAATGTAGCAACTATTTATGCATACAGAGAAAAACCTGTTTTCTTTTGCTTGATTGCAAAGGTTGATAATGTCTCGCTCAGTGGCAGTAGCTTTTAATAAAGTATGGTCTATATATGAATTTAATTCCATGATATTTTTAGTAGGTATTTGAAAAATAACTTTATAATTCTCTACAAGTAGAGGGGTTTACTTGGACAAAATTAAATCAGTGTCTTTAGTCGTGTTGGAATTAATAGCGATTCAAAGTTAATATTTATATACTAATAGTAATGTTAAAACGTGATTTTTATTGTGCAGTTCATCGAATAGTTTCCTATTAAAAATATAACTAATTAGTAAAAAGGAAGTTGTAATGTTCAGGTTTTAGCCCTTAGATTAATAAAATTATGTATCTAAAATGAAATGATATTAAACTATTAAATTTTGTTTTGTCTTATGCTTGAAACTCTATTTTAAAAATCAGTGTTTTATCGGCATTTTACATACTTATTCTGCTTTAAGGGGCTTTTATTAAAAGTAATTAATTGTGAGTTTAATAACGCTTTCCATGAAGAAGTGGGTTTAATAAATGCAATTTGATTACTGTTTTTTTATATCATAAATATCGATGTCATATGCTGTAATAAATTGATCTTCTCAATGGTTCGGAAAATTTAATATAACTGGCGTTATTCAAGTGATTAAATGTAACGTAGTCTTGAAATCTTAAGGTTGCTTTGCTTGAAACTGTTTTTAATAATTCTATAATTTATATTTCTAGATTTAGAATGTTTTATGAAATTAAGACTTATTTATATGTAACTATTTCATACTCAATAATGCTAAAAAGATATGACTTCAATAGCTAAACTATTTTATAAAATCTGTTAAAATCATAATTATTAAACTATGACTTTTGTCAGCATTTAATGATGTCGTGTGTGATAATTTTGCATTAAATATTAAATCAAATATTATGAAAAAAATAATTTTTAGTACAATTTTAGCTTGCTTATTAATCTTTAATGCTCAAGCACAAAATGAAGAAACAACATCTAATGATGATTATAGTAAATGGCAAGTTCGTTTTAGAGTTCTTTCTGTAATTCCTTCTCCTAGTGATGATATTGTTGGAGCAGATATAGATATTTCTACAGCTTTCACACCTGAGTTTGATTTTACATATTTTTTTAACAAAAATATTGCTGCAGAATTAATATTAGCAACAACTAAGCATGATGTTGAAATCGAAAACGGAGCAGATTTAGGACATGTTTGGTTATTACCTCCAACACTTAACTTACAATATCACTTTTATGCCAACGATTTTAAACCTTATGTTGGTGCAGGTATTAATTATACTATTTTTTATGGTGTTGATGGTGGAGATTTAGATGATATTGATTATGATAACACGATTGGTTTCTCGTTGCAAGCAGGTGTAGATTATAATTTAAATGAAAAATGGTTTTTAAATTTAGATGTTAAGAAGTTATTCCTTGAAACAGATGTCACTCCAAAGGGTGCAACTGATAGTTCAAAAGTAGGAATTGATCCTTTAGTTATTGGGTTAGGAGTAGGAATGAAATTCTAACAGAACACTCAAAAGAAGCTATCTTAACAACGAAAAAAAACGAGCCAATATGGTTCGTTTTTTTTGTTTTGTTTAATAATTCATAAATACGTTAATTATTAATCAATCTTAAAAATATTTTTTTGTTTGAATTTAACAGTTTTTTTTGTTCTTAATTTGCAGTAAACATTAAATTATATATCTTACATTTTTATTAATCCAAATATATTATGAAAAAATTAATATTTAGTACAATATTAGCTTGCTTATGTGTCTTTAATATACAAGCCCAAGATGGAACAACCTCTAATGATAATTACAATAAATGGCAAGCTCGTGTAAGAGTTCTTGCTGTAGCGCCTGCTACTTATTTTTATGATGATGTTAATGGAGTTGAAGTTGACATATCTACATCATTCGCTCCAGAAATTGATGTAACGTATTTTTTTAGCAGACTTATTTCTGCTGAATTGATGGTGACAAATTCTACACATGATGTAGAAATTGAAGGAGGAGGCAATTTAGGAAGTGTTTCTATTTTATCGCCAACTTTGAGTTTGCAACATCATTTTTACTTCAATAAGTTTAAGCCTTATGTTGGAGCTGGATTAAATTATAATGTATTTCATGGAGAAGATGCTGGAGATTTAGATGCTATTGAGTATAAAAATGATTTTGGTTATTTACTTCAGGGAGGAATAGATTACAGTTTAAGTGATAAATGGTTTTTAAATTTAGATTTCAAAAAGGTGTTTCTTAAAACAGAAGTAACCGCTAATAATGATGCTACTAGTACATCAAAGATGAATGTTGATCCAATAATGATTGGTTTTGGAGTAGGAATGAAATTCTAAAACAATTAATTTATATCTATAACTTAAAAACGAGCTATTACAGGCTCGTTTTTTTTTATATTAAGTTTGATGTTCTGTTTTTAATAAAAAGAAAAGCAATGCTTGTTTTATTTCTAAAATCCACATTGCTTTTCAACTAACCAACCACTTTAAAGACTAATATCTTTAAGTTTTGTTACAGAAGATTTTAAATTTCTTCAGAAACAAAACTCGCTTCATTTCTAAAGACTAATTCATCATTAAAAGCATCTAATAATATGATGCTATCTGTTGTGACTTTTCCTGATAGAATTTCCTTACTTAAAGCATTTAATACTTCTTTTTGAATCACTCGTTTTACAGGTCTTGCTCCATATTCTGGATTATAACCTTTGTCAGTCAAATATTGAATAGCTTCAGGAGTTGCATCAAATGTGATACCTTGTTTTGAAATCATTTTCTGAACACCTTTTAATTGTAAGCCAACAATTTCTTTGATATTATCTTTGCTTAAAGGCGTAAACATGATGGTGTCATCAATTCTGTTTAAAAATTCAGGTCTTACACTTTGTTTCAGTAATGCTAAAACGTCCACTTTTGCAGCTTCCATAGCAGAATCTATATCTTTTGTTGCTTGAAAACGCTCTTGTATAATATGACTTCCCATATTTGAGGTCATAATGATGATAGTATTTTTGAAATCAGCCACACGACCTTTATTATCTGTTAGTCGACCTTCATCTAATACTTGTAATAAAATATTGAACGTATCAGGATGTGCCTTTTCAATTTCATCAAGTAATACAACTGAATATGGTTTACGTCTAACAGCTTCAGTTAATTGTCCGCCTTCATCATATCCAACATATCCTGGAGGTGCTCCAACCAATCGACTCACACTATGACGTTCTTGATATTCACTCATATCAATTCTTGTCATTGCATTTTCATCATCAAACAAATATTCTGCTAGAGCTTTTGCTAATTCAGTTTTACCAACACCTGTAGTTCCTAGGAATAAAAAGGTTCCGACAGGTTTGTGTGGATTTTGCAAACCAGCTCTTGATCGTCTAACTGCATCACTTACAGCAATAATAGCTTCTTCTTGTCCGACAACACGCTTGTGTAATTCATCTTCTAACTTTAGAAGTTTCTCACGATCGCTTTGCAGCATTTTTGTGACAGGAATGCCTGTCCACTTTGCAACTACTTCAGCAATATCTTCGTAAGTGACTTCTTCTTTAATCAAAGAACTTTCACTTTGATTGTCTTGTAAATCTTTCTGAAGTGCTTCTAACTGCTCTTGTGCTTCTTTAATTTTTCCATAACGAATTTCGGCAACTTTACCATAATCACCATCACGTTCAGCACGTTCAGCTTCAAGTTTGTATTCTTCAATATTAGATTTTGCTGTTTGAATGTTATCTACAACTTCTTTTTCACTTTTCCATTTTGCATTAAGCTCGTTACGTTCTTCTTTTAAATTTGCTAAATCAGCACGTAATGATTTGAGTTTTACTTCATCTTTTTCACGTTTTATCGCTTCAATTTCAATTTCAAGTTGCATAATTTTGCGATCTAACACATCTAATTCTTCTGGCTTTGAATTGATTTCCATTCGTAGCTTAGATGCAGCTTCATCCATTAAGTCAATTGCTTTATCTGGAAGAAAACGGTTCGTAATATAACGTTCGGAAAGTTCGACAGCACCAATAATCGCCTCATCTTTAATACGAACTTTGTGATGTGTTTCGTACTTTTCTTTAATACCTCTTAAAATAGAAATGGCACTTTCGGTATCTGGTTCATTAACGATTACTTTTTGGAAACGACGTTCTAAAGCTTTATCCTTTTCAAAATATTTTTGATATTCATCAAGTGTTGTTGCACCAATGGCGCGTAATTCACCTCTAGCTAACGCTGGTTTTAAAATATTTGCAGCATCCATAGCACCTTGTCCACCTCCAGCACCAACAAGCGTGTGGATTTCGTCAATAAACAAGACGATGTCTCCATCACTTTCGGTAACTTCTTTGATGACAGCTTTTAAGCGCTCTTCGAATTCACCTTTATATTTGGCACCAGCAATTAATGCTCCCATATCTAAAGCATAAATTTGCTTATCTATGAGGTTTTCAGGAATATCGCCATCTACAATTCTATGTGCTAAACCTTCAGCAATTGCTGTTTTACCTGTACCTGGTTCACCAACTAAAATGGGATTGTTCTTGGTCCTACGGGATAAAATTTGAAGAATTCTTCTAATTTCTTCATCACGACCAATTACTGGATCTAGTTTACCATCTTTAGCTAACTGATTTAAATTCTTTGCATATTTGTTGAGTGAATTATAGGTTTCCTCTTGACTTTGAGAGGTTACACGATCACCTTTTCGCAATTCTTCAATTGCAGCATTAAGACCTTTTTCGGTAACACCTTGATCTTTTAACATTTGAGCAATCTTACTCTTCGATTTAAAAATAGCAAGAATTAAATGCTCAATTGACACATAATCATCGTTCATTTTTTTAGCAATGATTGATGCTTCATTAAGTGTTTTTCCTGTATCTCTAGACAGCATAATGTCTGAACCAGAAACCTTAGGGAAACTTTCAAGTTGTTTATCTAAAGCCAATTTTAAAACGTCGATATTAACATTTAGCTTCTTAAGTATAAATGGCAATACGTTTTCGTCAACTTCAAAAATAGCTTTTATAATATGCTCATTTTCAATTTGCTGATGTCCCAAACTTTGAGTGAGCTGTTGTGCTTGCTGGATTGCCTCCTGAGATTTTATGGTATAATTATTTAAATTCATAGTTTTTATAGTATTTTTAAGTCTGTCATTTCAAATGAAATGAGGAATCTAAAGTAAGATTCTTATTCATCTCATGGAATGACATAGATCAGTTATTAAAAGTTTTACAAACTAATGAAGTCAATAATCTTACCAATAGTAGAATGTTAGCGATAAGCGACAAAATGACTGATTTTGCAAGTGATACAGTGACTTTTCGTCAGTTGTAAGGTTAAAATGAAGATACGACTCATAGAGTTGTAATGGGTTTTAATAACATTTAGAATAAAAAGTGATTATGGGATTTTTAAAAAATATATTTAGTTCGTCTGAACCAAAAGAAGAAAAGTTACTGCCTTGGCAACCTTTAAACAATGTGTCACAATTAGATGAGATTGAAGAGCGCTCAAAAACTAAAACACAAGTTATTTTTAAACACTCAACGCGATGTGGTATAAGTAGTATGGTAATGAATCAATTTGTGAGTATGTATGATGTTGATGCTAATCTAGATTTGTATTACTTAGATTTATTGAACCATCGTGATGTGTCAAATGAAATAGGATATAGGTTTCAAGTGATGCACGAATCACCACAATTACTTATCATAAAAAAAGGAAGTACAGTCGCTCATGCTTCTCATGGAGGAATAAATGAGATTGATTTGAGTAAATTTGAATGATAACAAATTTTGGATATAATAAAAAAACTCCTAAGGTATCAGCTTTAGGAGTTTTGTGTTTTATAGTTAATTTGGAGAATTACTCCTTAATAATTTTGACTGTTTTTTCATTGCCATTACTAGATAGCGTGACAAAATAGATACCACTATTAATTTCGCTCAAATCGATACTAGCAGTTTTATCATTAATTTCTTTAGTTATAATTTGTTGACCAAGAATTGAGGTGATTTTAATTGTTTCAATATTCAAATTGTTTTTAATATTGAGTATGTTTTTAGTAGGTGTTGGATATACTTTTAGGCTTTCAAACTCATAATCAATTACACTTAAATTATCCTCTACGAATTCTGTTGTCCATGTATTAGTCACTATGGCTGGGTTAAAATCAAAATAAATTTCAGCAGTATTAGGAATAATGTCTCCAACTGCATAATCAGGAAAAGGTTTTATTTTAAATATTAAGTAGCCATGACCTGTTGGTGAATCTTCATCATTTTCTGAAGGAGGCAAATTTATTCCGAAGAAATTCCATTCTAAATTTTTTCCGACTCGTTCTAATGTATATTGATGGCTAGCATCAACCATTTTTAATGTAGATTCATCAAGTTGTTCGTCAAGTAGGTCTTCAACTCTAATATTAATAGCATTTGCTGTTCCTGTATTTTCAAAGCGTATCGTATAGGTTAGGTAATCGTCTGTTGTAAATTCTGAATGAATAATTTCAGAACCATGACGTTCAGTAACATCATTAGGATCATAAGATCCAACGATGGTCTGAGTTAAACTTGACGTATTATTTAATGGCAAAATGTCTCCAGAAAGCAATTCGATATCTACAGAATTAGTTACCAGCTGTCCAAGATTTACTGTTGGTAGTGTTGGAACAGACATTTTTATCCAAAGTCTTTTAGTTTGGTAAGGTTGTAAGTTTGTAAAGTTATAACTGAAGCCAGTTGCTGTTGTCGTTATTGGAGCATAATTAAACGTAAACCAGTTTTGAGACACTTCGTAAACGCTAATTAAGTTTAAGGCGTTATCTATTGTGAAATTTATAGTTCCTGTTGACACAGTTTCATTTGAATTATTAGTATAACTTATGGAATTCCCATAAGTAAAACCTGGTACAGGAACAGGATTTACTCCATAAGAGGATAGATTGGCAGATAAATCGTCGTAAGGAGTTACTGTAATTGGAAAATCATAGGTTGTAATTCCAGAACCAACAGGAATTGTGACATTAGAATAGCTAGTTGTTGTATTATTACCAGCGTAATCACTATCTACAGTGTAGGTAAGATCATAGGTTGTATTTGGATTAGATTCGTATAGATAATGAGGCGACACATAGAGATTGCGTATCACACCATCATTATTAACTTCGTAATCAAATTGACCTAACGGAAAGTTAATCTCACCAGTTTCTTGTGTACCATTACCGTTTGTATCTACAAAAGCGTTGAGTTTAATCCCATCAGATTGTTGTAATTGAAAACCACTTCCGTTGTAAACGTGTTCTATCACTTCATTACCATAGTAAGTACCATAGAAATAAACACCTTCTTGGTCACCTCCATAATACCCGAAATTAATATCATCTTGGGTTATAATGTGAGTTGCTATAAAGGTTGTAGTATCTGTTTGTCCAGCACCTAAACTTGTAAGTGGTCCACCAGTAATATCTAAATCTATAAAAGAGACATCAGCATCAATATTTGTGATGACATCATTTCCATTGTTGGTTACTGTATATTCAAATTCAATTACATCTCCAACACTTTTATAACCATCTGCATTAAAATCAACATAGGTAACAGTAGAAGTAACATTGAGAGGAGACTCTACAATAATGGACAAATAAGCAGAATCACAACTCGTTGGATTGGCAGATTCGCAGATTTCATATGCTATAGTATAATATCCTTCTGGAGCATTAGCAGGAATAGTTAAAATTCCAGTAGGACTAAGCGTAGCTCCAATAGTATTCGTGCCAATTAGAGAAATATTTAAATTAGTAGCTACAACTGGTAGGCCTTCAAATGTATCGTTATCTAGTATTTGATATGTTGTGCCTACTTGTAAAATAGAAATGATTTCATCTGGTTGTGCATTTATAGCATAATTATCTAGTATAATTGCTTCTCGACTATCGTTGGAGTTGAATGTGTTTCCTGAAGTCACATTTGAATTGATAAAAAGGTTTTCATCGTTTTCGTCTAATTGGTCCAAAATGGTAGGATAGCTAAATGTATCATTATAATTAAAATACTGACCAGCAGGAATGGTAGTCGTTATTGTAGAGGTTGTATAGTCTGAAGCATCTGCAGAGCCATAATTGGTTGTTATAACAATATCTGTATCTACAGGACTTGGATGCGTTAATCTTGGATAAAATTTAAGTGGATAGCCTTCTTCGGCTACTATGCTATCTCCATAAGTTTGATTACCATCATTGCTATAAAAAGGATGCAAGCGAAAATCAGGCAAGCCATCATTATCAATAATTGTTATAGTGTCAGTTTCACTAGAGTTTGTAGTATTGGCAGTTGTTACTGTTGCTGTGATATTAAAAAATTCTTCGGGTTCATCAATAGTATCATCTGTAGTTAAAATTTGAGTATTAAAAGAAGTGTAGCCTGCTGAAATCACATAAGATTGATTAAAACTAGTGTAATCTGAATTATCTGCAGTACCATTAGACGTATTAATTTGAATAATGACATCTGAGTTAAATGCTCTGTCTAAATACACATTAATATGAGCAGAATTTCCTTCAGATGTATTGTTTGCATATAGGTTAAAGGTTGGTGTTGTATCATTATCACGAATAGTGACTGTAATAATAATTGTATTATTTGTAGCATTTCCTGAAGTTACGGTTGCGGTAATTGTATATGTTTCATCAGTTTCAGTAAGTGTGTCATCAGTTGTGATTATTGGGAAATTAGAATAGCGTTCTCCTGCTAAAAAAGTTATAGAAGTATTAGTTTCAGTATAATCTGAGGTATCAGCTGTTCCTGAAGTGGTAGAGAAATCTATAGACACGTCTGAACTAAAATAATTACTTAAACTCACACCAAAATTATATCCTTGCCCTTCAACCAAACTTGGAGATGTGGAAACATTTATGGTTGGTGTAGCATCGTTATCGTAAATGAATATTGGTCTCGAAACCTCTGAATTTTCAGTATTATTAGATGTCACATTTGCTTCTATAATAAAAATTTCAGTAGCCTCTATTGTTGAATCGTTACCAGTAGGAATCGTTAGAGTATTACTGCTGAGTTGTCCAGCAGGAATAGTAACTGTTGTATTTAGTGGTGTGTAATCACTAGCGTCAGCTGTGTCTGCAATAGTTGAAACATTAATAACAACATCAGTAGTTGGAGCACTATAAAGATTTACTGAAAATGTATATGTGCTCCCTTCAATAACTGAGTAGCTGGTGCCTCCATTAGTTATATAAACCGTAGGATCTTGTGAAAAGCAAAAAGTAGAATATAAAGAGATGAGGACAAGAATTACTGCATTTTTCATAGCTGATGAGTTAGAGTTTTTATAAAAGATGCTATTTCTTATAAATGGTTGCGTCTAGAAATACATTATATTTTAAAATAATACAAAAACTCCATAACAATTTTAGTTATGGAGTTTTCTAATTCTATTTAAGTTCTTCTTATTTGATATGAATTGATAATATCTTTTAACCTTAGTTTTAGGTCTTCACCAGTATCGTAAACCATTTGAGCGTCTGTTGGGAAATAAAGAGGTCTGTTATTCGTTAATTCGAACTCTTTTTTGTTTAAGGCTCTTTTGTCTCCTCTATAAGTAGCATAAATATGCTCGAAAATAAATTCACTATCCATTGGAAACACCTCTAATATTTGATTTGTTCTTAAATCTGAATACACGACATCTGCCAAAACATGAGTTGATTTATACTGATTGACTTCAAAGTATCTTGCTTTTACATTAATAATCTTATCCATTTTTATTTTGTTTCCAAGACTATCAGTCACAAAATTACCTTCTCTATCTTTTTTAAATTCCCAACCATCAACAATTCTTTTTTGCTTTAACACTTCACGTCTGTTAACTTGCTCAGGAGAAATATTGATTTGCTTTAACTGTAGTTGCATCGCATAATCATAATTGATGTCTTGCGCAGCATCTACATGATACTCAGTCCAAAATTCATTCAATCCATAGGTGTTAAAGTTTAGCAAATCTGCTTCTAATTGCTGAGGAATGATTTGATAGGTTTGATTTTTAATAGATACCATAACATAATCTGTTCCTTTTTGATGCGCTTCATTGATTAAACTTCTGGTCTCTTCAAAGTTTGGATTAATTTGTTCTATATAACTAAAAATATCATATGCTTTTCTAGCATTGTATTTATCTTCAGAATCTAATAAGGCAATCCCTTCTTCAATTAAATAATCTGAAGTTTTATATCTGTAATCTACAATTTCAGAGGTATAGTCATTGAATTTTAAATTCAGGGTTTTGCCATTTATTTGTAAAGGCATAACACGTTTTATTGCATTTTGCCTAGCTTCTAAATCTAAATAAATTTCATAGATTGTTTTGAATTGCTCTGGATTTCCATCTTTTTTAAGATGTTCGAGGTCTTGTAGATTTTCTTCTAAAACTTTATAATAAGCCTCTTCAAGCATTACAATATAATCTTGTTTACGCTTTTTGTCTTTATTGTTTTCGAGTTTTCGTAACGCGTCATTGATTGCTAAGTCATAATTTCCATGACTAATTGCTTTTTCAATTTGTTTTCTTCCGCTACATGATGTTAGTACCAGAAGAAGTACTGTTGTGAGTAGTAATTGCTTCATAATTCTGGATTTTAGTGAAACTCTGTATTGCTAATTCTTTTTTGGATAAAGCAATGTAGTTAGTTGAACTAATCCCGAACTCGTTTCGGGATCTTATGTTCATTTAGAATCCAAATATGATGCCAAACAAAAAACTCGAAGACAAATAATTGATTGTCTTTGAGTTATAGTAATTAAAAACTGGTGTTGTTACTTCTTTTTCTTCGGATTGTATATCGGTAATAATTCTGTTGATACTTCACCAAAACCAATTCTAGTTTCATCTTTTTCACAATAACCACGCATAATTACTTTATCGTGATCATTAATGAATTTACGTTCTGTACCATCTTTCATTTTGATTGGTTTTTCACCTCTCCAAGTAATTTCTAACATCGAACCATAGGAGTCTGGAGTTGGACCAGAAATCGTTCCACTTCCCATCATGTCTCCAGAATTTACAGGACAACCATTAACAGTATGATGTGCTAATTGTTGAGACATATTCCAATACATATATTTGAAATTTGATTTACTTACAGTCGTTTCTTTAGCGCCTTTTGGTTTGATTGCAACTTCAAGATTAATGTCAAAACTCTTCTTTCCTTTAAATTGTAAATAAGGAAGTTGAGGTTTTAATGGTTTCGGACTTTCAACTCTAAAGGGTTCAAGTGCATCTAAAGTGACAATCCAAGGAGAGATGCTAGATGCAAAATTCTTAGCTAAGAATGGACCTAATGGCACATATTCCCATTTTTGAATATCTCTTGCAGACCAATCATTAAATAGCACTAAACCAAAAATATATTCTTCAGCTTCTTCAATAGGAATTGGTTCCCCTAAGTCATTAGCATCAGTTGTAATAAATGCCATTTCTAATTCGAAATCGACTAATTTTGAAGGTCCAAAAACAGGTTGATCACTATCTGCTAGAATCGTTTGTCCTTGTGGTCTGTGTACTGGTATTCCTGATGGAATTATAGAACTACTTCTACCATGGTAACCAACAGGTATGTGAAGCCAGTTTGGTAGTAAAGCATTATCAGGATCTCTAAACATTGTACCTACATTTGTAGCATGTTCGATGCTTGAATAGAAATCTGTATAGTCACCAATTTGAACAGGTAATTGCATTTCAATTTCATCTAAACGAAATAATACAATCTCTTTATGTTTTGTGTTGTTTTTTAGAGTTGTATTGTTGCTGTCAAATATTTCAGCAATACGATTACGTACTAAACGCCAAGTTTTTCTACCATCAGCTATAAAGTCGTTTAGTGTATCTTGAAGAAAAATATCATCTGTTAAAGGAATACCTTCAAAATAACCTAATTGGTGTAATGCACCAAGGTCAATAGCAGTATCACCAATTCGAGTACCAATTGTAATGATATCATCACGAGTTAAAAAAACACCGAAAGGAATATTTTGAATTGGAAAATCAGAATTTTTTCCAACATGTAACCATGAGCTACGATCAGGATTATTTGCAGATAAAGGCATAGTCTGTAATATTGTTTTGTTATTGTTTTCTATTCAAACCTACATATTTTTTTTTGTTTTAATTGCATAAATTCTTAAAAAATAGATTTAAAAACAATGTTAATAACCTGCTCATAAAACATTGCGTTAAACTGTCGTTTTTGAAACCTTTTGATAAGATGATTTCTTATTTTTGATAAATTTTAATTCTAAAAATTATTTATGCAACGCGATCAACAAATCTTCGAACTCATAGAGGCTGAAAAACAAAGACAAATTAATGGATTAGAACTTATTGCTTCAGAAAATTTTGTAAGCGACCAAGTTATGGAAGCTGCAGGTTCTGTCTTAACTAATAAATACGCAGAAGGTTATCCTGGTAAGCGTTATTATGGAGGCTGTGAAGTTGTTGATGAGGTAGAGCAAATAGCAATCGATAGAGTAAAAGCACTATTTGGTGCAGTTTGGGCAAATGTTCAACCACATTCTGGAAGTCAGGCCAATACAGCAGTTTATGCAGCATGTTTAAAACCTGGTGATAAGATTTTAGGTTTTGATTTATCTCATGGAGGTCATTTAACTCATGGTTCATCAGTGAATTTTTCTGGGAAATTATATAACCCTGTATTTTATGGCGTAGAAGAGGAGACAGGAATCTTGAACTACGATAAAATTCAAGAGATAGCAACTCGTGAACAACCACAAATGATTATTGCTGGCGCTTCAGCTTATTCTCGTGATATAGATTTTAAACGTTTTCGTGAGATTGCAGATAGTGTAAATGCATTATTACTTGCAGATATTTCTCATCCTTCTGGTTTGATTGCTAAAGGAATTTTAAACGACCCATTACCACACTGTCATGTTGTAACCACTACAACACATAAAACTTTACGTGGACCACGTGGTGGATTGATAATGATGGGACAAGATTTTGAAAATCCGTTTGGTTTAAAACTAAAAAATGGCAACTTAAGAAAAATGTCTTCTCTTTTAGATTCAGCAGTATTTCCAGGAAACCAAGGTGGACCATTAGAACATATTATAGCAGCTAAAGCTATTGCTTTTGGCGAAGCACTTTCTGATGAGTTCATGCATTATATGTTACAAGTAAAGCGTAATGCTGCTGCAATGGCAAGTGCTTTTATGAGTAGAGGCTATCATATCATTTCTGGAGGAACAGATAACCACATGATGCTTATTGATTTGCGTAATAAAGATATTACTGGAAAAGCAGCTGAAGAAGCGCTTGGGAAAGCAGATATTACTGTGAATAAAAATATGGTACCATTTGATGATAAAAGTCCGTTTGTAACGTCTGGTATTCGAGTTGGAACTGCGGCAATAACAACACGAGGTTTAAAAGAAGAGGATATGGAAACAATCGTAGCTTTTATTGATGATGTTATTAAAAATTATGAGAACGATGAGAAATTAGAAGCTATTGCAGAACAGGTTAATGCAATGATGAGTGATAAGCCATTGTTTTCTTAAGTATAATAATTGAAAGTCATGCTGAATTTAGTTCAGCATCTCATTTGATGAGATAAAGAGAAAAACCTTTCTTCCAAAACTTTGGAATGAAAGGTTTTTTTGTTTTTGAAGAATGTCATTTTGACGTTAAGAGAAATAACATTCGACACATAAAATATTGAAATAAGATTACTCAATACTTAGGAATGACAAAAGTAGATTTTAATCTTCAGAAAGAACAAACTGATAAGCACCAAGGTCTGAAGCAAATTCAGGTGTGATAGGTCTTTGTATACCTAGAATATCAAAAAGAACTTGATTAGTGAAAATTGAATTACCAATATTTCTGGCTTCAGAATTTTCATTAAGTCTTAAATTATTTTCATATGGAAATTTAAACTCTGGATTTTTATTTAAGGCGATGCGTTCAAAATTGATACCATCATTAAAATCAAACGGATTTCCACTGACTTCAAAACGAATCAAGCAATCTGTAAATTTATATTCTAAGTCAGCACTAGATTCACCAGAGATATCAATTTCAGCATTATCATTTCCGTAGATAATACAGTTGTTGAAATTTGCTTCTTCTAAATTGTTTATTGTTACTGAATTGTCTGCATTAACAATAAAATTATTAAGTAAAACAGAAGGGAATTGTCTAAAGCTAGTATTCCAATAATTAGCAATTGTACAATGTGTGAAATTATATTTTCCACCTAAAGTTCCAGCAAAAGAAGATTGACCAGAATTGTTAATCACTAGATTTTCTCCTCGAATTGAAGTTGCTCTAGCCAATATTCCAAAATTACTAGAATTGTAAATTTTTGAATTGGTAATGGTTAGTTTATCGTTTGGTGCATCTTGGTTAAATTCACATAAAACACCAACAGTACTGTTTTTTATGGTTGCATAATGAATCTCATTATTTATACTTCCGTCAAATAAATAAATGGTTGACCATTGTCCAGGAATATCTTCATAAAGAGGTTCTAAACGATCACCTTCAAAAATAACTTCATTTTCTAATAATTCTTGATCATCGCTTAATGTTCCATTAACTTTTAAAGAGGCATTATTGGTTACGAGTAATCCAGAGTTGGCATGAAAATGCACACGAGCTCCAGCTTCAATAGTAAGGATATCGCCTTCATCTACAGCGGCAAAGCCATAAATTACATACGGTTTTTCGTTAGTAAATGTGAGTTCGTCATCTTCAAGAAAACGACCTTGTAAAGTAGTTTCATCTGGAGTTCCGTCGCCATCCACATCAAACGTAAGTGTTTCAATAATATTTGTTGTATTATCTCTATCAGGATAAATAAAAACAGCATCTTTTACTAAGGTTACCAATTCTACCTTTTGAAAATTATTACCACTATCAAATTCGATAGCATCTGTGTATAAGAATTGATTATCTGTAGCCACTACAGATTGTATGTCGAAAGTAGTTTCTATAAAAATAAATAAACTGTCTTTTGCTAAAAGTTCTACATCTTCAAACACTTTTCCAGCCATTCCATCTACATTTAATCTGTAGTTAGAATTTTCACCTTGCGATAATCGAACACTAGGTATAGAAATGTCGTCATTACTTCTGTTATAAACTTTTAAGTTATACGTGCTAGAACCAATATTGGTAAAAACTGTGTCGAGATATACTGTGTCTTTTGAAAAAGAAAGTGCTCCTGTACTTGGAGCAAAATCAAAGTCTTTTCGGCAAGAGCTCCAAAGCATTATAAATATTATTGTGAATAGGAAGTATACTAATCTTTTCATAATTGTTTTAATGTCTACTAAGCAAGAGTGAAAACCTAATGCGCATTAGGCGTTAAAAATATGACTTTTGAAGTCAATTTGTAGTATAAAAACCAAAATTTAGAACAAATCGTATAATTTAATTGTCTTTTTTTGATTCGGCAATAATTTTTTGATATTCCTGACTGCAAATAACAAGCTCTTCAAGTAAATCAACTTGCTTATTTTTGGCCAATAACTTAGAGTCAATTTCTTTAGCATCACAATAATTAAAAAACAATGGCTGGTATTCTTTTGGTATATTTAAATCGAAGGTTAGTAAAGCTTCGTTAAAAAAACGATCTTTTTCGAAAAGCCTACTAAATTCTTTGTAGGTAATTGGGATTATTGGTTCTGCTTCAGTTTTTTTATTTTTAAAAAGCCGACCAATCATTCCAGCAATAGCTATGAAGTCAATGCCTCCTTTTGGCTGAACACCATATTTATAAGGATGACGTTTAATATCTTCTTTAATTTGATTGTTTAACTGTGATTCTAGTTTGATGGAATCAAATTTCTTTTCACGTTCATCTCTTAAAAGTACAGCGTCAAGTTCGTTAATGGCTTTCTTTACTTCAATGACTACAATATGGTTAAAATCGGTTTTTTTAATTTCAATAGTAGTTTTGGTATGAAACAAAGAGCTTACATATAAGGTGTCTTTTACTTTAGCGGCAATTTTAAAATCACCTTCATCATTCGTGTAAGTCATGATGTTTTGAGTAATATTAACTATTAAGGCGCCTTTAACAGTTGTTTCTGCATCGTAAACTTTTCCATTAATAGTTTGAGCTAAAATAGTAATAGGGAAGAGTGAAAAAATTAAAAGAACTCGTGTTTTCACGACTGTAAGATTGGTTTGTTATTCAAATAAATAAAATTTGAACAAGAACAAATACAAGATTAAGATATTTTAACAGTCACTTTAACTCAAATGATTAAAATAAATCAATAATCTCCTGAGAAATACGTGTTGGTTTATTTGTGTCATTAGAGATTAAACACCAAATAGTTTCTGAAGTTGTTAAAAGTTTATTGGTTTTTATATTATAAATTTCAACAATACGAGTAGATCTAAAGCCTTCAGCTTTAGTGACAAATGTTTTTAATAGTAATTCATCTCCTAGAACAGCTTCAGCTTTGTATTGAATATGATGGCTTAACATGACCCAATAATAGGAATCTCTTAATTTGGTAGATGTGTTGTTAATCCAGTTTTCTTCGGCAATATCCTGAACCCATTGCACGTATTTAACATTGTTAACATGATTTAGAGCGTCTAAATCTTCTGATGAAACTGTAATTTTTTTTTCAAATATTTTCATCTTACTTTTCAAACACTTCAACTTCAAATAACTTGTCCCAACGTTTACCTGTTACGAAAATAGATTTAGTATCAGGATTGTAAGCAATACCATTGAGGACATCTAAGCCTTGGTGCTGTGTTACTCGTTTTCGTAAAGGTGAAAAGTCGATAACACCTTCTACAGCACCATTTTTAGGATTAATAATAGCAACACCATTTTTTTGATAGCGATTGGCATAGATTTTTCCGTTGATCCATTCCATTTCATTAATGCCTATAATTTTTCCTTTATTAGTGTATACTTGAAGTTTAGCATCTTCAGTAAGAGTTTTCGGATTTAGCATCCAGATGGCTTCTGTACCATCAGATTTGTAAAGTGTTGTTCCATCATTACAAATTCCCCAACCTTCTTTACTTTGGCCATATTTAAAACTACTAGTTTTTTCAAAAGTCTCAGCATTATATACAAATCCTGTGTTTTCTTGCCATGTTAATTGATAGATGTTATTGTTTAAAATGGTTAATCCTTCACCAAAGTACTGTTGAGGTAAATCGACATTTTTTAGAACTTCACCTGTTTTATAGTCAACCTTTCTAAGTTTAGACTCGCCATATTGACCAGTGCTTTCGTATAGTTCACCATTATAGAATTCTAAACCTTGTGTATATGAAGTGATATCGTGAGGATACTCGTTTACAATTTTGTATCCATATATTTTAGGAAGTTGACTATTAAGGATTGTGATTTTAGTAGAAACATCTTCTTTTGAATCACCATAATCAATAGTTGCTGTAATCGTTTGAATGCCTAAGCGTTGATCGTTTAAATCAAAAGTTTCATTTATAGTTTTTCCATTTAATGTATAGCTAATAGACGAAATTTTAACATTGTTTGGATTGTTTACTGAAAGTTTAATGGTTTCACCAAGTTTTACAACATTATCTTTTGCGTTTGTGCTAATCGAAACGTTATTTTTTTTAGGTTCTGAATCTCCACAGTTAATTAACAAAAGAGATAAAACTATGAGAATGAAATATTTAAATACCGACATTTATTATCAAATTTTGATGCAAGTTATTTAATAAAATTCGGTTAAAAAAATCATTGCAGAAGTATTAAAAGATTGTATCTTTGCACTCGGCAAGTCCTACACAACCAGCTCCTGCTTAATCCTCCAGGTCGGGAACGAAGCAAAGGTACGCGGTCGTAGCGGTGTGATGTAGGTAGCTTGCCTTTTTTTGTGCGCTATACTTTCCTAATAATATTGTATTTTTAACTTTAAATTATTTCTTTAATTTATGTCTAAAGTTGTTTTAATTACTGGAGGTTCTTCTGGCATCGGAAAATCTATAGGTGAATTTTTAACGTCTAAAGGTTATGATGTTTTTGGTACAAGTAGAAATCCAAAGCGATATACTGAGTCTAAATTTAAATTAGTGGCTTTAGATGTTGCAGATATTGTTTCAATAGAAAAAGCTATTAAAGCAGTAGTTGAAACGTCTGGCAGACTGGATGTTTTAATTAATAATGCAGGAGCAGGAATTACTGGTCCTATTGAAGAAATTCCTGATGAAGAAATTAAACGCAATTTTGAAACCAATCTCTTCGGACCAATAAATGTTATTAAATCGGTTTTGCCTCAAATGCGTCAGCAAAATTCTGGGTTAATCATTAATATAACCTCTATTGCAGGATATATGGGATTACCATATCGTGGAATTTATAGTGCTAGTAAAGGTGCTTTAGAGTTAATCACTGAAGCGTTTAGAATGGAGATTAAAGATTTTAATATTGATATGACGAATTTGGCTCCAGGCGATTTTGCAACTAATATTGCTGCAGGTCGCTATCATGCACCTGTAACACAAGGTTCGCCTTATGAGGCTAAATATGGATCGGTTTTAAAAAACATAGATGAAGATGTTGATAATGGTGATGATCCAAATTTAGTGGCAACTGCTGTTTTCAGAATTATAAATACGCCAAATCCAAAAATTCATTACAAGGTAGGCGCTTTTATGCAAAAATTTTCAATTGTTTTAAAACGAATTCTTCCAGATAAAGTCTACGAAAAGTTATTACTCAATCATTATAAATTATAGAATAGTACCTTTAAAGATTACACTAAATAGTATAGATTAATTTTGATGTGTTGATATGTTTTGAAAAAAAGATGTCATTCAAGCAATGTTAAATTTGTAATTTCGTAACAGGAAATAATCACAATAACGTTTCTTTATTCCTGAAAAAAATTCAGTGAAAATAGAGGGAACTTAAAACAGTTTTATATGAAATTTTTTATTGATACAGCTAATCTTGATCAGATTAAAGAAGCTCAAGATATGGGTATTTTAGATGGTGTTACTACAAATCCATCATTAATGGCTAAGGAAGGAATTACAGGTCATGACAATATTATGAAGCATTATGTTAATATCTGCAACATTGTAGATGGTGATGTTTCTGCAGAAGTAATCTCAACAGATTTTGAAGGTATGATTAGAGAAGGAGAAGCTTTAGCTGAACTTCACGATCAAATTGTTGTTAAATTACCAATGATTAAAGATGGTATAAAAGCCTGTAAATATTTTAGCGATAAAGGTATTAAAACTAACGTGACGTTAGTGTTTTCACCAGGACAAGCGTTATTGGCTGCAAAAGCAGGAGCAACGTATGTGTCTCCTTTTATTGGTCGTTTAGATGATATCTCAACTGATGGTTTAAATCTGATTGCAGAAATAAGAATGATTTATGATAATTACGGTTTTGAAACTGAAATATTGGCCGCTTCTGTTCGTCATACAATGCATGTTATTGATTGTGCAAAACTTGGAGCTGATGTAATGACAGGGCCTTTAAGTTCTATTGTTGGATTGTTGAAACATCCATTGACAGATATTGGTTTAGAAAAGTTTTTAGCAGATTATAAAAAAGGAAACTAAAGGTTCTTCTTTAACTATGATGAGCACTCTTGAATTGTTTATTTAAGGGTGCTTTTTATTTTGTAGCTAATCATTTATCTGAAGTAGATAATCTTTCTAAAGTTTTAACCATATCTGAGCCGAAAAGACCAATATTAGAATTTACGATCTCCTTGTTTTTATCAACTATAAAGATTTTATGAGAGAAAGTGATTACATATTTTTCTGTAGCTTCCGAAGGATTAGAAAACATGAATTCATTTTTAATTGGGAAGTTTAAAGACTTCAATGTCTTTTTCCAATAGTGTAAATTATTATCATTAAAGTTAATGGCAATAAAGTTTATCTTAGGAAATTTGTTTTTTAACTCATTAATTCTGTAATGACTATTTCTTGAATGCATTTTGAAATTAGTAGACCAACAATAGATAACCGTTGGCGAACCATCTATGATAGAACTTAGTTCTAAAGAATTTCCATTAAAATCAACGACCTCTGAATCTGGAAGTATATTTCCAGGCCTCAATTTATTCGATGTTTTAACAAGTGCTTTTAAATACGTTTTGTCTTTAGAACTGGTGCTTTTCTTTAAATAATACTTAATCATCTTATTAATAGCATCAGCATCATCTGTATTTAGAACAAAGTCTTTAGTGGTATGCTTTAATAAATAGTTTTTAATAATATCACTAGTAATCGTACTATCTATAAGTTTTAATTTTTCAATATTGTAGTCTAAAGCCATTCTGTCAAAAGCTTGATGACTGCCATCCCTGTAATACTGTTTTAAAGCAACATTATTAAAGTGCCAAAACAAAAACCTATTGTAAACAGGAAGTTTACTTAAGTTTTCATTATTAAGGTCTGTTTCATTTCTATAATCATAAAACCCATCAGGTAAATCCTTGAAATGGATCAATTTATTATTTCCATAATAACCAAACGGAAACATTTCATGATACGTGTAATAGTTGTAATCGATGCTTGATTTTACGATACTTTTGAATAAGTCTGATGACGGTTTTTTAGATAGGAATTCTTCAAAGTGCGCTAGTTTTTGTGCTTTAAGATTAACCATGTGTTTTTCAAAAACTTCAGGTTCTAAATGACTTATGGTTCTGAACTCCTTGTTTTCTTTTTCATCATCTAGAAACGATTTTATGAGATAGTTGTTCTTTTTAGAACCTAAGCCTGTATAAACTAGAGATTCATCAAAATCATTTGTATTTAATCTAAACAATAAGCTATCATTAGGTTCTAGTAATATGGTTTGGTATTCTCCGCCATGCGTAAATGAATATAAACCAGGGCTTAAATTATCAATCTTGTGAAGAAACCTATTGTTATTATCAAGGTAAATAGTGTCTTTGTCTTCGAATGCATTACCAAGTGTGATGTAATTGTTACTTGGATTTATAATTTCACCACCAAAAAAAGCATGGTCTTCATGAGTTGAGCTTTTACAGCTAAAAACAAGTAAGAAAGCTAGAGAAATATAAAAATGAAATTTCATAAATGTGTTGTAGGGTAGTTCAATAACTAAACAAAAATAGAACTTGTAGATAATAACTCTTGTTAATACGTTGTTAAATCTTATGAATGCTATGTTTTTAAACAATTTCTTATTAAAAATAAATTAGAGCTAGTTGTTTCATACAATGGATTGATTTCTCTACTTTTGCAAAAAATTAAATTACAATATATGTTATCAGTTTCTAACCTTTCAGTTCAATTTGGTAAACGCGTTCTTTTTGACGAAGTAAATACAACTTTTAATAACGGAAATTGCTATGGCATCATTGGTGCCAATGGTGCAGGTAAATCCACTTTTTTGAAGATTATAGCTGGAAAGCAAGATCCTACTTCTGGTCACGTTCATTTAGAACCAGGTAAACGTATGTCTGTTTTAGAACAGAATCATAATTTATATGATGAACATACTGTTTTAGAAACCATTATAATGGGTAACAAGCCGTTGTTTAAACTTAAATCGGAAATAGACGCATTGTATGCAGATTATACTGATGAAAATGCTGAAAAAATAGGAGAGCTTCAAGTAGAATTTGAAGAAATGAATGGTTGGAATGCAGATAGTGATGCCGCTGCAATGTTGTCAAACTTAGGAATTAAGGAAGAGTTTCATTACACCTTAATGAAAGATTTAGATGGTAAACAAAAAGTTCGTGTGCTTTTGGCTCAGGCACTTTTTGGTAATCCTGATTTGTTAATTATGGATGAGCCTACTAATGATTTAGATTATGAAACAATTTCTTGGTTAGAAAATTTCTTAGCTAATTACGATAACTGTGTTATAGTGGTATCTCACGATAGACATTTTTTAGATTCAGTTTGTACTCATATTTCTGATATTGACTTCGGAAAAATAAATCATTTTTCGGGTAACTATACATTTTGGTATGAATCTTCTCAATTAGCAGCTAGACAGCATGCACAACAGAATAAGAAGGCTGAAGAAAAGAAAAAGGAATTGGAAGAATTTATTAGACGTTTCTCTGCCAATGTTGCCAAATCAAAACAAGCAACTAGTAGAAAGAAAATGATTGAAAAATTAAACATTGCAGACATTAAGCGTTCTAGTCGTCGTTATCCTGCTATTATTTTTGAACGTGATCGTGAAGCTGGAGACCAAATATTAAATATTGAAGGATTAGCAGCTTCTATTGAAGGTGATACCTTATTTAGAAATATAGATATAAATCTTAATAAAGGTGATAAGGTTGTTGTGTTTTCTAAAGATTCTAGAGCAACAACTGCTTTTTATCAAATTATTAATGGAAATGAAGTTGCTGAAGCTGGTAAATATGCTTGGGGAATTACAACATCTCAATCGTATCTTCCATTAGATAATAGTGAGTTTTTTGATAATGACTTAACGCTTGTAGATTGGTTACGTCAGTGGGCAACTACTGAAGAAGAACGTGAAGAAGTTCACATTCGTGGATTTTTAGGAAAAATGATTTTTAGTGGAGAAGAAGCACTAAAAACATCAAATGTGCTTTCTGGAGGTGAAAAAGTACGTTGTATGTTAAGTCGAATGATGATGGTTAGAGCAAATGTTTTAATGCTTGATGAACCAACAAACCATTTAGATTTAGAAAGTATTACAGCATTTAATAATTCACTTAAAAACTTTAAAGGGACTGTGTTGTTTACTACGCATGATCATGAGTTTGCACAAACTGTAGCTAACAGAGTTATTGAATTAACACCAAGTGGAGTCATAGATCGTTATATGACTTTTGATGATTATATGAGTGATAAAAAGATAAAAGAGCAACGTGAAAAAATGTATGGAGTAACGGCTTAAGCGTTTGTTTTTGGTATTAAATAAAAAAGTTGGTATGTTTTAATACCAACTTTTTTTTATTTAAAATTTAATACAGATTGAAAATATAACTACTTAAGAAGTAGTTTCCATCTCTGCTTTTACACGATTTACAATTTCAAGAGCTTTTTTTAATTCGTCATTGTGAACAAAAACTTCTTGATAACCTTGATTCATAGATGCGTAACCTGCTAAACGTTGTGATTCACTTTCGTCTTTAATAATCGGGATGATACCTAAGCGTTCTAATTCATCTTTTACTCGAGTTACTAAAATAAAATTTCCGTTATAAATTTTTGTATATTCTGTAGTGCTCATAATCTTGTGTTTTTAATTGTACCTATAAGTTACAAAAAAGTTAAGAATGTTACACAATTAATTATGATGTCTTTAACTAAAAAAAAGCATCCTAGTAGTGATAGAATGCTTTTGCAATATAATTTTCTTGTTCCTTATTTATCAATAGAACCTAAAACACGTTTCATAAAGTTATTAAGCGCTTCCTTTTTAGGAGTACCATCTTTAATCATTTTATGGACTTCAATAGCGCCATACATATTTGAGATAAGTTCGCCGATAACATCGAGTTCTTCATTTTTTAGAGAAGGAACTTCAGTAAGATTTTCTAAAGTTTCTATCGTTTCAATGATATAATCTTCATCGTTATCTTCAATGAATTGTGTCAGTTGTTTTATTACAGGTAGTTTCATAGGTTCTGTTTATATAACTTCGTCAACTAATTCTTTTAAAACTTCATATTTATTAGTCTGAACTTGATTTTTAAAAGCACCAGATTTAAAGGTAGCAAATGTTGGTAAATTATCTACAGTTGCCAATTTTCTGCTTTCAGGAAATTTTTCAGCATCTGCAATCACAAAAGTTGCTCCTTCATTTTCTGAGGCTAATTTCTTGAATTTAGGTTTCATTATTCTACAGTTACCACACCATGTTGCTGAGTATTGTACAATAACAGTATCATTGCTGTTAATTATATCTTGTAAATTGTCTTGTTCTAATTCTTGAATCATAACGGATTGTTTTTTAAGTTACTATTTGTTAAGTGATACAATCTGTTAATCAATAACAGACTGTATCATCTTAATTTAGTAATGTTTTAGTGAGATGCTAAATATGCAGCAGTACCTTTTGCGTTTGGTGCCATTGCATCTTTTCCTTCTTCCCAGTTTGCAGGACAAACTTCACCATTCTTTTGAACGTGTGTTAATGCATCAATCAAACGTAAATATTCACCAACATTTCTACCTAAAGGCATGTTGTTAATACTTTCATGTTGAACAGTACCTTCTTCATCAATGATATAAGTAGCTCTGTAAGTTACGTTGTCACCTTCAACTTGAACAGTTCCAGTTTCTTCGTCATAAACTTCACTTGTGATATCTAAAATACCCAAGATACTTGATAAGTTTCTGTTACTGTCTGCAAGAATAGGGTATGTTACACCTTCAATTCCTCCATTATCTTTTGAAGTGCTTAACCAAGCAAAATGTACTTCAGGAGTATCACAAGAAGCTCCAATTACAATAGTATTTCTTTTTTCGAATTCACCTAAAGCAGCTTGAAAAGCATGAAGCTCAGTTGGGCAAACAAAAGTAAAATCTTTTGGATACCAGAACAGTACTACTTTTTTGTTATTTTTTTTTGCTTCTTCAAGAACGTTTACTTTAAAAGTGTCTCCCATTTCGTTCATTGCGTCAACGTTAAGGTTTGGGAATTGTTTTCCTACTAATGCCATGTTTTATGTTTTTTAATTGTTAAAATTTCTATACGACAAAGATACTCCACAATAGTGAAAATATATGTTATGAAAATTTTAATTTATTATATAAGTATAGGTTTTAGCTATCGCTTAAATATGACTTGATAACTAAAAGCTATTTTGTTTTAAGCATCTTGATTTTAATGCTAAGTGCAGCAAACAGTAAGGTTGTAAATGGACTTAACCAATTGAAAACTGCATACGCGAAATATTCGCCAACACCAACACCTAAAACGCCAGATTGATATGCTCCGCAAGTATTCCAAGGAATTAAAACTGAAGTAACCGTTCCAGAGTCTTCAAGCGTTCTACTTAAATTTTCTGGAGCTAAACCTCTATCTTCATAAGCTTTCTTGAACATTTTTCCAGGAATAACTATTGCAAGATATTGATCTGAAGCAATGGCATTTAATCCCAAACAACTAATAACCGTACTAGTAAACAATCCAAAAATTGTAGTTGCTACAGCTAATAAAGCTTGTGTGATTCTAGCAAGAGCGCCTATACCATCCATAATACCACCAAAAACCATAGCGCAAAGTATGAGGTAGATAGTCCAAAGCATGCCTTTCAATCCACCAGAAGAAAATAAATCGTTAAGTTTTTCATTTTCTGTTTGTATGGTAGTATCTGTTAGAACAGAATTAATAATAGCATTAAATTTTGAGTCTGAGAGATTATTTAAAACGTCAGGCTGAAATATAAAAGCAAAAATTCCTGCCAAAACAATTCCTGTTCCAAGAGCTATTAATGGTTTTGTTTTTAAAAGAATTAAAGCGATTACTAATCCAGGTACTAAAAATAACCAAGGCGAAATGTGAAAAGTATTGTCTATAGAACCCAATAAATTACTAATGTCTGCACTTCCAGTGGTGTCAATATTCATACTAATGATAGCAAATACAATAAGCGTAATTATTATTGTTGGTACAGTCGTTAAAGTCATGTATCTAATATGCGTAAATAAATCGGTTCCAGCCATAGCAGGAGCAAGGTTAGTTGTATCGCTTAAAGGTGACATTTTATCTCCAAAATATGCGCCTGAAATTACGGCTCCAGCAATCATACCAGAATTGATTCCTAAAGCGGTTCCTATACCAATTAAAGCAATACCAACTGTTGCAGATGTCGTCCAAGAACTTCCTGTCGCTACTGAAATAACAGCGGCAATTACTACAGAAGCAGGTAAAAATATTTCAGGACTTAATACTTGTAATCCATAATATACCATAGCTGGAATAACGCCACTTACCAACCAAGTTCCAGCTAAAGCACCAACTAAAAATAAAATCATAATAGGCACAAAGACACTTTTTAGGTTTTCCCAAACTTCTTTAATCATAAGTGATAGTGAAACTTTGTTCGTAAAACCTACAATCATAGCTACAAAACCACCAATTAATAATATAAGTTGATTTGTATAACCTCCTAACCATTCTTGTCCTTCAACAAAGAAGATGTTATAAGCTAATAATCCCATTAAAATTACAACTGGTATGAGCGCTTCAAAGAAATTAAGTTCTTTGTTTTTTACAATAGTTTGTTTGTCAGCTTTAAATTTGGAAATGTTATCGTCGTCTTGCATTGAATAGGCTTTAATTTTGTAATGTTACGATTTTGTCAAGCGAATTGCAAATTGAATTAGTTGTGTGTTTGTGCTTTATAATTGTTTGAATGCGGAATGAAATATAAAAAAGAAAGCCTTTTGAAATTATATTCAAAAGGCTTTCTTTAAATGAAAAATGGATTTACTAAGCCATTTCAGCTTTAAGAATATTTAAAGATTCCATGCACTCACGCATTATTAAGTAGGTACGTTCAATATCGGCATCTAAACCAATAGAAAAACGAATCAAACCATCTGATAATCCCATTTCTTTTTGTTCGTCTTCAGGAATTTCAGAAGATGTAGAGCTTCCTGGTGCAGAAAATAAAGTTTTATAAAACCCTAAACTTACAGCTAAATAGCCTAAGTTTTTCTCTTGCATCATTTCCATTAATTCGTTAGCTTTATCTATGCTTCCAACATCAATTGTAAGCATACCTCCAAATCCGTATTTTTCATTCATCATCGATTTAAATAACTCATGAGATGGGTGGGAAGCTAATCCAGGATATACTGTTTTTAATCCGTCTTGCTCAAATTTTTCAGCTAAATACGTCGCATTAAGACTGTGTTGTTGCATTCTGATATGAAGTGTTCTCAAATTCTTCAATACTGAAGCAGATCTCAAACTATCCATTGTAGAGCCTAATAACATCGAAGCACCACTATTAACATTTCTTAAGTCATCAATAAATTCTTGCGTACCACAAACGACACCACCAACTGTATCACTAGAGCCATTGATGAATTTCGTTAAACTATGAATCACAACATCTGCACCTAATTTTGCTGGTGAAATTGAAAGGGGAGAAAACGTGTTATCTACAATCAATTTAAGATTATGTCGTTTTGCTATTTCAGCTAAACTTTTAATATCTGCAACTTCTAATAACGGATTACTAACAGATTCACAGTATAATACTTTAGTGTTTTTGGTAATGGCAGCTTCTACAACATCTAGTTTTGTGATATCAACAAAAGAAGTTTCGATATTAAAACGAGGTGTGAAGTTTTTTAAGAAAGCATAAGTACCTCCATAAATTGTTCTACTTGAAACAATATGATCTCCAGCACCACATAATTGCATTAATACAGGAGTAATTGCTCCCATTCCTGAAGCTGAAACATTAGCGGTTTCAGTACCTTCCATAGCAGCAAGAGCTTCGCCTAAATATAAATTTGAAGGCGAAGAGTGACGAGAGTATAAATAACAGCCATCTGCATTACCTTCGAAGGTGTCGAACATCGTTTTAGCAGAAATGAATGTATAGGTTGATGAATCAGAAATTGAAGGATTAACACCTCCAAATTCTCCAAAATATTGTAAGTCTTGTATGTAATTTGCTGGTTTGAATGCCATTGCTTTAATTTTACTGGTTAAAAATAATTTTAACCTTGTTTATATAACGTCAAATATCAGTATAATTAGAAGATATGTCAATAATTGTGTTTGTATTTAGAAAATAAAACTAAAATTGATTATATTTATAGATATTTTAATTTGGTTTATTGGTTTTCGATTTATTAAACTGAAAATTTTTCAAAATAATGCAACTGGATATAATTGATAAAAAATTATTACAATTTCTTCAAGAAGATAGTAAGCAAACAAATAAAGAATTGTCTAATAAGTTAAATCTTTCTGTTACAGCAGTTTATGAGCGAATTAAAAAATTAGAACGTGAAGGCATCATTTCTAAGTATGTTGCTTTAATAGAGAAAAAAACTATTGATAAAAGTTTTGTGTCTTTTTGTAGTATAAAACTAGTTCAGCATAGCAAAGATTATGTAGTCGATTTTGAAAAACAAGTAGCTAACTTAGAAGAGGTGTTGGAATGTTATCATATTAGTGGTGATTATGATTATTTGCTTAAAGTAATTGTTGCAGATATGGATGAGTTTCGAGAATTTATGGTCAAGAAGTTAACAACAATCAGTCATATTGGAAGTACGCATAGTGCATTTATGATTAATGAAGTTAAACATACGACTGCTATTTCTGTATAATATTTAAAATTGTTGGGTTGAGTATAGACTGAATCTATTTTTATTTATATTTATAACATGCAATCAACCACCTATAAATTAACAGAATTCTTCATTGTTTTTATTTTAATTCCTGTGGCTTTTGCCATTTCATATCCATTGTGGATAAAAATGGGAATAGGTGTTCTCGGTTTTTTATACATTTTATTTGTGCTTTTACGAATTGAAAAAAATAAATTTAAAATTGCTTCAAACCTTAATTGGAAGTCATTTTTCAAACGTACTGTACTACAGCTATTTTGTATTGCGATCATTACAACACTCTATATGTGGTTTGTAGATTCTAATAATTTATATATTGTACTACTTAATAAACCCTTACTATGGTTAATGATATTAGTTGTCTATAGTTTGTTTTCAGTGTATCCTCAAGAGCTTATTTTTAGAACCTTCTTCTTTCAACGTTATCAAAATTTGTTTAAAAATGATGTCTTATTTATTGTTATAAATGCTGCGTTGTTTTCATTAGCTCATATTTTTTTTCGAAATAGCTTAGTAATGATTATGACATTTATAGGTGGAATTTTATTTGCTTTGACTTACAAAAGAACGAAGTCAACACTTTTAGTATCCATAGAGCATGCCATTTATGGTTGTTGGTTATTCACTGTTGGGATGGGAAGTATGCTTGGCTTTCCAAGTTAAAAAAAACGTGTATTTTTATAGAGCTTTAAAATAGAGCTGAAATTGCATTATGAAATACGATAGAATTAAAGAGTATTATAAAACTATTTTTGAATCTTTTGATACGCCATTACTTGAAGAGCATATCAAGAAGATTATAGAATTAGATAAGTTTTTACCATACAGTTCTACTTTTTTTTGTTTAACAAACACTCAGAATTTAACTTTTGAATACATTAGCAAAAATTTTCATGCTTGCTTAGGATTAGATCCTTTAGAAATGAAAGCTAATGGCATGCGTTATTTTTGGTCTCGAATACATCCAGATGATATTGAAGGATGGCTTACTGCTCTTAATCAACTCATGGAATTTACGCTTAATAATATTGAAATAGAGAATAGAAAAAGAGCTAATTATACATGGAATTTTAGATTAAAAAATAGAGATGGTGATTATGTAAATATCATTCAAAATACAACACCTTTAGCGTTTGATTCTGAAGGAAAACCAATCATCGGGTTAGCACATTACACAGTCTTAGATTCAAATATTAAAATGGAAATTTCAGCGTCTGCAAAATTATTAAATGCTCAAAATGAATATGAAACCATCTATTACAATAATTTTACTCATAAACTATTAAGCAATGGTATTAGTAACAGAGAACGTGATGTGATCAGGTTACTTTTATTAGATGATTCAAGTAAAACCATTTCAGAAAAACTAAATATTAGCTCGCATACTGTTGATACACACAGAAGAAATATCCTCAAGAAACTTAATGTCTCTTCAACGGGAGAACTCGTTGGAATGCTCAAAATGAATCAGCATTTTTTATAATTTGTAATAAATACTCAAATTGAGTATTGTGAGGATTAAAAAAAAAAGTCAATTTTGAACTGTTATTAATTCAAAAGGGAAAATACGCTCATTCAATTTAGATTTTTATTAAAATCTAAAAGAATGAGCTTTTTTTTGGTTACGTAAACACCTTAAAAATAATAGTAATTCATTAATCAAAATTGTATTTTTGTAGTTGAATTAAAAAATTGATAAAATAATAGTTTATGAAATCTTACGATGTAGCAATAATAGGTTCTGGACCTGGTGGATATGTAGCAGCAATACGTTGTGCTCAACTAGGTATGAAAACAGCAATAATCGAAAAATATTCTACACTTGGTGGCACATGTTTAAATGTAGGTTGTATTCCTAGTAAAGCCATGTTGTCATCGTCTCATCACTACGAAGAGGCAACAAAACATTTTGAAGATCATGGTATTGAAATTCCTGGAGAAATCAAAGTAAATCTGGAAAAAATGATTGCTCGTAAACAAGCAGTTGTTGATCAAACTACAGGTGGAATAGATTTCCTTATGAAGAAAAATAACATCGATGTTTATGAAGGTTTAGGAAGCTTTAAAGATGCTACACATATTAAAATAGATGGAAAAGATGCAGGAGAAATTGAAGCCAAAAACATTATTGTAGCTACTGGTTCAAAACCTTCAAACTTACCTTTTATTAAGATAGATAAGGAACGTATTATTACATCTACTGAAGCCTTAGAACTTAAAGAAATTCCGAAACACATGATTGTGATTGGTGGAGGAGTTATTGGTTTAGAACTCGGACAAGTTTACAGACGTTTGGGATCTGAAGTGACTGTAATTGAATATATGGATAGAATTCTTCCAACGATGGATGGAGGTTTGTCTAAAGAGTTAAATAAAGTCTTTAAAAAGGCAAAATTTAAAATGATGATGTCTCACAAAGTTCAGTCTGTAGAACGTATAGGAGACGAAGTCATTGTTAAAGCTGAAAATAAAAAAGGTGAAGTAGTCGAGTTTAAAGGTGATTACTGTTTGGTATCTGTTGGACGTCGTCCTAATACAAACGGACTTAATACTGAAGCTGTAGGGCTGAAGCTTACCGATAGAGGACAAATAGAAACAAATGAACACTTACAAACAAACGTTTCTAATATCTATGCTATTGGTGATGTTGTAAAAGGTGCAATGTTGGCTCATAAAGCTGAAGAGGAAGGTGTTTTTGTTGCTGAAACTTTAGCTGGTCAAAAACCACATATCGATTATAACTTAATTCCTGGTGTAGTCTATACATGGCCAGAAGTTGCGGCTGTTGGGAAAACTGAAGAAGATTTAAAAGACGCTGGTGTTGAGTACAAGGTTGGTCAATTTCCATTTAGAGCTTTAGGAAGAGCTAGAGCAAGTGGAGATCTTGACGGATTTGTGAAAATACTAGCAGATAAAACTACAGATGAAGTTTTAGGTGTTCATATAATTGGTGCACGTTGTGCAGATTTAATTGCTGAAGCTGTTGTTGCTATGGAATACAGGGCGTCTGCTGAAGATATTTCTCGTATGTCTCATGCGCATCCAACATTTGCCGAAGCTATAAAAGAAGCCGCTTTAGCTGCAACAGAAGATAGAGCATTACATGTTTAAATTGAAAAAATGTTATTTCGATTAGAATCGAGGACTCTTTAACATCAAAGTATAATTATGAAAGCGAACTTTTTAGTTCGCTTTTTTTGTTTAAAATAGAAATATCTGTTACATTTTAATATCTTTAAACACAAACAATTAACCAGCCTCAACTACAGCCATCTTCCTAATTTGCTTTTGTTGGAAAGTGAATAATAACGCTTCATACAAAATAGATGTTATCTCGAGCGTAGTCGAGAGGTCTTAATTAGGTCTCGACTGTGTTCGATTAGACAATACTTGTTTTATGATTAAATTCTTCAGACATATTCGCCAAAACGTACTCATGGACAACAAAACCTCCAAATATTTCAAATATGCCATTGGTGAAATTATCCTTGTAGTTATTGGGATTCTCATTGCGCTTCAAATCAATAATTGGAATGAAGCTCGAAAAACCAATAATCAACTGCATGGCTATCTAAAAAGTATCAGTAAAAACATCCAATCAGATACCACTGAAATTAATCAAATTAAATATATAAGAATGCGTCATAACCAAGCTGCAAAAGACTATATGAAGAGCATGTTAAATGATTCAATGTCTTTAGAATTGGTTGGTAGAATTGCGCCTGTGGTTGGTGAACAGTATTTAAATGTTAATAAAGCAGGTTTTGATGCTTTAAAAAATTCAGGTTTTATTGCTAATTTACAAGGTTCAACGATAGAAGATGCCATTTTTGATTATTATGCGTTTTTTGAAGAAATTCACGAAAGTGAAACTAGTTTAAACAATTTTATAGAAAATATGGAGGTTGGTTTGTTTGATGCTGATTTTAATGAGATTTCAAGATTTTTTAGGATGGAAACAAATCAAACAACACCTGAAGATTTACAGTTAACACTAGAGTTAATCTATAAAAACTCTAAAATTCTTGGTATTATGCAACGAGTTGCAGATGAAGAGCATTTTTGGGTTTACGATAGCTTAAAAGCTAAAGGAAATACTATTGTAAAACTTATAGAAAAGGAAATTTATAATGAATAAATTTTTTAAACAAACGTGTTGTCATCAGGTCTTATGCAGTTTAGACCTATTAATAACCTCTCGTCTGCGCTCGAGGAGACATTTGATACAATGATAAAATTCTTCAGACATATTCGTAAAAACTTACTCATGGAAAATAAAAGTGGTAAATACTTCAAATACGCCATTGGTGAAATTGTGCTCGTAGTTATAGGAATTCTCATTGCATTACAAATTAATAACTGGAATCAAAACCGTATTAATAAACAATTGGAATCTCAATATTGTATTCGACTTTTAGATGATGTTAGGGAAGAAAAAGTAATTCTTCAAGTACTTTTTAATTATTCAACTCAAGTTGTTAGTCATGCTAAGAATGCTATTTCAGTTTATGAGAATTCTCCAGATTCTAATCCTAATCCTGTCGATAATTTAATAGATATGTATCAGGCAAGTCAAATAATGGATCCAAATTCTGCAGAATCAACATACAGAGAGTTGATTGCTTCTGGTCAAATCAATCTGATTCAGAATGACAGTTTAAAAACAGCTTTAATACGCTATTATGAAGTCGATTGGACCGAATCAATTTTGTTTAAACTTACAAATAGCTACAGAGAAAATTTAAGAGGGAAAATGCCAGACCCAATTCAGACAGAAATTAGATCAAAATGTGGTGATATCTTTAATAAATATAAAAAAGGATATGGATTTGAAGTAACATTGCCGAAAACATGTGAGGTTGATATTGATGCTACTATTGCTCAATCTGTGGTTGATGTTTTAATTGAAGATGAAAGCTTAAAAAAGGATTTACGCTATTTGATTGGAAATGAAACTTCAAAATTACAAAGTATTAATGCAGTTATAGTACAACTCGAAGACCTTATATCACAATTAGAAACTATTAATATTGACTAGCTACAACATTAAATAAAGACGTTAATGAATGAACTCACACTAACCACACCAGCACTACTGTTTTCTGCAATATCATTAATTATGTTGGCTTATACCAATCGATTTTTAGCCTATGCAGCAGTAATTAGAAATTTGCATGATAAGTATCTTGAAAAACAAGATGATACGTTAATAGAACAGATAAAGAACTTGAAATTAAGACTCAATTTAACGCGTTGGATGCAGATTTTCGGAATAACAAGTTTGTTGTTTTGTGTGCTAACAATGTTTTTAATTTATATAGATTATCATATTGTTGCTGTTTGGGTTTTCGGATTGGCTTTAATATTACTTATTTTGTCATTAACGTTGCTAATTAAGGAGATTCAAATTTCGGCTAAAGCATTAAGCCTTCATTTAAGTGATATTGAAAGCCATTTAAAAAAGAAATAAAAACGATTATAACTCTTTTATTAAATCATAAATTCTTAATCGGTTGCTGTAATCGTCTGCATTAACATCTCGAACAAAACAATACATACTAATTTTATCACTTTTTACTTTTTCAGAAAGTTCTTCAACAGTAAAAGGTCCAAATTCTTTAGATTTTTCTACATAGTAAAACTCATGCCCATAAATTAAATCAGTAACCTTTTGTTTATACTTTTCTTTTAAAAATGCTTGAACATCTTCAATACTATTTAGGTCTTCAGTATAGTTTGTGGTATTTATAAAAAGAGCAAATTCATTCTTGTTTTGATGATTTAATACCAAAATGTCATTATCCTTAAAATAGGCTTTTACTGTAATTAGGCCATCTTCTGTTTCTATAGTGAATATGTTAGTAATGCTAAGAGTCCATGAGGTTTTTATAACTGAAGATGTTCTTGATATTTCAAGGACGTTATCTTCTTTGAAGGTGTAAATAGATTTTTTCTTAGAAATCCCATTTACTAAAACCCATTCCTGATTGATAAAATGTGAATCGTGATGATGATTGTAATCAAATGGTTTTAAGTTTGGAATGGTGTTGCGTAAGTAATCTTCCATTAAGCAGGTTTTCTACAAAAATAATAATTATTAGTCCAACGTGGTTTTTGAAGATTTATTGAATGGTTTAGAATTTTTCTAAAAAACGTAAGACTTCCTTTTTGTAAGTTCTGCTTATGGGTAACGCATTGTTTTGAATCGTAATATACTCGTTTGTAAACGAATTAATAGCAGGAATCGCAATAATATACGATCTGTGAATCCTTAAAAATAAAGACTTTGGAAGCTTTGCTTCAATAGATGTAATTGTTTCTCTTGTAACTACAGATGTGTCTTGTAGATGTATTTTTAGATAATCGCTATAGCTTTCAATATAAATTATAGCATCAAAATCTATTTTAATCATTTTACGCTCTGATCTCACAAAAATAAAATCTAAATTAGTTTCTAAAACACTGTTAGATTCTTCTTTTAATCCATAGATTTCAAAATAGGAGTGAAGTGCTTTCTGAAGTCTTTCAAATGAAATAGGTTTCAATAAATAATCAACAGCTTTGAGTTCAAATCCTTCAACAGCATAGTCTCTGTAAGCTGTTGTGAAAATAATTTTAATAGCATTGTTAATAGATTTAGCGAAGGAAATACCAGAAATTTCAGGCATATTAATGTCTAGAAATACCAAGTCAATTTTTTGATTACTGATGTGATTAAAGGCCTCAATAGCATTGCTACAACTTGCTACGATGTGTATGTTGTCAATTTTAGATAAATGTGTTGCTATAACTTCTCTAGCAATAGCTTCATCATCTACAATTAAACAGGAAATAGGACGCTTTTTAGTCATGACTGGCTGTTTTTAACTGAAGTTGTACAGAAAATTTATCCTCTTGATTATTTATGTTTAAATGATATTGGTTAGCATATAATAATTCCAATCGCTTTTTTATATTATCTAAACCTATGCCTTGTTGAGACTTGTTCGTTTCGGAATTTGAATTTTGAATTTTAAAATCAATTGAATTTGAATCTGCAGTAAGTTGAATGTTAATTTTAAGTTTGCCATTAATAATACTTCCGTGTTTAAAACTGTTTTCTATAAACGGAAGCAAAAGCATAGGAGCAATGGTAATTGTTTCGGAAACAATATGTATGTCAAATTGCACTTGTAACGTATCATTAAATCGCATTTTTTCTAAATCAATATAATCTTTAATATGTGAAATTTCTTCAGTAAGTAAAACAAAAGGCTTTTCGGCTTGATATAAAAGGTAATCTAATAAATTTGATAATTTTAATATCATATCTGGCGTTTGATCGGATTTCTTCAACGCAAAACCATACATTGTATTTAAGGTGTTAAATAAGAAATGTGGATGAATTTGCATCTTCAAATAATTAAGTTCTTGCTCTTTAAGTTTGAGTTGTGTATCTAGAATTTTAGTTTCTAATAATTTAGCTTCAGAAGTTTGCTTTAAATTTAGTTTTAACAGTTTGAAAGCACTTACAATAATCACAACAAGATATACAGCGGTTAGTATGAAAAGAATATTCTTTGTAAGAGGATTCATATCTGAATATTCAAAATTTGAGATATAAATCAGACTAAAAAAAATCGATACAAAGAGTAAATACAGTGAAATGATAAAGGTATAGCTGCAATAAAGTGCAAAACGCCAATACTGTTTCGTGATTAAATAATCTGGAATTAGTTTATAAGTCGCAACGTAAGTAGTTGCAATGGTTATAGGCATTAAAAAAAGTGAAAAGGTAAGTGTGTCTTGATATGTAGCATTGTCAACTTCAAAAAAGTTGGTATAAAAAAATAGGACACCAATCCAAAAAAGGAGATGCAATAGAACTTGTCCAGTTTTTTTTAATATTAATTGCTTTGTAAACATATATGCAATACAATAATACTATATTTTTTTTCTGAAAAAGATGAAATAGAGATGAACGACTAATTTAGCAAGCTTTTTAACCGAGTTGTTGAATCCGGTTTTAAAGTGGTTGTTGGTCGCATTAATATATCAGGAAGAGATCTTATTTTTAAGTTTGGGTATGTTTAACTAAATTTAAAAACTATGATTGCACTAACACTTGCTCTAAAAAGCGTATTTGGACTTACCGTATTTATGAATATTTTTATGGAAGGTGGTCCGTTATTCATGACACTAATATTAATCTGTTTTTTAATATCTATTGCATTTCTTGTTATGGGTTTTTCTTCCGCAAAAAAAGTTGAAGAGAAATCACATAAAATGCTAAAACTTGCGTCAGACTCCAGTTTATTGGGTCTTGTTTTGGGTTTTTTAGGATCAGTACTTGGTTTAATTACTGCTTTTGATTCTGTTGAAGCAATAGGTAATCCTGATCCATCTATTTTTGCTGGAGGATTAAAAGTGTCATTATTAACAGCAACTTTTGGACTTTTTACTTTTGTCGTGACTAGAGTAGGAATTATTGTTTTAAGATTTGTGTTAACTTCTGAAGAGGTTTCAGAATAATTTAATGTTCATGTTTAAATTATGAGAAAAATAATTCAAATAATAGTAACTATAATTTCGGTATTATCAAGTCTGTCGATTTATGCTCAAAATACACAAGATGGATTTAATCAAATAGATTATGAGATTACAGATAGTATATATTCAAAGACTTTAAATAGTTATAGGCATTTTTGGGTAAAATTGCCAGAAAATTACAATCCAAAAAGCAAAGCTAAATATCCAGTAATCTATTTATTAGATGGTTTTTCGTTAAAATCAAGTTTAGAAGTTGTTTATGATAATTATTGGGGACATTATATGCCGCATATGATTTTGGTAGGCATATCAAATAGAAAAAACAGAACACGTGATTTAACGATTTCAAAAATTGAAAAACGTCGTGGCGCAACTATGCAAACTGAAAGTGGAGGAGCAGAACAGTTTACAACATTTATTGAAACCGATTTAATGCCTTACATTGATAAAACATTTCAGACGTCTAGATATCGAACATTGATTGGACATTCTTACGCTGGACTGTTTACAATAAATGTTTTGCTAAAACATTCTCATCTTTTTAATAATTATATAGCAATTGACCCAAGTTTAGATTGGGATGGTCAAAAATTATTAAAAGAAGCAAAAGTTAAGTTGAAAAGTAAATCCTTTAATGGTAAATCATTGTTTGTCGCTTTTGCTGCTGAGCAATTACATATGTCTGATGATACAGTTACAATAGATAATTTGATGGAAAATACTTCAGAGTTTACATTATTTCCGCGTTCAATTGTTGAGTTTTCTGAATATGCTTCAGCTCAAAAACAAAACGGACTTCAATTTAGCTGGAAGGTGTACCCTGAAGATTTGCATGGAACTGTGCCATTGCCAGCAATTAGAGATGGATTAGTTGCTGTTTTTAAATGGTATCAATTTAAAAGCCCGCAGACATATAATAATCCAGAAACTTCAATAGAAGATTTAACTAAATTATTAAAAAATCAAGAAGAAATATATAAAAACCATTTTGGTTATGTTGTGCCACCCATGGTAGAAGAACTTTTTGTAGGCTATGGACATATGTATTTTCAAACTGATCAAAATGAAAAAGCCAAATTATTTTTAAATAAAGCAATTGAGTATTATCCAAATAAAACTCTGGCATATGAAATGCTAGCTGATTATTTCGAATCGGTAAATGATATAAAAAATGCTATAAAACACCTTAATATTGCTTACAATATAAATAGAGATGAACAACTAAAAAGACGTATAGAAGCTCTAAGTCAAAACTAAAATAGTTTATTTATATATTAATTTAAAAAGCGAATTCAAATGAATTCGCTTTTTTTATTTGTGCTTTTTGAAGTCTTCAACTGTTAATTTTCATAATTTTGAAATTCTTAAGTATTAAGATGTGACTTAATTTATAAGTGTGTGTCTTAATGTTAACCTTTATAATCAATCCAATTATTTGGAACCCTTAGAAAAAATTAATAAACAGTCTGATGAAGAGCTGGTGAGTAATATTGTGAAAAACAATGACACTTTGCTGTTTGCTGTACTATACGATCGTTTTGCGCCTTTGGTGTATAATAAGTGCTATGGTTTTGCTAAAGATGAAGATGAAGCTAAAGATCTAACACAAGATGTGTTTTTGAAATTGTTTGTGAAGCTAGCAAGTTTCAAGGGGAAATCTAAGTTTTCAACTTGGTTATATGCATTTACTTATAACCATTGTGTAAATTATGTGACACGAAATACAGCTAAAAAATTTGAAAAGCAATCTGTAGATTATGCAGATATAGAAAATATTTCAGAAGAATCAAACGACGACGAGTTTAATGATATGAGATTAGATAAACTTAAAGTAGCTTTAGATCTCGTATCACCTGATGAAAAAATGATACTGTTGCTAAAATACCAAGATAATCTTTCTATAAAAGAGATTGAAAGTGTTTTAGATATTGGAGAAAGCGCTGTAAAGATGCGAATCAAACGTGCTAAGGACAAATTGTTAACTGTTTATAAAGATAATCTTGTGTAATGGAAAATCCTTTTAAAGACATAAATAAGCCATTGAGGTCAGTTCCGCCAGAATTGAAGTCTAAGGTGATGAATGATATTGCTATTGCAAAATTATTGATGGAATTAGCAGAATTGTTCTCTTACAATCTTGCCGATGTCATAGAAACAGTAATGAATAAACGAGATAAAAAATAATAGCTATTAATAAATAATCAATACAAAATGAATAAAGTAACAGAATATAAAGATATAGCCATGGAATCACTTTCTACCATGTGGTTAGAGGTAACAAAAATATTTCCAAGTATTATAGGAGCTCTTGTAGTTTTAATTATTGGATGGCTTGTGACGAAAATTGTCGTAAGGTTAATTAAAAAAGCGCTTAAACTAGCTAAAGCAAATAAGCTAGACGATAAGTTGAATGAAATAGAAATAGTTGAAGGTAAAAAACTCAATTTTGATACCATTAAGATTGTGTCAACCTTTGTGAAATGGGTAATCTATATCATGTTCTTAATTGTAATTTCAGATATTTTAAACTTAAAAATTATATCTGAACAAATCAGTAATTTTTTAGGATACTTACCACAATTATTTGTTGCACTTATCATATTTACATTAGGGTTGTTGTTTGCGAATTTTGTAAAAAACGCACTTAAATCCTTTTTTGAATCTATGGATTTGTCTGGCGGAAAAATAATTAGTCAGGTCGTATTTTTCTTATTAATAATATTCATTTCTATTACAGCTTTAAATCAAGCAGGAGTAAATACAGATATAATAACAAGTAATCTTAAGATGATTATGGCAGCTTTCTTATTGTCATTTGCGTTAGCATTTGGCTTAGGAGCGAGAGGGATTGTTGCCGATTTATTAAGAATGTTTTATACGAGGAAGACTTATGAAGTTGGTGAAAAAATAGAGTTTCAAAACAAAATATACGAAGTAGATGATATAAGTAATATTACTGTAGTATTGAAAAATTCAGAGGGTAAACTTATTGTGCCTATCAAAGATATAGTGGAAAATCAGATAAAAATTATTGACTAAATAATTAAGGGTTAAAGGTTAGTATATGATTTTAAGTCTTTAACAATTTGAAGATAATTCACTTTTCCCTTTTCATTAATTTGAAAAGGGATTTTTTTAATATAGGAGTAAATACTGTATGCTGTCAACTGAATATGGCAAACTGAGTTGTTATTTTTTGTTTCGTTTGTTGTAGTTTTTGTCGCCTCTGGTTTTAGGTTTCTTATATTTTGCCGCGATTTTAAATTTATATGAACCTCCTAAATTTTCTTTTTTGTTTTTGTCTTTTTTCTCATGAAACGCAGGTCCAGGAACATCATTTCCTGTGTGTTTTGTTGGATTGTTACGTTCTCTAATTTGTGGACGCTCTTCTTCAATGAGTTGTTTAGATATTTCAACTTGTTCAGGAAAATCAACTACAGGAATTTGCATTTCCATATAGTCTTGAATCGTCTCAATCGCTTCCTGTTCTTTAGTAGTAGAGAAGGTGAGTGCATGTCCTTGTTGTTCAGCACGCCCAGTTCTACCTATACGATGCATGTAGTTTTCAGGGAACTTTGGTGTATCAAAATTGATGACATGACTTATGTTTTCAATATCTAATCCACGAGCCATTACATCTGTAGCAATTAAGATTCTATTGTCTCCAGCTCTAAATTGTTCTATACTTCTTAGTCTGTAGTTTTGAGTTTTATTTGAATGAATCACACAAGATTCGCCAGGAAAACGTTCTTCTATTTCATCAAATAACAAATCTGCTAATCTTTTAAAAGCGACAAAGACGAGTACTTTATTGTAGGTTTCAGAATCGTGTAATAAATGCTCTAATAGATTTGTCTTCGTGTGAAAATTAGGAACATCATAACGTTGCTGTTCAATATTATGCAAAGGTGTTCCTGAAACTGCAATCGTGACACGTTGAGGTTTTGTGAAGAAATCTGTAATCAACTCATCAACATCTTCCGTCATAGTTGCCGAAAACATAATGTTTTGTCGTCGTTCAGGTAAAATGTCAAAAATGTTGAGCAACTGATGTCTAAATCCTAAATCTAACATGACATCAACTTCATCAATTACTAATTTCTGAATACTTTTTAAATGTAATACATGGCTAACAGCTAAATCAAATAAACGACCAGGAGTTGCTACAATAATGTCTTGCCCTTGCGCTACAGCTTGTTTTTGCGTGTTAATATTTGTGCCACCATAAACACCTAAAACCCTAACATTGATGTAAGCTGCTAATTTTTCAATTTCATCGACAACTTGAACTACCAGTTCTCTAGTAGGTACCAAAACTAAAACTCTTGGGTTTTCTTGAGTAGAATATTTTAAATGACGCAAAATAGGCAACATATAGGCGAATGTTTTACCAGTACCAGTTTGTGCAATACCAACAACATCTTTTCCTGAAGCCACAAGATTGAATGCTTCAGACTGAATAGGAGTCGGTTTAACAAAGCCTAAATCATTTAGAGCATTGTATAAAGGCGTATTTAAATTTAAATCTTCAAAAGAGATGGCATCGTTTTCCATAATGCAAAGATAATTTTTTACTTTGGAATAACAGACTTGTTCTTCACAGCATTAATTCTGTATTTTTGTGATTCATACATTTTACATTGAGAAGTCAACAATCAGTACATATTCCTAATCCAGAAACTTTCAAAAATCAACTCTTACTTTGGAGTCAGAAATTTGATGAAGTTGTTTGGTTAGATTCTAACAATTATACTCAAAAACATGCGAGTTACGATGCGGTTTTAGCTGTTGAAGCTTTTACGAGTATTCAAACAGATTATTACGATGCTTTTGCGCAACTTAAAGAGTATCAGTCAAGCACTAAAGATTGGTTATTTGGTTATTTGTCTTACGATTTAAAAAATGATGTTGAAGTATTGTCTTCTAAAAATTTTGATGGATTACAGTTTCCTGAATTATGCTTTTTTCAACCTAAAAAACTATTCTTTTTAAAAGGAAACACCTTAGAAACGCACTATTTAAATTTTGTGTCTGATGAATTAGAAGACGACTTAAAATCTATAGAAAACATTGCAGTCTGTCACCTTGAGCGCAGTCGAAAGGTCTTAGACGAAGGTAATATTAAAATAAAGCTCAGAGTTCATAAAGATGAATACTTTGAGAAAGTCAATGCAGTATTGAGTGATATTCACAGAGGTGATATTTATGAAGCAAATTTTTGTCAGGAGTTTTATGCTGAAAATACGTCGATTAATCCAATAGAGATTTACAACAATCTTAATCAGATTTCAAAACCACCTTTCGCAACATTTTTGAAGTTATATGATAAGTATTTATTGTCAGCTTCACCAGAACGCTACATTAAGAAAGAAGGACTTCAAATTACTTCGCAACCTATAAAAGGAACAGCAAAGCGATCTTTAGATGAAACAGAAGACAATCGACTTAAAAAAGAACTTTCCGAAGACATCAAAGAACGTAGTGAAAATATAATGATTGTCGATTTAGTCAGAAATGATTTGTCTAAAACAGCCACAAAAGGAAGTGTGAAAGTTGAAGAACTTTGCAAGGTGTATTCTTTTGACCAAGTACATCAAATGATTTCTACAATTACTTCAGAAATTGATAATGAAACGCATCCTGTTGATGTGATTAAAACAACCTTTCCTATGGGAAGTATGACAGGTGCTCCTAAAATTTCGGCGATGAAAATTATTGAAGCACTTGAAGTTACAAAACGTGGCTTGTATTCTGGAGCTGTAGGCTATTTTACACCAGATAATGATTTTGATTTTAATGTCGTGATTCGAAGTATTCTCTATAACGCATCTGAAAAGTATGTCTCATATTCGGTTGGAGGAGCAATTACAGCAAAGAGTGATCCGTTTAAAGAATACGAAGAATGTTTGTTGAAAGCGAAAGCAATGCGTGAGGTTTTGGAAGGTTAAAAAAAGTAAAAAGGCATAAGTAATAAGAGAGATGTCTTGATAAAAGTTCTAAGTTTGTAATATGAAGAGCTATAGAGGTTTTATTCAAAAAAAGATTTAGAAGAGATTAAAAATCATTCTATAGAAATTGAAAAGATGCTTAATGTCTTAATAAAAAAACTTTCAAACTAACTACTTTTAACTAATACCGTATAACTTGTTAGAGCAATTTCAAAAACATATTAATAACAATCTACCTTTCTTAAAAGATAGCAAACTCCTTATCGCTATTTCTGGCGGATTAGATAGTGTTATGTTAACACATTTGTGTCATGCTTTAAATCTAGACATCGTTTTAGCGCATTGTAATTTCAATCTACGAGGAAACGAAAGTGATCAAGATGAAAATTTTGTTTTAGATTTAGCTGAAAAGTTAGGTTTAGAAATGTTTGTTGAAACGTTTGAAACTGAAGCTTACGCTGAAGACGAGAAGATTTCCATTCAAATGGCTGCTCGAGAATTACGTTACAATTGGTTTTTTGATTTAGCTGAAAGCTTGAATTTCGATTACATCTTAACAGCACATCATGCAGACGATAATCTGGAAACGTTCCTTATTAATTTAACGAGAGGAACAGGTCTCAACGGATTGATAAGTATTCCAGAAGTTAATGAGAATATCGTGAGACCATTGTTGCCGTTTTCTAGAAAACAATTAGAGCGTTTTGCAACTGAAACTCATGTGAAATGGCGAGAAGATAGTAGTAATGCTTCAGATAAATACCTTCGGAATAAATTAAGGCATCAGGTCATTCCTCATCTTAAAGAGGCTAATTCAGAGTTGCTTCAGAATTTCAAAAAGACACTCGAACATCTAAATGATTCGGCAGATATTATTGACGAAAGTCTAAATACTTTTGAAAAACGTGCTGTTGATAGTGCTGATGAGCATCAGGTTACTTATAAAATTTCAGAATTTATAAAACATAACAATCCTAAAGCATATCTCTTTGAAATGTTTAAATCCTATGGATTCACAGAATGGAATGATGTAGTTGATTTATTAGACGCACAATCTGGAAAACAAGTCGTGTCAAAGACACATCGCTTAATAAAAGATAGAGCGCATTTAATTCTTACAAATTTGTATCATTCAGAGCAAAGCGAAGCTTCTTTTACTATTAAAACTGAAGATAAAACGTTTCAATTACCTATTGGGAATTTGTTTCTCGACGAAGCTGACTCGGTTTCGAAACCTTCAAAAACGACTATATTTGTAGATAAGGATACCTTAGAATTTCCTTTACATATTCGCAAATGGGAAAATGGTGATGCCTTTTATCCTCTAGGTATGACTGGTAAAAAGAAACTTAGTAAATACTTTAAAGATGAGAAATTATCATTAGTAGATAAAGAAAATGTTTGGTTGCTCACTTCAAATCATAAGATTGTTTGGGTAATTGGAATGCGAGCTGATAATCGTTTTAAGGTTACTGATAAAACTGTCAATATTTTTAAAATAAAACTAAATTAAACTGTCATTCCGCACTTGATGCGGAATCCATAAAAACAAATTCAAATTGAAATTACAAGGACAACTAATAGATATTCAAAACAAAAGAATCTTCAAAGGTGAAATTACTATTGAAAATGGTAAAATTGCTTCTATAGTAGAAAAAGATCATGATGTAAATCATTATATCCTTCCTGGTTTTGTCGATGCACACATTCATATTGAAAGCTCAATGTTGGTGCCTAGTGAGTTTGCAAGAATTGCGGTAAATCATGGAACGGTTGCTACAGTTTCCGATCCTCACGAAATTGCCAACGTACTTGGTGTGAAAGGTGTGGAGTTTATGATTGAAAATGGAAATAAAACACCATTTAAATTCAATTTTGGAGCACCTTCTTGTGTGCCAGCAACGTCGTTTGAATCTGCAGGAGCAATTATAGATTCAGAGGATATTAAAACTTTAATGGCAAAACCTGAAATTAAGTACTTAGCCGAAATGATGAATTATCCTGGTGTCTTATTTGATGACGAAGAGGTTATGAAAAAAATAGCTTGGGCAAAACATTATAATAAACCTGTTGATGGTCATGCTCCTGGAGTTGTTGGTGATGATATTACAAAATATATAAATGCAGGAATCTCTACAGATCACGAGTGTTTTATATATGATGAAGGCTTAGAAAAACTTCAAAAAGGCATGAAAGTTCTAATTAGAGAAGGAAGTGCTGCTAAAAACTTTGAAGCTTTAATCGATTTACTACCTGAGTATTATGAAAGTATGATGTTTTGTAGTGATGATAAGCACCCTGATGATTTAATTATAGATCATATTAATAAACTTTGCGCGAGAGCTGTAGCTAAAGGAATAGATGTGTTTAAAGTCCTTCAAGCGGCTTGTATTAATCCTGTTAAACATTATAATTTGGATGTTGGACTGTTGCAGGTTGGTGATGCCGCAGATTGCATCGTAATAAAGGATTTAAAAGACTTTGAGGTTTTGAAAACGTTTATCAATGGTGAGTTGTTAAGTGAAAATGGAGCATCTAAATTGAAATCTATTCCATTTGAAATTCTTAATAATTTTAATACGAGTAAAAAACAGGTTACAGATTTCAGAGTGTCTTCTGAAGCAAAGCAAATTCGAGTGATTGAAGCACTTGAAGGTCAGTTGGTGACCAACGAATTAATTGAAGACGCGACAATTCAAAATGGTAATTTAGTGTCTAATATCAATAACGATATTTTAAAAATGACAGTCGTCAATCGTTATAATGACGATCAACCAGCAATGGCTTTTATTAAGAACTTCGGGCTAAAAGAAGGTGCAATCGCGTCCTCTGTTGGTCATGATTCTCATAATATTATAGCAGTAGGCGTTTCTGATGAAATGATTTGTAAAGCTGTAAATCTTATTATTGAAAACAAAGGAGGAATTTGTGCTGTATCAGCTTCCGAAGAAAAAATCGTATCACTTCCTGTTGCTGGTATTATGAGTGATCAGGATGGAGAAACTATTGGAAAGCAATATGCTGAACTTGATAAAATGGCAAAGCAATTAGGCAGTACACTTCATGCACCTTATATGACCTTATCGTTTATGGCCTTGTTAGTAATCCCATCATTAAAGTTGAGTGATAAAGGTTTGTTTAATGGAACAGATTTCAGGTTTACGTCTTTAGAAATTTAATTGCTAAATAAGAATCATTCAGTGTTATCTGTAAATTATTGATGACTTTTCAATGATTTCTTCATATTAATATATATTTCATATATTTGGGTAGAGTGTGATTGAAAATTGCCAGTTCTAAGGCAGGATTTTAATAGCATTCTTATTTTTTGTTCAAATATTAATAAAATTAATCTGATAAGCTGATGATGAATGTTAGTGAAACACTTTCCGAAGTAAAAAATTATATCAATGGTAAATTTGAGAGAAATGGTCAAAACTCTATGGATGTTTTAAGTCCCTTAGATGGTTCAAAAATTTCTTCAATTCCATTATCTACAGCTCAAGATGTTGATGCAGCTGTGCAAGCTGCAAAAAAAGCATTTCCTGAATGGTCAGGAATGACTTTAAAAGAACGTGTTCAAATCTTCTTTAGATATCGTAGTCTTTTAGAGCAAAACATGGATGAGTTGACAAAACTAGTACAACTCGAAAATGGAAAAACCTATGGTGAAGCAAAAGCTGAGGTTGAAAAAAGTATGGAATTGTGTGAGTTTGCAGTCTCAATGCCGCAAATAGTGGTTAATGAAGTTCAAGAAGTTAGTAAAGGAGTAGAATGTAGAATTGAGCGCAAACCTTTAGGAGTTGTAGCATCAATCACACCTTTTAATTTTCCAAATATGGTACCACATTGGACTTTGTCAAATGCTTTGGTATTAGGAAATACCATGGTTATGAAGCCTTCAGAGTTGGTTCCACTTAGCACTGTGCGCATGGCAGAATTACTTAAAGAGGCTGGCCTCCCAGATGGTGTGTTTAATATTGTTAATGGAGGAAAGGAAGTTGTTGAAGCAATTTGTGATCACCCAAATATTGAAGCGGTTTCGTTTGTTGGTTCTACTAAAGTTGCAAAAATTGTGTACAAAAGAGCGACCTCAACATTAAAACGATGTGTTGCTTTAGGTGGAGCTAAAAATCATTTATTAGTCTTTCCTGATGCAAATCCAGAAATGACAGCATCTAATGTTGTCGCATCAATGTCTGGTTGTGCTGGTCAGCGTTGTATGGCAGCTTCTGTTATGGTTGGTGTTGATAAAATACAACATATAATTGATCGTATGGTTGAAGATGCAAAAGCAATTGTTCCTGGAGATAATTTAGGTTCTGTGATTACTGCGGAAGCAAAAAAACGTATTGAAGGTTATATTGATGAAGCTGAAAGAAATGGAGCAAAAATCTTATTAGATGGAAGGCATACAACGGTTCTAGGAAAAGAAGGTGGTTATTATGTTGGACCAACAATTATAGATTATGTCACGACAGATATGTCTGTGGCTAGAGAAGAGATTTTTGGACCAGTAATTTCAATTATTCGCGCGAAAGATTTAGATGAAGCTATTGCAATAGAAAATGGTTCTAACTATGGAAATGCTGCTGCTGTATTTACTCAGAGTGGTGGATTGGCAAAGCAGGTTATGGATCGTGCTAGTGCTGGAATGATTGGTGTTAATATTGGTGTTCCTGTACCTCGTGAACCTTTTTCTTTTGGTGGTTGGAATGAATCAAAATTTGGTGTTGGTGATATTACAGGACGTAGTTCTATTGAGTTCTGGACGCAAAATAAAAAGACCACAACCAAGTGGAATCCTGAAGCACAAACAAACTGGATGAGTTAATTCATTTGTTTATGTGATTTAAGTCAAATAATTATTAATCAATTAGTTATATTTAATGAATAATCAACAAATTATCAAAAATAATTTAGACTATACTTTATTTTCTTGGGCAAAACAAGGTGGACTAAATCCTATAAATGCATCACATGCTAAAGGGTCTTATATTTATGATAGAGATGGAAAAAAGTATTTAGATTTTTCATCACAATTGATGAATGTTAATATAGGTCATGGTAACCAGCGAATTACGGAAGCTGTTGCTAATCAGATGAAAGAAGTGAGTTATGTCTATCCTGGAATGGCAACAGATGTTAGAGGAAAACTTGGAAAAAAGATAGCTGAAATAACGCCTGGAAACCTAACAAAAACTTTCTTTACACTTGGTGGTGCTGAAGCTATTGAAAATGCGATCAAATTGGCTCGAATGTACACAGGTCGACATAAAATCATTACACATTATAGGGCATATCATGGCGCAACTTATGGTGCGATGACTGCTGGAGGGGATCCTAGACGGTTTCCAGTAGATAGTCAAGCGATGCCAAATGTGGTTCATGTTGAAAATCCTTATGCGTATCGTTGTCCTTGGAATTCTAATTCTATAGAACAATGTGGTGAACGCGCTTTAGCACATTTAGAGCGTATTGTTCAATTTGAAAATCCAGATAGTGTCGCTGCCATTTTATTTGAAGGGGAATCTGGTTCGTCAGGATGTTTGAAATATCCTCCAATGTACTTGAAACGAGTTAGAGAACTTTGTGATAAGTACGGAATTATGATGATTGATGATGAGGTTATGAGTGGTTTTGGTCGTACAGGAAAAATGTTTGGTATTGATCATCATGATGTAACGCCAGATTTTATGTGTTTAGCTAAAGGCTTAACTTCTGGTTATTTGCCTCTTGGTGGTGTTGTGGTTACAGATAAAATCGCGGAGCATTTTAATGAGTATCCTATGGTTATTGGGTTGACGTATTCTGCGCATCCAACATTATGTGCTGCTGCTTTAGAAAATGTTAAAATTATTGAAGAAGAAAATCTGGTTGAGCGAGCTGCTGAAATGGGGTTATATATTGAAGCCGAAGTTGAAAAATTAAAAGTAAAACATCCATCTATAGGAGATTTTAGAAATACAGGATTATTAGGTTGTATTGAACTAGTAAAAAATAGAGAAACAAAAGAGCCTACAACACCTTGGAATGCGAAGCCTAATGAAATGGAAGCAACTAACAGAATGGCTGTGAAAATTAGAGAGCTTGGTATGTTCACTTTCGTAAGATGGAATTGGATTTTTATTGCGCCTCCTTTAAATGTATCTAAAGAAGAAGTTGATGAAGGTTTGCAGATTATCTCTCAAGCTATTGCTATAGCCGACGAATATTGTAATTAATTGTCATTCCGACAGAGTGAGGAACGAACGACGAGGGATCTCATTATATAATAGTAAATTATAAAATATTAAAAGCACATAAAACTAATTTGAATAAAGATATTGTAGAATTACATGAAGACGTTTCTAATTCATCATTATATAGTGATGATTTAGCACCTGTGCCTACAAGTCAAAGAACCTGGACGAAATGGCATTTGGCTGCTATTTGGGTTGGAATGGCAGTATGTATTCCTACATATCTTTTAGCGTCATACATGATTAAATCAGGATTGAATTGGTATGAAGCCTTAATTATTATTGGACTTGCGAATTTAATCATCACCATTCCAATGGTGCTCAATGGTCATGCTGGTGTGAAATATGGTGTGCCTTTTCCTGTTATTGGAAGATCATCATTTGGCATCAAAGGGATTCATTTGCCTTCAGTAATTAGAGGGTTGGTGGCTTGTGGCTGGTTTGGAGTCAATACGTGGTTAGGTGGAATGGCTTTGTATTCCATTTTTATCACTGTTTCAGGGATTGAAGCCGCAACTGGTCTTTCTGTCGGACAATTTGTTTGCTTCGGAATATTTTGGATCCTTAACATGTATTTCATTTGGAAAGGAACTGAAAGTATCAAATGGCTTGAAGAGTTTTCCGCGCCAATATTGATTATTATGGGCTTGATCCTGATAGGTTGGGGTTATAGCAATGCTGGAGGCTTCGGAATTGTTTTAGAACAAGGAAATCAATTAGAAGTTCCAGTTGCCGAAATGTATCATAAGGATGAAGCTGTTAAAAAGAATTTTATTCATATCAATCCTATTAAAGATAAAGAAGGCATGCCGAAAGCTAAGGAATATCAGCTTATTTTAAATGGAAGTGAATTAGGATGGAATGCATTGTCTGAAGCTGATGTTTTAATAGGAAATTTAAACGAAACTGATGTGTATCAGATTCAGTTGAGAAACGCTAAATCAACATCTTCAATTGTTGGTGTAACCACTAGAGTAGGTGAAAGTTCATTTGGAGATAAAATTTGGAAGTATTTAATCTGGCTCACAGCGATGCTAGGTTTTTGGGCAACGATGTCTTTGAGTATTGCAGATATCACGAGGTATTCATCATCTCAAAAAGCACAAGTGCAAGGTCAATTTATCGGATTGCCTGGAACTATGATGCTGTACTCTTTTGTTGGCATATTTGTAACCTGTGCAGCCATTATAAATTTTGATGATATCCTAATTGCAAATGATGCACCTTGGGATCCAATTGCGCTACTTGCAAAGTTTGATAGTGTTTGGGTGGTTGTCATTGCTCAAATTTTTATGATCATCGCAACATTGAGTACTAATATAGCAGCTAATGTAATTGCGCCAGCGAATGCGTTTTCAAATTTATTTCCTAAAAAGATAAGTTTTAGAAGTGGAGGTTTTATTGCTGGAATTATAGGAATATTAATATGTCCATGGTTGTTGTTAAATGAAATTCAAGGTTTGTTAATTGATGTCAGTGCTGTTTTAGGACCTGTTTTGGCAATTTTAGTTTGCGACTATTATTTGATTAGAAAGAAAGAAATTCAGCTTGCTGATTTATATAAAGAAAACGGAATTTACGCTTTCGGTGGAAGTGGTATTAATAAAGCTGCAATAATCGCATTGTTCATCGGAGCTTTTATTGCTATTGGAGGAAAATGGATTCCTGCTATGAGTTCGCTCTATGCAATTTCTTGGTTTTCAGGATTTATCATATCTTTTGTGTTGTATTATGTATTAATGAAGAAAACCAAAGTATAAACTAAATTAAAAAAAAATCAACATAGAGTAATTACTAAATTGATTTAATTATTCAGTAACCACTTATATATAAAAATGTCTATACTAATTAAAAATGGTCGTGTTGTAACGGCTTCCGAAAGTTATATTGCTGATGTATACACTGAAGGTGAAAAAATTGTTGCTATCGGAAAAAACTTAAATTATCAGGCTGATAAAATTATTGATGCCACTGATAGGTTGGTGTTTCCTGGAGGAATTGATCCTCACGTGCATCTTGATATGCCGTTTATGGGAACCTATTCTAGTGATGACTATGAAACTGGAACACGAGCTGCTTTACATGGTGGAACAACGATGGTGATTGATTTCATTCTACAAACTCAAGGCGATACGCTTCATAACGCATTAAAAACTTGGCAAGAGAAATCTCAAAAAGCGATTGGCGATTATTCGTATCACATGGCTGTAACCGATTTTAATGATGAGGTTGCTAAAGAAGTTGTTCAGATGATTGAAGAGGAAGGTATTTCGTCTTTTAAAACGTTTATGGCTTATAAAGGTGCTTTGATGATTGATGACGGACAAATGGTTCAATTGATGAAAGTAGTTAAGGAACATGGAGGTTTAGTGACTGTTCATGCCACTAATGGAGATATGATTGATTCTTTAATCGCTAAAAATAAAGCATTAGGAAACACAGCGCCATTATATCATTATTTATCGCAACCAGAAGTTACTGAAGCGGAAGCATCAGCACGTTTCGCAGATATGCTAAACTATACAGGTTGTCCTGGATATATTGTGCATATGACTTGTGAAGGCGCTTTAAATGCGGTTAGAAAAGCAACCCAACGTAATCAAAAAATCTTTGTAGAAACTTGTACACAATATTTGGTATTGGATGCTTCTTTATATGAAAATGATTTTGAAGGTGCGAAATGGGTGATGAGTCCACCATTAAGAGAAAAGAAAGATCAAGTTGCTTTGTGGTCTGGAATTAATCAAGGCTTGATTCAAGTGGTTGGTACAGATCATTGTCCGTTTATGTGGGAACAAAAGAAAATGGGAAAAGATGATTTTTCAAAAATTCCAAATGGGCATCCAGCAATTGAGCATCGTATGGAATTGTTATTTTCAGAAGGTGTTGATAAAGGAAAAATATCATTAACGAAGTATGTGGAAGTAAGTTCGACTAACGCTGCAAAAATCTTCGGAATGTATCCTAGAAAAGGAACCATTGCTATTGGAAGTGATGCAGATATCGTAATATTCGATCCTAATAAAAAACATACAATTTCCGTGGAAACACATCATATGAATTGTGATTATTCAGGATATGAAGGAATGAACATAACAGGAAAAACAGAAACGGTCATTTTAAGAGGAAAAGTGGCTATTGAAAATGAAGAATGTAAATTATCTGCAGGAAGCGGACAATTTATTCCTCGTAGAAAAACATCAAAAACAGTGATATAAACGTAATAATTTGTCATTCCGACTGAGAGAGGAACGAACGACGAGCAATCTCATAATTACAGATTCTTCGTTTCACTCAGAATGACATCATAAAAACAAATGTCAGGTCGAGCGCAGTCGAGACCTATTTAAAATTTATAATTATGCCAAGAAAAGTAAAATCAGGATTGATTCAAATGAGTCTTCCTATGACAGAAGGAGAAGGGACAATTAAAGAAATAATGGATGCGATGTATGATAAACATATTCCATACATTGAAGAAGCAGGACGACAAGGTGTTCAGATATTGTGTTTACAAGAAATATTCAATACACCATATTTCTGTCCTGGACAAGATAAAAAATGGTATGAATCTGCAGAGTCAGTTCCTGGTCCAACAACAGAAAAAATGCAAGTCTTAGCTAAGAAACATAATATGGTGATCATCGTTCCGATTTATGAAAAGGAATCTCCTGGTGTATTGTATAATACAGCGGCAGTGATTGATGCTGACGGAACGTATTTAGGAAAGTACAGAAAAAATCATATTCCGCATACGACAGGATTCTGGGAGAAATTCTTCTTTAAACCTGGAAATATGGGTTATCCAGTGTTTCAAACTAAATATGCTAAAGTTGGCGTCTATATCTGTTATGATAGGCATTTTCCTGATGGAGCACGATGCTTAGGTTTAAATGGAGCTGAAATTGTTTACAATCCGTCAGCAACAGTTGCTGGTTTAAGTGAATATCTGTGGAAATTAGAACAACCAGCTCATGCAGTAGCAAATGGTTATTTTATGGGTTGTATCAATCGTGTTGGTGTAGAGAAACCTTGGAATCTTGGTAAATTTTATGGTCAATCCTATTTTGTAGATCCACGCGGACAAATTTTTGCTGAAGCATCACGAGATGATGATGAATTATTAGTCGCAGAATTTGATTTAGATCTAATCGAAGAAGTGCGTTCTACTTGGCAGTTTTATAGAGATAGACGACCAGAAACTTACGGAAGATTAACAGATTTGTAAATAGTTATATCTGAAAAAGTTATAGGAATTAATGAATAATGTAAGATACTAAAAGAATATGGCAGAATATAAAAGACCAACTTCTGAGGTGGAATTCAAGAAAAATTTCAAACAGAAAAAACCATTAATGAATGATACTGAAGCGTTTTATGAAGCTTCACGATGTTTGTTTTGTTATGATGCACCATGTATTCAAGCATGTCCAACAAGTATTGATATTCCATTATTTATTAAACAGATTCATACAGATAATATAACAGGAGCTTCTAAAACTATTTTCGATTCGAATTGGCTTGGAAATGCTTGTGGAGTTGTTTGTCCAACAGGTGTCTTGTGTGAAGGTGCTTGCGTCTATAATCATCAAGATGTGTCGCCAATTCAAATAGGAAGACTTCAGAACTATGCAACCAACAAAACAATTGATGCTGAAAAAGTAATTTTTAAAGTTGGCGAATCTAACGGAAAAAAAATAGCAATCATTGGTGCTGGACCTGCAGGTATTGCTTGTGCTTGCGAAGCAAGAACTTTGGGCTATGATGTTGATATATTTGAAGCTAAAGAAAAGCCTTCAGGTTTAACGATCTACGGAATAGCGCCTTACAAAATCACAAATGAAGAAGTGTTAAAAGAAGTGGATTACCTTCAAAAACAACTTGGTTTCAATATTAAATATAACAATGCAATAAATTCAAAACAAGAGTTAGCTGCTTTAGAAACCAATTACGATGCAATATTTGTAGGAGTTGGTCTAGGAGCAACTAGGTGTTTAGGTTTGGATGGCGAAGATAAAGAGGGTGTTGTAGGTGCTGTTGAATTTATTGAAGAACTCCGAATGAAGCACCATAAAATAAAAATTCCAGCTAAGGTTGTCGTGCTTGGAGGAGGAAATACAGCTATGGATGCTGCTTCTGAAGCTGCAAGAATGGGAGCTCGTAAAACAGTTTTGGCTTATAGAAACTCAAAAGTTAAAATGGGAGCATATTCATTTGAATATGATTTAGCTATTGGTGCTGGAGTGGATAGTTTATTCAATGTAACTCCAATTGCAATTACTGGAAATGGTAAAGTAGAAGGTGTGAAATTTGCTAAAACTGAAATGGTTGAAGGAAAATTGAAAACTAATATGAATATTACGTTTGTAGTACGATGTGATATGGTAATTAAAGCAACTGGTCAAGCTAAGCAAGGTCATTTGTACGATATGATTGATAACTTAGATATAGATGCTAAAACAAGAATTAAAATTAACGATGAATTTCAAACGTCAAATCCAAAGTATTTTGCTGGTGGAGACGCTGTAAATGGAGGAGCGGAAGTCGTAAATGCGGCTTATGATGGTAAAATGGCAGCACAAGGAATTCACAACTGGTTAAGCAAATAAGATATATACCTCTCGACTGCGCTCGAGGAGACAAAAAGTAAATTAATGTCTGGTCAGGCGCAGTCGAGACCTATTTAAAAACAAATAATATGATTGACTTATCAGTAAATTTCGGAGGAATAAAAGCGCCTAATCCATTTTGGTTAGCATCAGCACCACCAACAAATTCGGGCTATCAAATTATGAAAGCTTTTGATGCAGGTTGGGGAGGAGCTGTTTGGAAAACACTTGGTGTTCCTGTTGTTAATGTTTCAAGTCGGTATGGTTCTGTAAATTATAGAAATACCAGAATGATGGGTTTCAATAATATTGAATTAATAACAGATCGACCTTTGGCGGATAACCTTAGAGAGATTGAAGAAGTTAAAAAATATTTCCCAGATCATGCTGTTATAGCGTCGCTTATGGTAGAAAGCAGAGCTGAATGGGAACAAATTATTAAAGATGTTCAAAACGCAGGAGTTGATGGAATAGAGCTTAATTTCGGATGTCCTCACGGTATGTGTGAACGTGGAATGGGTTCTGCTGTCGGACAAGAGCCTGAAGTTTTGAAAACCATTGTTGAATGGGTCAAGGAAGCTGCTAATATTCCAGTAATCACAAAGCTATCACCTAATATTTCACACATAACAGATCCAGGTTTAGCCGCTGTTCAAGGTGGAACGGATGCTCTTTCATTGATTAACACGATTAAAAGTATCGTAGGAATCGATTTAGATTCTTATGCACCTTATCCTATTGTAGACGGAAAAGGGACTAATGGAGGTTACTGTGGTCCTGCAGTGAAGCCTATTGCGATGCACATGCTTAAAGATTTAGCGCAACATCCTGAAATTGGAAAAGTGCCATTATCTGGTATTGGTGGTATTGAAACTTGGCGTGATGTTGTTGAATTTATATTGCTAGGCGCAACTTCTGTGCAAGTTTGTACTGCTGTCATGCATTATGGTTTTGGGATTGTTCGCGAAATGGAAGCTGGCTTACGTCAATTCATGGAAGATAAAAATTATACAACTATTTATGATTTTGCAGGAAAAGCACTTCCAAATGTAACCGAATGGAAACATTTAAATCTAAAACATAAAGTTGTAGCGGAAATTAATGCTGATAAGTGTATTGGTTGTGATTTGTGTTACATCGCTTGTGATGATGGCGCACATCAAGCAATCGCTTTGTCTGGTGATCCAGCAAATAGAATTCCGAGTATTATTGAAGAGAATTGTGTAGGTTGTAATTTGTGTTCTTTAGTCTGTCCTGTAGAGGATTGTATCACTATGGAAAAACGAGATGATAGAACAGAACATATTACTTGGCATGAACGTACGTTAAATGATGAAATTCCTGTAACTTTCGACGATGATAGAGCAGGAGGTAAAGGACATTTTGTGCCAAAGCCTTCAGATGCTTTGAAACACAGAAAATAATGCCAGTACTTGAGTCAACCTACAGACCACCATTTCAATTTAAAAACGGATTTATAGCTACTGTGTATTCAGGGTTAGTCCGAAAAGTGAATTTAGAGTAAAAGCGAGAACGTATGGAAACTCGTGACAAAGATTTTTTAGATTTAGATTGGAGTTATGCTCAAATTAAGTCAGACGCGGTAATTGTATTACTTCATGGGCTAGAAGGTAATGCGCAAAGGCCTTATATTACAGGAACAGCAAAACTTTTCAATCAGAATGGAATTGATGCAGTAGGAGTGAACTTTAGAGGTTGTAGTGGAGAAGATAACCGATTTTATCATAGTTATCATTCCGGAGCTACAGATGATTTAGATGATGTGGTGAAGTATTGTGTTGAAAAAAAAGGGTATTCTAAAGTTTATATTAAAGGAATTAGTTTAGGTGGAAATATAACACTTAAATATCTAGGAGAAGACCGAAAAATTCCAGAGCAAGTAAAGTCTGCAATTGCTATTTCAGTCCCAGTTCATTTGAATGGTTCTGCAATAGAATTACATAAGCTTAAAAATAAAGCTTTTGCGATTCGATTTAAAAAACATCTGGTAGATAAACTTAGGGTTAAAATTAAACAATTCCCTGACAAGATTAGTGTTATGGAGATTAATTCAATTAAAACTTTAAGATATTTTGATGAAGTGTATACAGCAAAAGCTCATGGATTTAAAGATGCTTTAGATTATTACGAACAATCAAGTAGCTTACAATTCTTAAAAAATATAACAGTACCAACCTTATTAATAAATGCATTAAACGATTCATTTTTGTCTTCGGAATGTTATCCAGTAAAGGATGCTAAAAACAATAAATATTTACATCTAGAAATGCCAAGACATGGTGGTCATGTTGGATTTATTCAAAAGAATAATATCTACTATAATGAAAAGCGTGCTTTAGACTTTGTCTCAGCTATAATGTAAGTTTAATTATTACATTGTATGCTTTTTACTTCGGTACCATTACCTGTACGTATGTAGTCGGTTTCGTCTTGACATTCTACAGAAACCCGATCGGTTTCTATTCTATTTAATAGCCATATATCATTTTCTACATATTTTTCTTCGATGTAGGTTATTTCTTCGCATTCGCAAGTTGTTTCGTTTTGTACTGTGCAACTAAAAAATAATAAACAAGATGTTGCGGACAACAATACGTTTGATCGTAGTAGTTTTTTCATAATAGGTTAAATTTGGGATGACAAACATAGAATTATTTTTTTTATTATCCATAAAAGGTATTATATATTCGATGAATGGTATGTTTTCAGTCTGTTAGCTTTGGTTTTAGGGAAAAAAATATTGAAGTTAATGGTTGTAAATGTCATCTTAATTTTGAAAATCTATGTGGATTTTCTTATGAAATAGAGGGAGATTTTTATCTAAAAACTCAACTAATCAAAACTAATTTATGTTAAATTTTTTTTTTTTTTTTGTCAGTACGATCAGCGAAGTTGAGGTTTTAAATATTACTCTTATAAATATCAAAATATCAATTTTTAGTGTAATAAAAAAAGCACGTGTTAGAGTTTGTAAGCGATTATTAATGTGATATTTTTGAAGTCTTAAAAAATGATATGAAAACAATTTATATATTTCTTCTTCTGTGTTATTGTTCCATTTTTGGGTATGCACAAGTTCAAATAGGTAATGATATTAATGGTGATAATACTAATGATTCTTTAGGGTGGTCTGTTGCTACTTCTGGTGACGGACAAACCATTGTGGTTGGAGCTCCAAATAGTTTTATAAATGGAGATAGCTCTGGCCAAATAAAAGTGTATCAATTTAATGGGTCAGATTGGCTGCAACTTGGAAGTACATTTGATGCATATGCTGAAAGCGATAATGCTGGACGATCTGTTGATATTACTGATGATGGAGCTACAATCGTTATTGGAATTCAATACAGTGATATCGAAAATGTGACGTCAGGAAGTGTTCAGGTTTTTGAATATGACGGAACAGATTGGATTCAAAAAGGAAGTACTTTAAATGGTAGTGATGGTTATAGTGAATTTGGAACTAACGTTACAATTTCTAATGATGGAAACAGAATTGCTGTTGGTGCTCCTTATTCAGATATTAGTGAGCCTGATGCTGGTGTTTTGAAAGTTTTTGATTTCGATGGAAATCAGTGGAACTTAGTTTTTGAATCTTTTGGTGATAATGAAAAAGATGTATTCGGAATGTCTGTTGATATGTCTGGTGATGGAAATCATATTATTTGTGGTGCATGGATTAATGAAGATGAAACAACACGAGTAGGTTATGCTAAGGTGTTTATGTTTGATAATTCTACTTGGAGTCAAGTAGGTTCTACTATTTTTGCCGAAAATCCTAGTATATTCTTTGGAGCTTCTTCTGCAATTTCAGACAATGGAAAAAGGGTTGCAATAGGAAGTTGGGGAAATAATGAAAACGGAAATTTCTCGGGTGAAGTAGAAGTGTTTGAATTAAATGCTAATGTTTGGCAGTCTTTAGGAGCCGATATTCAAGGTGATGGCTCGTTTCAGCGTTTCGGTTGGTCTATTGATTTGTCAGGCAATGGAGATGTTTTAGCGATTGGTGCTTATCAGGCTAATTATGCTAAGATATACAAGTTTGTAAATGATAGCTGGAATCAAATAGGGAATACTCTTTCTGGGTTGAATGGAAATGATGAATTTGGTTACAGTGTTGATTTAACAACCGATGGAACAAAAATAATTATAGGAGACCCAAGTAATGATAATAACGCTAGTTATGCTGGATTTGCTCAAGTGTATGATTTAACTGATGTGCTTTCAGTGGAGGAGTTTGAAAGTGATTTGTTTACAGTATTTCCAAACCCAACAAATTCTAAATTAACGATTCGAAGTAAGGTTGATGTAGATGAAATTAGAGTAGTTGATGTTAACGGAAGGAATTTGAATACGTTCGATGTTAATGGTAATCAAGATGTTGTTATCGATGTCGAGACATTATCTAGCGGAATCTATTTTCTTAAAATTCAAGCTAAAAACAACAAGCAGTTTATTAGGTTTGTTAAAAATTAAGTTGTTTTAAATGCTATTTTAAAATGTATTAATATTGTAGAATATTATCTATATTTGAGTAAATATTCTGTATATGCTCAAAAAAATATTCGCAAGTGCTGTTTTTGGTGTTGAGGCTTCCATTATTACTGTAGAGGTAAATGTTGATTCTGGAATAGGTTATCATTTAGTCGGGTTGCCAGACAATGCGATTAAAGAAAGTAATTTTCGTATTGCTGCTGCGCTTCAAAATAATGGTTATAAAATCCCTGGAAAGAAAATCATTATTAACATGTCGCCTGCAGATTTGCGTAAAGAAGGTTCAGCTTACGATTTAACTCTGGCAATTGGAATTTTAGTCGCAACAAAGCAAATTAAAGCAGAGGGGCTTGAGCAGTATCTCATTATGGGAGAATTGTCTTTGGATGGGAGCTTGCAACCTATCAAAGGAGCATTGCCGATTGCTGTAAAAGCTAAAGAAGAAGGGTTTAAGGGATTTATTCTTCCAAAGCAAAATGCTAAAGAGGCTGCTATTGTTGATGGATTGGAAGTGTTTGGCGTGGAAAATATCAAAGAAGTGATTCATCATTTTGATAAGAATGTTCTAATTCCGCAAACTATTATCAATACTAAAGAAGAGTTTTATAAAAACTTAGATTTCCCTGAATTTGATTTTAGTGATGTTAAAGGTCAGGAAGGTATCAAGCGTTGTATGGAAATAGCAGCAGCTGGTGGGCATAACATCATTTTAATTGGTCCTCCAGGAGCAGGAAAAACCATGTTAGCTAAGCGATTGCCAAGTATTTTGCCTCCAATGACTTTGTCTGAAGCACTTGAAACCACAAAGATTCATTCGGTTGTTGGTCGTGTTAAAGCGCATACAGGTATTATGGCGCAACGACCATTTAGAAGTCCGCACCATACGATTAGCAACGTAGCACTTGTCGGAGGTGGGAGTTATCCACAGCCAGGAGAGATTTCACTATCGCATAATGGAGTTTTGTTTTTAGATGAATTGCCAGAATTTAAGCGAGAAGTTCTTGAAGTCATGCGACAGCCTTTAGAAGATCGTGAAGTAACAATATCAAGAGCTAAGTTTACAGTGACGTATCCGTCTTCGTTTATGTTGGTTGCAAGTATGAATCCTAGTCCAAGTGGGTATTTTAATGATCCTAGCGCACCTGTTACCTCCTCGCCTGCTGAAATGCAACGCTATTTGAGTAAAGTTTCCGGACCATTATTAGATCGTATTGATATTCATATAGAAGTTACTCCTGTGCCTTTTGATAAGTTATCTGATGATAGAAAAGGTGAATCTTCTGTAGAGATAAGAAAGCGAGTTACAGCAGCTCGTGAAGTTCAAACTAGGCGTTTTGTGGACTCAGATAGTGTGCATTATAATGCGCAAATGAATACTAAGCAAATTCGGGAGTATTGTAAATTGGATGCTGCTTCCTTACAATTGCTTAAGACAGCTATGGAGCGGTTAAATTTATCGGCTAGAGCTTATGATAGAATTTTAAAAGTATCTCGAACTATTGCTGATTTGGAGGTGTCAGAATCGATTAACGGAAATCATATTTCTGAAGCGATACAATATCGAAGCATGGATAGAGAAGGTTGGTTGGGATGAAAATATCTAAAATAGTATAGTTTAAAGTCTTAAATTTATAACATGAAAAATTATTATATATTCTATTTTGCAATTTTAGTAATGAGTTGTAATACTTCTGAAAATAAAACAACTACAGTTTCAGGGCGAAAAAATGAAGTTAAAAAAGTTGATATTCCAATTTTAAATTTAATAGAAGCTGATCGCTTAGTAAAATTGCCACTAGATTGTATTCAAACAGTATATCCAAATAAACTGAACCAGGTGATTGGTGGTGAAGAAGATTTACAAACACCTCAGGTATTGCATCCAGCATTTTATGGTTGTTTTGATTGGCATTCAGCGGTTCATGGTCATTGGAGTTTAGTGAGTTTGTTAAAACAATTTCCCGAGTTGAATAATAGGGATCAGGTAATTGAAATGTTACTTGATAACATGTCTGAAGAGCATATAAAGGCTGAAGTATCCTATTTTTTAGGGAAGCATAACTCGTCTTATGAGCGCACTTATGGTTGGGCTTGGTTGTTGAAGCTTGCTGAAGAATTGCATACTTGGAATGATCCCGTAGCAAGGATTTTGGAAAGCAACATGCAGCCGTTAACAGATTTGATTGTGGGTAAATATTTAGAGTTTTTGCCAAAATTAAATTATCCAATTAGAGTAGGAGAGCATCCGAATACGGCTTTCGGACTCTCATTTGCTTATGATTATGCTAAAACGGTTGGGAATATTGAATTGAAATCACTTATAAAGCAACGGGCAAAAGATTTTTATAATAATGATGTAGGTTGTCCGTTGTCTTGGGAGCCAAGCGGGTTTGATTTTCTGTCGCCTTGTTTGGAGGAAGCGGCTTTGATGAAGCGTGTATTGTCTTTAGAAGCATATAAAATGTGGCTGAATGATTTTCTTCCACAATTAAAAGATGAGGGTTTTATCTTAGATACAGGTAAGGTTAATGATAGAACAGATGGGAAGTTAGTGCATCTAGATGGTGTGAATTTTTCTAGAGCGTGGAGTTTAAATGAAGTTGCAAAGGGTTTGTCAGAGTATAGTCACTTAAAAAATATTGCCAATCAGCATATTAATTACTCATTACCAAATATTGTAGGTGATAGCTATGAAGGAGGTCATTGGTTGGGGAGTTTTGCTATTTATGCATTGAATTCTGTAAATCATGATTAAAACTAGTTTAAAAGATTTTTAATGAATAGTTCGATAGATTTGTGTAGTGTAGTTGATTTTTTGAGTGAAATAATGATGGAATAAGTTAGAATTTTAAATTGATTTTTAGGTATGTTTTTGTTAAGGTTTCTGAAGGGAAAGTGTAGGAGAGAAATGGAGAGGAAGTGGTGTTGAAAGTTGGTGTGTTTTTTTGTGTCTAGAGTATGTTAGAATAGGATTGAAATTTTTGCAACTTTTAAGAATTTTAAACTAATATATTGTCGTTTTAGAGTATTTATTTTTAGTTAAATAGTCATGTGAAAATACTTTAATTGTGTAAGTTGATGTGTTTGTTTGTGAAAATATATTTTTGATTATCTATTTGAATTAATACTTTAGGTTAATTTCTTATATGTCTCGATATTAAATATTTGAATCGATACTATTGATAATGTCAATGGTGGCTTTTTATGTCTTGAATTACTTTTTACAACTAGTTTAAGTATAAAAAAATGCATCTCGAAATATTGAAAAATTATTTGTATTGTGATGCTGGATTTTATACTCATTTATAAGTAGGTTCTAAAGAAAAATCCTTTCAAAATTAGAAATAATTAGATGCCATTATCAAGCAATTTGTACGTGCTTTCTGTTGCATTTTTTACCTAGATTTTGACGCTTAGGGATACTAGATAAATGACTGCTTTTTTTCTTTAGAAAGTTCGAGATTGAATATTAAAATGATGTAGTTCAGATGTAGTTCAATAGATAATCAACAGTCATGAGTTTATCTTATTTTTAGTATTAGAGGTTGTAATACAATTGCAATTTAACATTAGAATTATACTGGTTTTATAAAACTTATTAATCAATTGGCTTATAAGGTTTTTGGTGAAAAACTTAGGTTGAAATGCAAGGATTGGTAAGAAAAAACCTAAAAATTAGTTGTTTTTTTGGTTTTATCCTAAGAATTTCAATACATTAGACTTGCAATTAATTCAAACTAACCAATTATGAAAAAATTAATAGTACTTATTTTAGGATTTATTTTAGGAGCTTTGGCAATGTATTTCTATTTTCATAATGAAAAAAATGCAGATGATATGGGAGATACACCAATTCCAAAAGGGATTATTAAACCAGATAAGATCAAGACTTTAACTGAGGCATATAATTCAAGATATGAAGCTATAAACGATAGTATATTCAAGGGTGTTAAAGGAGGAGATAATAGGTCGTCTTGGTATTCACTTGAGGATATACAAAATTTTATCACTCTGGCACAAAAGCAAGCTGAAGAATTAGGCTATACTATGAATGGTATAAGAATATATCCAGGAGCACATTCTCAATTAAATGACAGGCCAGGCTATTCTACATTTTTACTTGTTCCTACAGGTTATACAAACACATCAGAAGGTAGTATGTTTACAATGCAAAAAGGAGGAAATGGTGATGTTAATGGAGGAAATGGTTTAAATACAGGGCAGGAAGGTGATCCTCCAAGTGCAAATTATCCACAATAGACAAATATTGTTGAATTTTGAATGATTTTTTATTTGAAAACAGAGCTGTAGTAACAAAGTTTTTTGAATTAGCAGCTGCTATTTCAGGAAGTTGGTATTTGCGGAAGACAAAAAATAAAAAATTAAAAGTTTTTGTATACTATTTGTGGCTAACTGTTATTGTAGAAACATTGGCTACCTATCGTATTTTTCTTCAGAAGGATTATACCTATGAATGGTTTATTGCTATAAAGAATAGTGTTTTTTATCAAAACCGATGGTTGTATAATATTTATGGGTTTTTAACTATTGGATTGTTAGGTGTATTTTATTCAGATCTATTAACTAGTAAGACTTTTAAGCTTTTAATTAGAACTATCGTAGTTATTTATAGTGTGTTTTCATTTTTCTATTATACACTTACAGATGCATTTTTTGAGATGGGATTACCCTATGATGATATACTCGCGTCAATAATAACTATAACCTATGTAATTTGCTATTTTATTGAATTAATGAGAAGCGAATATATTCTTCAATACTATAAACTTCCTTCGTTTTACATAAGCGTTGTACTATTATTATGGAGTCTTTGTGTAACTCCGCTATTTATTTTTAATGATTATTTTCGTGCTGTAAATACTGAATTTGTTATCTTCAGAATTTTAATGCTGCTTTATATAAATATTCTATCGTATTCATGTTTAACATTCGGGTTTTGGTACTCGCTCAACAAGAGCAAACAATTAATCAAGAGCAAATAGCATTAATTGCCTATGTGATTTTTGCATCATTTCTTCTGACAATAATGGTTATTTCTTTTTTTATAACCTTTCAGAAACGAAAAAATAAAATTCTTCAAGATAAATTTAAACAAGAGCAAGAATTTAACGAAGAGATTTTAAGAACAAAATCTGAAATCCAAGAGCAAACGTTAAAGCATATTGGTTGGGAGCTACATGATAATGTTGGTCAGTTATTGGCTTACGCAACGATGCAATTAAATATGCTCGCGACTAAGACACCAGAGGATCTTAAGGGTAAAATTAGTGAGACTTCAAATATCGTTAAAGAGAGTCTTAAGGAGGTTCGTTCACTATCAAAATCATTAAATAATGAAGTTGTTTTAAACATGGGCTTTGAAGACTCTATATTAAATGAATTGAACCGTTTAAAGCGAATGAAATTCACTACGACAGAATTGATTATTACAGGTTCTCAAAAACCTATCGAAAATAAAAAACATGAAATTGTGTTATTCCGAATTTTACAAGAGTTTTTCTCAAATTCCGTAAAATATTCTGAAGCAGATAGCCTTAATGTTATCCTAGATTATCTAGAAGATCAGTTATTAATTACCGTTACTGATAATGGAAAGGGGTTTGATGCTACTTCAGTAGAGAAAGGTTCGGGACTGATTAATATGAAAAGTAGGGCAGAATTAATTAATGCTACATTCGATTTAGAATCACAACCCAATGAAGGTGTAACTCTAAAAATTAATTATACTAATTAATCTTCGCATGCATTCCAAATTGGCTCATTTGGTAAAGGAGCTATGACATCAATCGGTTTCTTAGAAACTGGATGAATAAATTGTAAACGTCTTGCGTGTAAACTAATACTTGCGTCTTTATTACTACGATTAAAACCGTATTTTAAATCGCCTTTTATTGGAGAGCCAATATTGGCTAACTGACATCTAATTTGATGATGTCTTCCTGTTTCTAATTCAATTTCAAGTAACGCGTAATTGTCTAAAATTTTAAGTGTTTTATAGTGTAGAATAGCTTTTTTACTGCCATTTATTTCTTTAGTATAAGCTGTAGATTTATTATTTTTTGGATTTTTCTTAAGCCAATGAATTAATGTGTCCTGAGGGATCTCAGGAATTTGTTTAACAATAGCCCAGTAAGTTTTGTTTGTTTTCTTTTCGGCAAATAATTTATTAAGTCTGGGAAGCGCTTTACTTGTTTTAGAAAACATTACAATGCCAGTTGTTGGTCTATCTAGACGATGTACAACGCCTAAATAAACGTTTCCTGGCTTGTCGTACTTTAATTTGATATAATCTTTAACAACGTCACTTAAAGGCTTATCACCAGTTTTGTCTCCTTGAACAATATCTCCAGCGCGTTTATTGACAATGATAATGTGATTATCTTCATAAATAACTTGTAAATTAGATTTGTTAGATAGTAATTTCAAGTAGATGTTTATTTTTTAGTTAAATAGACCGTTTTTCAATACTCGTGTATTTTTATGCTAATAACTAATATTGTTCTTTGTCATTAGGGAAATCTGAAGTTTTAACATCATCAACATATTGACCAATTGCAGTTGTCATGTCTTCATATAAATTCATATAGCGACGTAAAAAACGAGGATTGAACTCATGTGTCATACCAAGCATATCATGCAAAACCAATACCTGTCCGTCAACTCCAACTCCAGCTCCAATCCCAATAACTGGTATTGATACGCTATCAGCAACTTCCTTAGCTAATTTAGCAGGAATCTTTTCTAATACTATTCCAAAACATCCTGCTTTTTCAAGCATTAAAGCATCTGCTTTTAATTGTTGAGCTTCTTGTTCTTCTTTAGCTCTAACGGTGTAAGTACCAAATTTATAAATGGATTGAGGTGTTAAGCCTAAGTGTCCCATTACAGGAATTCCTGCATTAAGAATACGTTTGATAGATTCTTTGACTTCTTTGCCACCTTCCATTTTAACTGCATGACCACCAGATTCTTTCATAATTCTAATAGCAGAGCGTAAGGCTTCTTTAGGATCGCTTTGATAGCTTCCGAAAGGTAAATCAACAACAACTAATGCGCGTTCAATAGCTCTTACTACAGAAGAGGCATGATAAATCATTTGGTCTAATGTTATAGGAAGTGTGGTTTCGTGTCCTGCCATAACATTACTTGCAGAGTCACCTACTAAAATTACATCAATACCTGCTTCATCAACTATTTTTGCCATAGTGTAATCGTAAGCTGTGAGCATGGAAATTTTTTCACCTTTAGACTTCATGTCTACTAAGGTTTTTACGGTAATTCTTTTGTATTCTTTTTTTGCGGTTGACATCTAGTAAGATTTAATTATTCGTAAAAATACAGAGATTTCTTAAATTTTATTTATTCTGAAGGATAAAAACTAACAATCACTCAAATGTACACCAACAGCTAAACCTCCTTCAGAAGTTTCTTTGTATTTGGTATTCATGTCTTTTGCTGTTTCCCACATGGTTTTTACCACTTTATCCAAAGGGACTTTTACATTATTAGGATCGGTGTCTAACGCTAACTCACAAGCATTTATAGCTTTTATAGCTCCCATAGCATTGCGTTCTATACAAGGAATTTGTACTAAGCCACCTATTGGGTCGCATGTAAGACCTAAATGGTGCTCCATGGCGATTTCTGCTGCTATTAAAACTTGTTCAGGAGTTCCTCCAGAAAGTTCACAAAGAGCTCCTGCTGCCATAGCCGAAGAGACACCTATCTCAGCTTGACATCCACCCATTGCAGCACTAATTGTAGCTCCTTTTTTAAAGATACTTCCAATTTCACCAGCAACTAATAAAAAACGTTTAATATCTTCAAAATTACCATCGTGATTTTCTATAACTAAATAATACATCAACACCGCAGGAATAACACCAGCACTTCCATTTGTAGGTGCAGTTACAACACGACCTAAAGATGCGTTAACTTCATTTACTGAAAGAGCAAAACAACTTACCCATTTTAAAATTTGACGAAACTTAACTTCGGTATTTCTTATCGAATTGAGCCATTCAACAGGAGTTGTATATGGCGTATCACCTTTCAGATTTTGATGCATATCATAAGCACGTCTTCTAACGTTTAAGCCTCCTGGAAGATTTCCTTCAGTGTGGCAACCTACATACATACATTCTAACATGGTATCCCAAATGCGTTGTATCTCAGAATTTATAACAGCTTCTTTTCTAATGGATTTTTCATTTTCTAAAACAACTCCTGAAATAGGAAGTTTTAAATTCTTACAAAATTTTAGCAATTCATCTCCTGTAGAAATAGGATAAGGAAAGGTGCAGTAGAAAATAATTTTATTGGCTTTAGAATTTTTACGTTCTTCTTGTACTACAAATCCTCCACCAATCGAATAATAGGTTGATCGATAACGTCTTCCGTTAATATGTGCGGAAAACACTAAGGCATTGGCATGAAAAGGTAAGAATTTTCTATTAAAAATGATATCTGTTTTAATATCAAAATCAATATTCTTTTCATTGTTAAAGGATAGTTTATTGGTGTTTTTAATAGATGCAATAATAACATCAATAGATTCTACAGGTATATATTCTGGATCAGCACCACTCAAGCCTAAAAGTACAGCGTAATCTGTGGCATGCCCTTTTCCGGTAAGGGATAAGGATCCATAAAGATCAACTGTTATTCTTTCAATCTTATCAAATTTTTTGGTGTCTTTTAACTCTTTAATCCAGCGTTCCGCAGCTCTCCAAGGTCCTAATGTATGGGAACTTGATGGGCCAACACCAATTTTGAGCATGTCAAAAACAGAAATACATTCCATTCAAGAAAACGTTTTTAGATGAAACGCAAATATACGTTTTGTAACAGACCTATGACAAGACGTGTAAAAGATTTAGTTTTATCTGACATCGAAATTTTCAAGACTAGTGGCTTGCATAACCAAATTAAGATTAGAAACATCTAAGCTATCTACATTATCTGCAGGAACAACAACAACTCTAAATATTTGATTCTGAGTCCATGCATCGTCTAGATTGTCTAAGTCAGTAGTGCCATCTAAAAAGAAACTTACATCAGTTTGAGTAAAATCGTAATTGTAAACTAATGTTCCATCTTCAAATTCTACGGTTTGTGGTAATAAACGCCAAATATCTTCTCCATCTATAGTATCCCATAAAATATAGACTAAAGTTACATCAGACGGATAGACATTAAATCCATAAGCTTCAATATCTGAATAATTATTCTCAGCATTAAAATCGATTTCAATTTCAAAAGCAGAAGAAACTAGTAAGCCGCCAGATGGACCAGGAGGACCTTGGTCTCCTTCACAGGACATAATAAACAAAGAAGCAAAAGCTAAAATTAAGTAAGATATATGTTTCATAAGTATAAGATTTAGCTGTAGTCATCAAATCGTATACCAAAATTACACTATTTAAAATAACTTTCTGAAAGTATTCTGACATCATGTCATATTTTTTGTAATGGCATAATGATTGTCATAAACAAATCGTAATTAGTAATGAACACAACATTTCCGTGTTAAGCGGAAGTCCTTAAAACAAATATAACATTATGAGTAAGATTATTGGAATCGATTTAGGAACAACAAACTCTTGCGTTTCTGTAATGGAAGGTAACGAACCAGTTGTCATCCCAAACGCTGAAGGTAAAAGAACAACACCTTCGGTTATCGCCTTTGTAGAAGGTGGCGAAATTAAAGTTGGAGATCCAGCTAAAAGACAAGCAGTAACTAACCCAACAAAAACGGTATATTCTATCAAACGTTTTATGGGTAATAAATATTCTGAATCTAAAAAAGAAGCAGAACGTGTACCATATAAAGTGGTTAAAGGAGACAACGATACACCAAGAGTAGATATCGATGGTCGTTTATACACTCCACAAGAATTATCAGCTATGATTCTTCAAAAAATGAAGAAAACGGCTGAAGACTATTTAGGTCAAGATGTAAGTGAAGCAGTAATTACTGTACCAGCTTATTTTAATGATTCACAACGTCAAGCAACTAAAGAAGCTGGTGAAATAGCAGGTTTAAAAGTTCGTAGAATCATTAACGAACCTACTGCTGCAGCATTAGCGTATGGTATGGATAAAAAAGGTGTTGACCAAAAAATCGTTGTTTTCGATTTTGGTGGAGGAACACATGATGTATCTATACTAGAATTAGGAGATGGTGTATTTGAAGTATTATCTACAGATGGTGACACACACTTAGGTGGTGATGATGTTGATGAAAAAATCATCAACTGGTTAGCTGACGAATTTAATGCTGAAGAAAGTATCGATTTACGTAAAGATCCTATGGCGTTACAACGTTTAAAAGAGGCTTCAGAAAAAGCGAAGATCGAATTATCATCTTCAGCACAAACTGAAATCAACTTACCTTACGTAACAGCTACAGCTTCTGGACCAAAACACTTAGTGCGTACATTAACACGTTCTAAATTTGAACAATTAATCGACGACTTAGTAAAACGTACCATTGAACCTTGTGCATCAGCTTTAAAAGCAGCAGGTTTATCTAAGAGTGATATTGACGAAGTAATATTAGTAGGTGGATCAACACGTATTCCAGCTGTACAAGAAGCCGTAGAGAAATTCTTCGGAAAAACACCAAGTAAAGGAGTTAATCCTGATGAGGTTGTATCTCTAGGAGCAGGAATCCAAGGTGGTGTATTAACAGGTGATGTAAAAGACGTTTTATTATTAGACGTTACACCATTATCTCTTGGTATTGAAACGATGGGTAATGTAATGACAAAGTTAATTGAAGCTAATACAACGATTCCTACTAAAAAATCACAAGTATTCTCAACAGCAGCAGATAATCAACCATCGGTAGAAATCCATGTATTACAAGGAGAGCGTCCAATGGCAGCAGATAACAAAACAATTGGTCGTTTCCATTTAGATGGTATTCCACCAGCTCAAAGAGGAACACCTCAAATTGAAGTAATTTTTGATATCGATGCTAATGGTATCATTAAGGTGTCTGCAGAAGATAAAGCTACTGGTAAAAAACAAGATATCAGAATTGAAGCATCTTCAGGATTAACTGAAGAAGAAATTCAAAAAATGAAGCAAGAAGCTGAAGCAAATGCAGAAGCAGATGCTAAAGCAAAAGAAACTGCTGATAAATTAAATCAAGCTGATGCTATGATTTTCCAAACTGAGAGTCAACTTAAAGAATTTGGTGATAAATTATCTGATGATAAGAAAAAGCCAATTGAAGAAGCGCTTGCAGAATTGAAAACAGCTTACGAAACTAAAGATGTTGCTGTTATTGAGCCAGCTTTAGAAAAAATTAACGAAGCTTGGAAAGTGGCTTCAGAAGAAATGTACAAAGCACAAGCCGATGCTCAAGGTGGAGCAGAAGCACCAGGACCTGATGCAAGTCAAAACGGACAAGCTGAAGGAAGTGATGTGGAAGACGTAGACTTTGAAGAAGTGAAATAATAATCTATTGATAGTGTTACCTTGAGCGCAGTCGAAAGGTTTCATAATCAAAGAACATAATTACTTAACATTTGGAAAAAACGCAATCAGAAATGGTTGCGTTTTTTTGTTTATAAATCATTGGAAGTATAGCTTGTTCATTGATATAGATAATTAATCAATAGCGTTAATATTATTAGGGATTGAATTATTAACTCCAAAACAATGAGATTATATTTATGTAATATTAATTTTAAAACATATTATAGTATGAACACTGATCAATTTCAAGGTAAATGGAAACAAATTAAAGGTGATTTTAAAAAGAAATATGCAAAGATTACTGATGATGAATTCAAGCAAGCCGAAGGAAACTTAGATAAACTTGCTGGAAAAATGCAAGAACGTTACGGAAAAACAAAAGAAGAATTAAAAGAGGAAATCAACAATTGGTAGAAACTTATCAGAGATTTCAAAAGCGTTTCAAAGTCGTTATATTTTGAAACGCTTTTTCTATGAAATCAACTTTAAATTCAATTAAAACATTAATTTGCAGTTTTAAATTTGCAGTACATTCATGGCATTTACAACAGATATTCATAGTAATTATATACCAAAACGTTTAGCCGTAAAACTCACAGCTAAAGGAGAGAACTACGTTCAGCAATCCCATCCTTGGGTGTTTTCAGATAGTATTGTAAAAATTAATGATAATGCTAAAACTGGAGACATGGCAATTATCTTCGGGAAACGCGCCAATAAAATGATAGGCATTGGTCTTTATGATGCCAATTCGCCAATTCGTATTAAAATGATTTATAGCGATTCAAAACCTGTAACTATAGATAATACCTTTTTTTATAATAAGCTTCAACAAGCTTATCAAAAACGATTACCACTTTTAAAAACGAAGACTAATAGCTACAGATTATTGTTTGGTGAAAATGACGGATTTCCTTCATTAATTGCTGACGTCTATGCTTCAGTATTGGTCGTGAAACTTTATTCGGAAATTTGGTTGCCATTTTTAGAAATTATTCTAGAAAGTTTAGTTCGAGTTTCTAAAAGCAAAACGGTTGTAATTCGTTTAAGTCGTGGTTTGCAAAATTCAAACACACATCAACTTAAAGATGGTAATGTCGTTTTTGGCACTTTAGAGGATGAGGTTGTTCAATTTATTGAACATGGTGTTAATTTTTCAGCCAATGTGATTAAAGGTCATAAGACAGGTTACTTTTTAGACCATCGTGAGAATAGGAGGCAAGTCGGGCTTTTAAGTAAGAACAAAACGGTTTTAGATGTGTTTTCTTATGCTGGTGGGTTTTCAGTTCATGCTCTAGCAAATGAAGCAAAGGAGGTTACTAGTTTAGATATAAGTGAACAAGCTTTAGAAATTGCGCTTCAAAACGGAAAGCTAAATTCATACTCAGGAGAACACAAAACTTTAGCAGGAGATGCCTTTCAACTATTAGAACAACTCGTTTCAGAAAAGAAGCATTTTGATGTGGTCGTTATTGATCCTCCTAGTTTTGCTAAACAACAAACAGAAGTGTCTTTAGCCAAGAAAAAGTATGCGCAACTTGCACAATTAGGAGTACAATTAACTGCTAGAGGTGGTGTTTTAGTATTGGCTTCTTGTTCATCAAGAGTTACAGCAACTGCGTTTTACGATATAAATGCACAAACGCTTCAAAAGAGTCAACGTGCTTTTTCCATAGAACAGAAAACACAACACGACATAGATCATCCCATCGGATTTCCTGAAGGTGCTTATCTTAAATGTGCTTACTATCGGTTTTTAGATTAATAATTTATTATAACATTCAGAGTTATGCCTAAACCCAAAGGACAGAAAAACGGAAATAACAAAGCCAAGCACTCTAAGCTGATGGCTCAAAAAAAGAACAAGCTTAAAAAAGAAGCTGCAACGAGAAAAGAGCGTCTTAAAGCGATAATAAAAAAAGCGAAAGAAGAGTAATTATTATTTAAAGCCTACCGAAGCAATTAAATAATAATACCAAGCGACTTCATTATTGTTAAAAGCAAATATAATAAGGTCTCCTATGCTTTATTTTAGTAACTTGTCTATTCAACCTAACAATAAAAATATATGAAGAAAATTACTCTCGTACTTGCGTTATTAACTATAGGAGTGCAAGCTCAAACATTTCCAGGGCTATACTGTGCTGTTGATGAAACAGGTGTTACCGTTGAAGAGATTACAACGGTTGCTTTTGGAGGAACAACAATAAGTAATACTGATGTATTATCAGTTTCAATTGATGAGACCACAACGATTGTAATGGTTTCACAAGAAGAAACATATACGCTTCAGGTTGAAGGTAATACTTATGATACTCCAACCGCAGCTTTTGATAATGATATTGTTGCATTTATTGATTGGAACCAAAATGATATCTTAGATGATGCTGGAGAAATTTA
>Ga0209344_10000261_pt1 | contig 103758 bp, 103 predicted proteins | sample Cruoilmetagenom6_FD_187293 | JGI IMG/M metagenome (GOLD analysis project Ga0209344, IMG submission 187293) | Oil polluted marine microbial communities from Coal Oil Point, Santa Barbara, California, USA - Santa Barbara Oil Seep Sample 6 (SPAdes)... | ecosystem: Environmental > Aquatic >...
TCAATGGTTAACGTATTAGTCGCATCTAATCCTAAAATGTCAGACAATTCTAATGGATTAGAATAAACTCCTGCTGCTACATTCACTGTTGTAGGTCCACAAATTCCATAATTGGACAATTGTTGAGACAACAATGAAAATGACGTAAAGTTACTTGCACTTGGAGCCAAATTAGGATCCAAAGTATAAGTTCCAGATAATCCAGTTCTTAGACCTTGTAAAGAAAGCGTATCATCTACATTAATTGGGTCTACTACTCCGTTTGGATTACTTGTATAAACTTTGATGTCATAAACAGAAGTAGAATTGAATGTTATTGGACTTAAAGAAACAGAAGCTGTATCTCCAGGTTGAATAGGTGTAGTATAGGATAGGGTGTCTATCACTCCATTTACTTCCCAAACAACATCAACGTTGTTCAATACATTTGAACCAAAATTCTTAACTCCAACAACAGGAGTTGTTGTTCCAGGACATATCGCTCCTGATGGACTTTGAACTTCTACTACACCAGCGTTCAATGGTGCTACTATGCTCAATCGAATGTCATCAATTGACATATCACTAGTATATGAACTTCCTCTAATTCCTGTGAATCTTAACGTTACCGATTTTCCTTGGTAACCTACTAAGTTAGTGCTAGCTAATCTCCATGGATCACTTCCTGCTATTTGTTGCTGTCCAGAAAACGAAAGAATTAAATCAGATACCCCATTGGTATCTACATATAATTTAAGATCTCCCATAGCGGCTCCATACATATGATAATAGAATTCTAACAATACATTATTATAAGCAGTATCTATATAAATCGGTGGACTCACCATATCTGAAGAATCTCCTAGAGATCCTCCTGAAGTTTCTAAGTACAAATACATTCCACCAACAGTTGAAGGGGTAGTATTATCATAGAATGGTCCAGTACTTGAAGAGTTCTCATTGGCTCCTGTTGCATCTTCTGACTCCCATCTTGGTGCAGAAGAATTGTTAGTCGAGCTCCATCCTCTAGGCCATGGATTTACAGCATTACCTGCAGTAAACAATTCAAAGTCTTCATAGTAAGGAACTCCATATGCGGTATTGAAAGTAATTGGCCCTACCCAAGCAGAAGAATCTGTACCTCCACAATTCGATCGAACATAAACATCATAAGTAGTGCTCGCTGTCAAACCATTAATCGTAAATAAGGAGGTTGGTGACGATCCCATCGTTCCTGATGATTGTGCAAAACCTAATGGACCAAACTCATACTCAACAGTTCCTGCTCCGCCAACTGCATCAATAGTTGCGGAGTTCAAAGTCGCACTTAGCACATTCACTGAGGTTGGAGCTGTTGCAGTCGTTGGTGTAGCGTAAATTGTATCATTTACATTTACTGTATCTACTGCACTGTTCGGATTAGAAGTAAACACCTTTACATTGTTGACCCCTGCATTAAATACTGCTGTTCCTAACATTATAGTTGCCTTGAAATTACCGGCACCAGCTATCGTGTCTAACAATTGAGTATAATTTACAGGTGTTTGAGCCACTCCATTCACTTCCCAATTTACTGTAACAGTGTTAATTTGATTTACACCTAAATTGGCAATTGTTGCATAAACAGGCTGAGTGCCAGCACAAAAAACAGATGGAGAATCGATCGCTAAAACAGCTGCATCATTTGCTCCAGTTGGTGCAGAAATAATTTCAATTTCTCTAAAGTTAGGGTTTGATAACTGCCCTGTCCCTTGCATTAAAAATGCAGTAATTCTAAAACGATCCGTTGATAATTTTGAAATTGGAATTTTATTTACACACTGCATAGGCAGGTTGGAGAAACTTGAATGAGTAATCCAAGAAGATCCATCAAAATACTGAATGGTTCCACCGGTTAGAAACCTAGTAGTTGAAGAACCGTGATGAATAATAATCGTGTCAAAAGTTTCTACGGTTGGAAAGTCGAATTGAATGTAATCATCTCCAATTGTAGAAGAAGGAGGAGTGCTAGTGTTAATCCAAACCTCTTGTGTACCACAAGATCCTAAATTAAGGTCATTGAATGTAGTACAAGCACCAGTTTGACATCCTGCTGCCCCTGTTCCATTAGCCGAAACTGTGGCTTTGGGTGCTATATTTGTTTGGGCACTCCCTATAAGGGGTATCCCTAAAAATAAAGCAATGAAGGTGGACTTAATTCCTTTGAATAAGGTAGTCTTTTTCATGTTGTAATTTTAATAGTTAGTAATAATTAATTAAAAAGTGAGGGCTAAATTTAACGATTAAACTCCGAAGCGCCTAGACATTTTTAAGTAAAAACACTTATTAAATTTTATTCAATTTTTCATAAATGCCATAAACAATTACATATAAAAAACTTAAGACCTATAAATCAAGACTATTTTTTACTACTTCTTTTTTCAAGAGAGCTTCACTAAAGACAACATTCCAATGAACACCATTAATTTTAACTTGACAAAGCCTAAAGCTTAATTAAGATTAAAATCCTTCAGTAGCGTATTTTAAATGCTGCTAACCATCTAAATCCATACTGCAGCAAGAATTTTTGAACAAGAAATCAACCTAGAGACTTAACGGAAACACGGTAGACCGCTTAATTTCATTCAATACAAACGTGCTTTTGATCTGTCCTACATTTGGTAATACAGCTAATTTACCGGAAGAAAAATGGTGATAGGCATTCAAATCCTTTACAGTGACTTTGAGTAGAAAATCATTGATTCCTCCCATCAGGTAACATTCCATTACTTCAGGAATTTGTCGAACTGCTTCACTAAATGCATTAATCTCATCGATCTTCTGGCTTTCCAAAGACACCGAACAAAACACAATCATGGATTGGCTGATAATCTTCCGATTCAATACGGCCACATATTTCTCAATAATTCCTTCCTTTTCAAATCGCTTGATTCGTTCATAGATGGGCGTTTTCGTCAAATTCAATTGAGTTGCAATTTCCTTCACATTCATTTTTGAATCCTGCTGCAACAGCTCTAATAGCTGTAAATCGATGTTGTCTAGTTTCATTTTGGGAAATTTTCCTTTTGTACTATTTCTGATTTACAAATCAACCTAAATTTTCCCTAAAAATTATAAAATTCAGGAATAATCACTAAGTTACCTCTATTCCATAAAACAAATTCCTACTAGGCGTACTTTTGCAAAAAATTAAACGAGATCCTTATGGAACATAAATTACATCCCGAAAGCTTAATGATGACCTACGGTTATCAACCTGAATTATCGGAAGGCGCAGTTAAACCACCCATCTTTCAAACCTCAACATTTAGGTTCAAAACAGCTGAGGAAGGAAAGGCATTCTTTGAATTGGCTTACGGCCTGAGAGAGAAAGATCAAGACGAACAATTGGGATTGATTTACAGTAGAATCAATAACCCTAACCTAGAAATATTAGAGAACAGATTGTCCTTATGGGACCACGCCGACGATTGCGCCATTTTCGAAAGCGGAATGTCAGCAATTAGCACTACTTTATTGGAGTTTTTGAAACCAGGAGACTTGTTGTTGTTTAGTTCGCCAACTTACGGTGGAACTGATCATTTCATCAATCATTTCTTGAAAAAGATTGGCGTTGACAGTTTGTCTTTCCGATCAGGCGCTACTAAGGACGAATTGATACAACTGATTGAAAATTCTGGAAAAGGGGACAAACTAGGATGCATTTATATAGAAACGCCATCCAACCCAACCAATCAACTGATTGACATTTCCATGTGCCGAGAATTGGCAGACCATTTTAGTACTGCCGACAAAAGAGTATGTTTAGCGGTTGACAACACCTACATGGGACCATTGTGGTGCAGCCCGTTGGACCATGGTGCAGATTTAGTATTGTACTCAGCGACGAAATACATCGGTGGGCACAGTGACTTGATTGCAGGAGCAGTTTTAGGAAACACCGAAAATATGATCCGCATCAAAACGTTGCGTACGTTCTTAGGAAACATGGCAAGTCCGCACACCTGTTGGTTATTATTGAGAAGTTTAGAAACTTTAAAAGTAAGAATGGAACAACAAACTAAGAGTGCTCAAGACATCGTTGCTTACTTGGTAAAACACCCAATGGTGAGCAAAGTAATGTTCTTAGGACTATTGGAAGAAGGAACTCCGGCTCATGCCATCTATAAAAAGCAATACACCGCTCCTGGTGCTATGATTTCATTTGAGATCAAGGGTGGTGAAAAAGAAGCATTCCGCTTTTTGAATCATTTGAAACTAGTAAAACTAGCAGTGAGTTTAGGAAGTACAGAAAGCTTGGTACAGCATCCTGCTTCCATGACTCACGCAGGAATTGATCCTGAGTTGAAACAGTCATTGGGAATTACTGACAGCCTAATTCGTTTGTCTGTAGGAGTTGAAAACAGCGAAGATTTAATTTGGGACATCGAAAATGCTTTTAAAGCCGTTTAATCCAAATCTCCCCCAATAAAAAAAGGGTGGAACTGCTCGAATAATCAAAGCGCTTCCACCTTTTTACTTTTAAATAACTTTCTAATCACAAAAAAAGCAAACCCCGAATTACACAAAGGCAATACGGGGTTCACTAACAACCAAAAAAAAGAAAAACTGTGTTATCTCCAGCCGCCGCCTAATGCGTGATAGATATCTACCATTGCATTCATTTGCTGCTTTTTAGTTTCTATTAATTCAACTTTTGCTTCTAGTGCATCTCGCTGTGTCATTAGCACTTCCATATAGTCTGCTCGGGCAGAACGAAATAAGCTCAATGAAATAGCAATGGATTCAGAAAGCGCTTGTACTTGTTTGGATTTTAAGTCATAACTCTTTTCCAAATTATTCACTTTGGCGAGTTGATTTGCTACGTCGATGTAGGCATTCAACACCGTCTGCTCATATTCAAAGACTGCTTGAATTTGACGAGCATTGGCATTGTAATACATTGCTTTAATCGCATTTCGGTTCACCAAAGGCGCCATTAAGTCACCAGCCAAATTGTATAATAACGACTGTGGCGATTTGATCAAAAACTCAGGATTGAATGCTTGAAAACCGATTCCTGCAGAAATTCCCAATGAAGGATAAAACTGCGCTTTCGCCACTTTTACATCAATCTTTGCCGCCATCAATTCTTGTTCTGCTTGCTTTACGTCAGGCCTGTTATCCAATAACTGAGCAGGAATTCCTGATAAAACAGCTTGTGGTAACAAATCTGAAAAGCCTTTCGAATCCCGCTGAATCGGTTGAGCGTAACGTCCTGTTAAGAAGTTGATTCTGTTTTCTACTTCTACTATTTCTTGTTGAAGTTCAAACTGCAAGCTCTTTGTTTTATATACTTCTGCCTCAAACTTTCGAACAGCCAACTCCGTCACCATTGTCGCTTCTTTCTGTTGTCTCACTGCTCTCAATGCATTGTTTAAAATCACAATGTTGTTTTGAACGATTTCCAACTGATTGTCCAACGCCAATAACTCATAATAAGAATTAGCCACTTCGGCAATTAAGTTCGTCATCACAAAGTTCTTCCCTTCTACCGAAGCCAAATACCTAGAAACTGCTGCTTTCTTTGCATTGCGCAACTTCTTCCATACATCAATCTCCCAAGATGCATATGCTCCTACCATATAATCTTGCAAAGGTTCCGGAAACTCTTCTCCCGGTTGAATATCTGTCGTAGCTTCTAGCGCTCCATTCCGAGTATATCTCGCCGACTTCTCCACACCTGCTCCTGCTCCAATTCCCAACGAAGGAAGGTATTCCCCTTTTCTAACTCGGATTTCGTTTTGGCTCATTTGCATCTCTAAGAGCGAAATATTCAACTCTTGGTTATTCTTCAATGCAGAATCAATCAAGGCATTCAAGTTAGGATCTGTGAAATATTCCTTCCAAGGAACCTTTCCGCTATTCACAGTATCCTTTATTTGGACATTTTTATAATTCTCAGGAATAACAGCATGATCAGCATCCGAAACCATAGATGGAACCCGACAAGCCGCAACACTTAAGGTAATGATAAGTGCTGCTCCATATGTATGTATCTTTCTATATTTTAACATCTTATTCATTATTTATCTGTATCCTTATTGTTCTTTAATTTACGCTGCATCAACTTTATCATGATTTTTAACTTTCTCATAGTTGATTTATCAGAGTCATTATTGGCATACTTACTCACAGCCTCAGATAATGGAACAGCATCTTGGTTTTTAATCAATTGACCTTTATCTGCTAATGTTCCAAAAATGAAGTACAACCCAGGAACGACTATGACACCGAAGAGGGTACCTAATAGCATCCCTCCCATGGCTGAACCACCAATGGTACGGTTTCCAATAGCTCCGGCTCCTGTTGAGATTACCAAAGGAATCATCCCAGCGATAAAAGCAAATGAAGTCATCAAAATAGGCCGGAACCGAACTTTTGCACCCTCAATGGCCGCATCGATTATGGACAATCCTTGTTGACGTTTTTGAACAGCAAACTCTACAATCAACACGGCATTCTTACCGAGCAGCCCAACCAACATGATCAGTCCAACCTGGGCATAAATGTCATTCGCTAAGCCCATAAATTGTAGCAATAAAAATGAACCGAAAATCCCGACAGGCAAAGAAAGTACCACTGCCAATGGCAATAAGAAACTCTCGTATTGAGCTGCCAATACCAAGTACACAAAAATCACAACGATGATGAAAATGTACAACGCTTCGTTTCCTCTTCTAGATTCGTCGTAAGACAAGCCTTCCCAAGCAATGTCATATCCATGTGGCAATACTTCATCAGCGACTTCTCTAATGGCTTCTATGGCATCCGCAGAAGTATATCCTTCAGCTGGAAGTCCACGAATAGAGGCCGAGTTATACATGTTGTATCTCGTAATTTCATTTGGCCCTTGTGTTTTATTTAATTTCATGAATGCCGAATAAGGAACCATTTCGCCCTCATCGTTTTTCACAAACATCTTTAACACATCAGAAGGAAGTTTTCTAAACTCAGGAGCTGACTGCACATACACTTTAAAGAATCGACCAAACTTGATGAAGCCTTGCTCGTAGGTACTACCAATCATAATGTTTAGATTTTCCATGGCATCACCAATGGAAACTCCTTTTTGCATGGCTGCTTTGTTGTCGATTTCTAACTCATATTGAGGATAGTTGGCCGCAAAAAAGGTAAACACCCCAGTCAATTCTTTACGTTTCTCTAAAGCTTCAATAAACTCTTTATTAATCTTATCAAACTCTTGGTAGTCGGTAGAAGTCGTTTTGTCTAACATCCGTAACGAAAAACCACCTGATGAACCAAAACCAGGAACTGCTGGTGGCTCAAAATATTCAATTACTGCTCCTAAATCTTTGGATTTCTCCTCCAACTCTTCCATCACTTCATGCACTGATTTATCCCGATCTCCCCAAGATTTCAAGTTAATCAAACAAGTCCCAGCGTTGGATCCTCTACCTTCTGTCATGATTTCATAACCAGCCAATGAGGAAACAGATTCTACTGCATCTACATCTTCACAAATTTTCTGTAATTCTTGAGACAACTTATTGGTGTACTCCAAGGTTGATCCCGGAGGAGTTTGAATAATCGCATAAATGGTTCCTTGATCTTCTCCAGGGATAAATCCTGATGGTAAGATTTTAGATTGTACGAAGATTCCAATTCCAAAAATGATAAGGATTCCCCAAGTGACCATTCGTCGGTTCACGATTTTGTGCAATAAACCCACATATTTCCCAGTCAATCCTTCAAATCCTCTGTTGAACCAATCAATGAATCGATTCACAGGCGTTTTCTTTCTTGGCTTTCCATGATTGTTCTTCAAAATCATCGCACACAATACAGGAGTCAGCGTTAAAGCCACAATAGCTGACAATACGATAGAACTCGCCATGGTGATGGAAAACTGTCGGTAAAACGTGCCTACTGGACCACTCATGAATGAAATCGGTAAGAAAACAGATACCATTACCAATGTAATAGCGATAATTGCTCCACTGATTTCCTTCATTACTTTTTGTACCGCTTTGTAAGGTGACAAGTGCTCCTTTTCCATCTTCTCATGGACGGCCTCGACGACCACAATCGCATCATCGACGACAATCCCGATGGCGAGCACCAAAGCAAATAAAGTAATTAGGTTAATCGACAACCCAAACAGTTGCATCACGAAGAACGCGCCTATCAAGGAAACTGGAACCGCCAAAATCGGAATCAAGGTAGAACGAACATCTCCTAGAAAAAGGAAAACCACTAATGCCACCAAAATAAAGGCATCTCTCAATGTATGGATTACTTGCTCAGTAGAAGCTTCCAAGAATTTAGACACATCGTAACTGACTTTGTAATCCATTCCTTCGGGAAAATCTTCTTTCATTTCTTCCAGTCTGGCTTTCACCTCTTCGATTACCTCAGTTGCATTGCTACCAACTGTTTGTTTTAAAACAATAGCCGCTGAAGGATACCCATCTAAATTCGAGTAAATGTCAAAGAATTCACTTCCCAACTTCACTTCTGCAATCTCGCCCAAGCGGATACTTTCCCCTTCGGCATTTGCACGGATAATGATGTCTTCGTATTCTTCTTCCTTATTGAATCGACCCTTATAAGTCAAAACATACTCTAAAGATTGGGCAGAAATACCAGAACTTTGTCCAATTCTACCTGGACGCCCCATGATACTTTGCTCTGCCAAAGCTTCCATTACTTCCTCAGCAGAAATAGAATACGCTCGCATACGGTCTGGATTCAACCAAACCCGCATGGCATATTTTCTACTTCCCAAAATACTTGACCGCGCAATCCCATTTATACGGTTGATTTCAGGAATCATTTTTACGTCGGCATAGTTGTACAAGAATTTTTGATCTACATTCTTGTCAGTGCTGTAAAGGTTGACGTACATCAACATACTCGGCTGGATCGGTGTAATGATTACCCCTTCTCGTTGCACCAATTCTGGCAACAGCGGCATTACTTGATCCACCCTGGTCTTGACCTGTATGACGGCCTGATTGGGGTCCGTGCCGGGTTCAAAAACAATATTTAATGTCGCTTCACCTGCACTCGTGGCATCCGTAGCCATGTAACGCATTCCCTGCACTCCGTTGATGGAGTTTTCTAATGTCACCAATGTCGACTTCACCAAAACGTCAGCACTAGAACCCGGATAAGCGATAAAAATACTTACCGTAGTTGGCGCAATTTGTGGAAATTGGGAAGTTGGTAATTGATTGATTGCTAATAGACCTGTAAATACAATCACAATTGAAATCACAATTGCAAACACAGGTCGGTGTATGATATTACTAAACATAGTATAAATTTTAAGTCGGTTAGCTTACTCTGAATACAACTCTAATTGATTGATTACCTTTTTAGGTGAAACCAATTCAAAATCGATTTCCTCATTGTTTTTCACTTTACGCAAGCCTTCCAACAAAATCTTATCTCCTTCATTTAAACCTCCTGTAATCACAAACAAATGAGGCAATTCTTCGCCAATCGTAATCTCTCTAGATCGTAACGTATTTTCATCATCTACTACGAACACAAACTTTTTCTCCAATACTTCGAAAGTGGCTTTCTGAGGAATAATCAAAGCATCTTTCAATTGTCGAGTGACTCTGATATTACCTGTTTCTCCATGTCTTAGCAATCCATTTGGATTTGGAAAAGTGGCTCTAAAAGGGATGTTACCAGTTTCGTTGTTGAAATCTGCTTCTATGGTTTCCACCACTCCTGGATGCTGAAAGAGCTTGTTGTTCGCCATTTTCAAACTCACATCCATTTTAGTGATGTCGGTGACATGCTCCATTAAATCCAAGTACTCTGATTCAGGTACATTAAAGTAAACCCACATGCTACTGTTGTCTGAAAGGTTGGTCAATACATCTCCTTCATCTAACAAACTCCCCAATCGCACTTGAAAACGATCAATGTAACCATCAAATGGTGCTCGAATTTCGGTAAAACCCAAGTGAACTTGAGATAACTCGAGTTCTGCTTTTGCTCTATCGTATCTAGCTTTAGCCATTGCCAATTCATTCTTAGAAACGATATTACTATCTGATAGTGACTTAGTATTTTGAAACTCTATCGCAGCCAAATCAGCCTCAGCTTTTGCTTTATGCATTTCTGCTTCATACAGTTTTGGCATGATGCGGAATAGCAATTGTCCTTTCTTCACAAAGTCACCTTCATCTACAAAAATCTTCTCTAAGAAACCTCTCTCTTGAGATCTCAATTCGATGTGATTGATGGAGTGAATTTGACAGACATACTCCTGAACGATGGAGGTGTCTTGCTTTAATGGACTGGTCACTAAAAATTTAGATTCAGCTTCTTCTTTTTCGTGATGAGATGTACAACTGATAACGAAGAGTACTGTACAAACTCCCATAAACATGAAAATTCTTTTCATTGATTGTTGATTTTTAAAATAATAAAATTGGTTGTTGTTAATCGTTTGTGAAAATGCTGAATAGCACAACACGGCTCAGAATTAAAGTTGTGTACAACTAAAAAACGAGTTGATGGGATATAGTTAGGCGCTATGAAAACACCTTAACTTCAAGAAATAATCAAATACGGAAAACCTCTAACTCAAGGTATAGAGGTGTAGGAGAAATAAAAGACGCTTGGTCTTCAAGGAATGAAATTGATGTTTTCTCGAAATCGAAAAAAGCAAGATGTGTTGGAATAATTGAAAGATAAATAATGTACTGACACCCTTTCGCCAATTGGCTTTGCGCCTTAATCAATTTATCTTCAGGTTCTTTTTTATCAATGCCTGCAAATGGGATTTCACCTTGTTGGCCTTTTGTACTTTTATTTGAAATAGTCACAGAAGGGGCTTGCTCGGCATGAACTGCTGCCGTCATCAATTGCTCTTCCTCCTGAATCGTCGTAACGAAAGCAGGAAGCTTATGCCCCAATGCCGATTGAGCGGCCAACTGACCATACCCACTCAACAAGAGGATAAAAACTAAAGTAACATATTTGATGAAACAGTTTTTCATTTGGCGCCAAATGTAGACCCCAAAATTCATGTGCGCAAGAGGTCTAGTGTTAATAAAGTGTTAACGAATGAGAAATAATTATTAATGGTTAATGGTTAATTATTAATGGTTAATTGCTACTAATGAAAGCTTTGTGGTTTTAAGAGAGAAGTTAGATGTTAGATGCTAGACTTTAAATATTCTATCTACTTTTAAAAATGGTTCCGCATCAAGAATACTTCCCAATATTTGGATTGATCCATATCGGTGTAATGAATCTCGTAATACCGATACTGGTAACTCTGAATTTGACAAACACCAATCAAACAAATGATTACACCAATGGTTACTTTTTTCACTATGGGTGAACAACTTTCTAAAAACAAACCCAGTGGAAGAATGAAAATTGGAATGTACTCCACATAAACGCGTGAAGAAAAGCTGCCGCCGTAAAACCACATCCACCACGAAGAAAATACATACGTGATCCCAACAAAAAACATTAGCCAACTGATGGAAAAAAACGATTTAGATCGTAATAAATAAAACACAGAAAAAAGGCCCAATAGTAACATAGGCGTGTATAAAAACAACCCTTTTTTATAGCTGAATAAAATGTCGAAAAAATGCGGGTCGAAGAAATTAAACCCTTCCTCTTGGTATGAATAGACGAAAAAGCTGCCGGTGGAAATCTTGTAAATGACCAATTGAATTCCGACAATACCAACAAACAGAAGGAGACTGATTGCCCACGCTTTTACACTAGAAAATATATCCAAGAGTCCAATTTTTAGCGTTCTGACATTTCCGGCCAATGGAATTAAAAATAACCCCACCAAGCCATTAATAGGGCGACACAAAACGATCAAACCCAACAGCAGCGCCATTTTATGCACATCGGACAACTGCTGTAGTTCAAAATAGCGTTTGGAATAGTATAAAAATCCGCTGATGAAAGCGAATGAAAATACATGAGACATCCCTCCTTCCACCACCGTATAGACAAACAAATGCGTACCGAAAGCTATGGCGCACAACAATACTGCAATTATCGATTCTTTGACTTTATATAACCGCAGTAATCCTGCTAAAAACCATAACCCTAAAACATGATAAAACAAGGACGCAATAGGCACCGAGAGCATGTACAACTTCGAATAGCCATCTGCATCTCCACCGGCGAGAATGGTGGCTACATGCGCTACTATGAAAAATGGAGTTTGCGCAAATGCCGCTCCAGCGTAGTATTTATTGGTAACGAATCCATTGCTGCCACTCCGGTAATCGTAAAAAATGTGTTCTTGGAAATACTTCTCTTTTTCGATGTGGTCGAAAAATCCAAAATTTAGATCATGGTAAATAAAAACTGCTGGCAAATAGGCATAATAGCCTTTGGCATCCGATTCTAAAATTCCCCTCCATTTGTCTTTTCCGAAAGATAAATTGGTGGTGACCAACAACAACACAATCGCAATGAGCGATAAAGTGATGGTTACCAAGTGTTTTTTTAAAGCAATCGACATAAGTGAGTATTGAGTTGGCGGATAGCAGTTGATGCTGCTAAAATAAGTGAATTAATTTTAAGATTTTTTAGACACTTAATCGATTGATTGAGTTGCAGGAACTTTTAGATTTCAGATATCTTTACCGATTCAAACTTTCCAATTGACCAATTCACATGAAACATTCTATATTCACCCTGCTTGTTACTTTCTTCACTTCTATTGTTGCTGCCCAAAACGTTAATTACAACGAAGCTAGAAGTTGGTTTTTGTTGCTCAACAGAGCTCAACTATCAGACCATTGGAGCGTAACCAATGAGCTGCATGAACGAACGTTTGAAGTTTTGGCTGATCAAGGACAGTTTTTGTTTCGACCTTCGTTGGATTATCATTTCAATGCCAATTCGGAGGCTTCAGTGGGATATACCTTCATCAATATGGTACCCCGAGGAAAGGAGAAAGGGATTAATCTGAACGAACACAATGTTTGGGAGCAGTTGTTTTTCTCTTTTACCTCAGGAAAGGTGAAATTTCAGAACCGAATCCGACAAGAGCACCGGTGGGTGGAACGGATTGTGGTACAAAACAATGAGCTTGTAAAAAGTGGAACCAGCTACAGTAATCGTTTTCGATACCGAATGACGGCGAGTGTTGATGTGTTTACATTCAAAAAAAGCGGACATACGGTGTTTGTAAATGCCTTTGATGAGATTTGGCTCAACCAAAGTAGCAACCTCATGCCGACCAACTTTGCACGAAACTGGCTTTATGTAGGCGCAGGATACGCTTTTGATAAAGCCACTAAGATCCAATTGGGTTATATGAACCAATACAACAATTTGGGCGGCAACCTGTATTCTAGCACGCCCATTGGGCAATTGACGTTTATCAAGAATTTCGATTTTCGGAAAACGGTGTAGTTTCAATTTTCTTACTTATACGCCTTTTTACGCAAGTGTTTAATTTTTAAGTACTCCAACTCTATTGGTTTGATTTTTTGTATTATCTTCGGGGTTGAAAAAAACTATTGCTAAATGAAAACTACCATTCATCCGTTTGTACGTGCCCACCGCCGTGATGAAAACGACAACAAACGACTAATAAACGTTTTTGTGGTTAATTTTAAAGCAATTGACATTTTTTCTGAATTAAATAATTAACATTTTAAAATAGGAATATGACGCACAGAGTGCGTTATATTTACTTGTTGTGCCTCATGCAAAAACGACAGAAAGGACTTCAAAATATAGAATATGGAAATTGATGCTTTATTTAAACTAATCCAAGATTGGACCAACAGAGTACCTCTTATTATTTTGGGTAGTGGTGCATCAGTTCCATTTCGACTGCCTTCAATGTGGACTTTGGGTGAACACCTTAAAAGCAGTATTTCGTTCACAGAACCAGAAGACATTAAACAATATGAAATCTTCAAGGAGACTTTAAATAAAACCAAGGATTTAGAATCAACATTGCTTCAAATTCAGCTTCGACCCCATGTATTAGATAAAATAATTTTTGAAACTTGGTCTCTTGTAAATAGGCATGACATTGAAGCATTTGAACAATTGCTTGGAGGAAAAACAGAGTTTCCCCTCGCAAAATTGACAACTCATCTACTTCAATCAGCACAAAGAAAAGTATCAATTGTAACAACCAATTATGACCGACTTGCAGAATATGCCGCAAGTTTTTCAAATGCATTTATCTGCACAGGGTTTTCACAAAACTTTATTGGTCATTTCTCAAAAAGTATACATAAGCAAGACTTGACAAAGCTTAATGGTTTTAAAGGGCAAATAAACATATGGAAAGTACACGGTTCTTTAGATTGGTTTAAATCTGAAGAAGAGTCAGATAGACAGCTACCTTATCGTACAACTATTCCTATAAACCACAAGCCCTTAATTGTTACGCCAGGACTGTCAAAGTATTATGAAACCCAATTAGAACCATTTCGCACCATTTTTACAGAAGCTGACAATGAAATCGAAAATGCAACTTCATATCTATGTATTGGTTATGGATTCAATGACATCCATGTACAACCAAAGTTATTGGCGCAGATTAAAAGTGGCAAGCCAATAATTGTAATTACTAAGGAATTAACACCTAAAACCAAGCAATCAATAATTGACGCAAGGTGCAAACAATACATCCTAATAGAAGAAGCTAATGGAAAAGATACACGAGTATATTCTTCATCCTTCAGTGGTGAGCAGATTATTCCTGACGTAAATTATTGGTCTCTATCTGAGTACCTCAATCTAATAAAAAACTAAAATGGCAATATTTAATTTTGATGATAATCAGGCAATTGGAACGGTTTTCAGTGTGGATACAGCGACTGTAATAATAAAAGTTCATGAACTTGAAAAACTAAGGAAACTACATGTAAATCAACTTGTAGCAATTAGAAGTGCAAAAGCAGGACAGCATCTAATTGGTTTAATAAATCGAATAACGAGAAAAGCAAGTGACGAAGAAAACCCTGTTGAAGACGACTTAGGTTTAAGCGGTTTTCTTTTTACTGAGAATATTCTAAAAGTTAATTTAATTGGAACACTTTTAGACAAACATGGTTTAAAAGAAAATGTATTCAAGCGGAATCTTGACACCGTTCCAGAAATAGAAGCGCAATGTTTTTCTATTGATGGCGAGAACATTACAAACTTCATGACCACAATCTCAAGTCAAGAGAATTATAAAATTCCACTGACGATTGGGAAATATTCAATTGATGAACAAGCTTCAGCATTTTTGGATGGAGATAAATTATTTCAACGTCATGCTGTAATTGTCGGAAGCACAGGTTCAGGAAAATCTTGGACTGTTGCCAAGCTAGTGGAACAGGTTGCTCAACTTCCAATGGCAAATTGTATCCTATTTGATATTCACGGGGAATACAGTGGTAAGGATTTTAAAATGAATGGAATGCAACACTTACGTGTTGCCAATCCATCTGATTTAGGTAAAAAAGGTAGTCTTGAAAATGATGTTTTAATGCTTCCTTATTGGCTTTTAACGTATGAAGAGATGCTTGCAATGTTGCTTGATAGAAGTGATAGTAATGCGCCAAATCAGGCAATGGTTTTTTCTAGAACTGTTTTTGAAGAAAAAGAAAACTATCTAAAGGCAAAAGGTGATAAGGAGTTTATAAATCATATCACAATTGACAGTCCTATTCCCTATTCCTTAGAGAATGTATTGACGGAGTTAAAGAGATTAGACGTTGAAAGAGTTGAAGGAGCTACGAAAGCAGGAAAAGCGGGCGACTTTAATGGTAAACTATCTCGATTCATTCAACGTCTTGAAGCAAAAGAACAAGACAAAAGATTGGGTTTCCTTTTTCAAATTTCAGAAGATGAACTAGAGATTGATTGGCTCAATAAGTTATCTGAAAGATTAATGCTAGGTAGTGAATCTAATCCAAAAAAAGCAGGAGTAAAGGTAATAGACTTCTCCGAAGTACCTTCAGACGTTTTGCCATTGGTAATTGGTTTAGTAGCAAGACTTGTATTTACGGTTCAGCAGTGGACTGTTAGAGAAAATCAGCATCCAATATCATTAATGTGTGACGAAGCGCATCTCTACATGCCTGAAAGAACTAACCAAGATGCAGCCTCAGAATTAGGATTAAAAAGTTTTGAGAGAATTGCCAAAGAAGGCAGAAAATACGGAGTAAGTCTTACTGTAATTAGTCAAAGACCATCAGAAGTTAATCGAACGGTATTAAGTCAATGTAACAATTTTATTTCACTCAGACTTTCAAATGCTGAAGACCAAGCTGTAATCAAACGTTTGTTGCCAGATAATTTAACCGGACTTACCGAAGTGCTTCCTATTTTAGACATTGGTGAAGCCTTAGTCGTAGGTGATGCTTCATTGTTGCCAACAAGAATAATAGTTGACGAACCGAAAATTAAGCCTGAAAGTGCGACAGTAAAATTTTGGAAAGAATGGAGTAACGAAACTTCAAAACAAGACATAGCGACTGCAGTAAGTGGACTTAGAAAACAATCAAAAGGATAAAAAGCACGAAGGCACAACAATGTATATAAAAAATAGGCGGAATAGTAGTAAAACCAAGGCTTACGGCTCGTATCATACTAAGTACTTGCCCGAAAATTTGGTGCTTCGAAATCGCCTACTTTTCATATACTAACCGTTGGGCATAATTTGAGAAACATAAATGGAGTTAGAAATAAAAGATTTGGTCTACTTCGGAGTAATCCTGCTGACAGGAGCAGGAATATTCTTTGGGACAAGATTTAAATTAATTGATAAAATCCAGAAGACAAAAGACGAGCTAATGGATAGAATTATAAAAGTTGAGCTTCAAATTGAACGATTAAAAGGAAAGGACGAAAATCAACAACAGATTATTGACCAATTCCAAAAGCAAGTACTCGATCATCTTCCTGACCTGTTCGAAATTTTAAAAGATAAAAAGGCAAAGAAATGAGTGGAATAAACTATCAGCGACTACTTTTTCTCAGCCAAAAAGTAAAGTCAGGACAAGCGAGTAAATCGGAACGTGACGAATATATGGACCTACTCTTTCAAAACAGTTCCATAACTTCTAAACAATATCAGGACTATAAAGCGGGCAGGAACACCGAAGACATAGTTGGTGCTGCTCTTGTAATTGGTGGAATTGTTCTACTAGGTTATTTACTAGGAAAAGTGACTGAATAAAAATGAAAAAACTATGCCTAACATGTGTGGCTGTTGCACAACTAATTTAACAAAGAGTTTTGACGCCCGATAAAAAATATAAGCCGCAGCAACACATTGTTTATGAGGGCTTTAATTTTTTGAATAGGAAGAAAATAGAAGTCAAATGAGTTAAAAAGTATTGGACATATAGTTGTGCAACAGGCACATTAAATATAGTGCATAGTAAGTCAGTAGGTTACAAAAATTTCTTTACTCTTTGATACTCCGTAAAATTCGCAAGCGAATTTTACTAATTAGCCCCGAAAGCTTTCGGGGGCAAATTGTATCTTTACTTATCGCCCTACAATTCTTATATGGACGTTAACATTAATTTGAAACAATGAGACAAACAATTTTAATAATCACCTTAGCTTTATTTTATGCAGTAAATGTAAATGGACAAAACTTCGCATTCATAGGTGAAAATAGTTACCCAAGTACTGAAAAATATATGTTGCAATCGAATTCTGACAAAGAAGACATTGGAAACCTAAATTTAGTATTTGCTAAAGACGGAACTACTGCTTTAATCATAGTAAGTTCTAAGCTGTCAGATGTCGTAAAGATAGCTGAGAAACTTATTATCTATCTTGATGACGGTACCGTAATATCATGTACTGACCGTGGAATAAATGATAATGTTGATGACGTTGCTATTTCAGCATATCATCTGACTGCTTCGGAATTGAGTAAAATGAAAAGCAGTAACATTAATACCATTCGATTTGAAATTGTATGTCCTGTATGTGGACAATTTAACTCTTGGGAAGGTATTTATTCAGCATCAAACAAAGGAAGCTCAAAAACTGACTTTACTAAGGTTGTCTCTGAATTTTATAGTAACTAAAACTAAATGGGAAAGAAATTAACGGTATAGATGATTGATGGGACAGCTTATGGTCCAAGACTAAGTGAAATTGGTAATTTGGTAGGTAAAGCTATTTACTCCCCACGTGCTTCTGTAAATAAAATCATGAATCGCCCTGAATTCGACAATCCAGGAATCTACTGTTTAAAAGGGAACCCCACTTATGATGCATTCGATGAAAAAATCTACATAGGAGAAGCGGAAAACATTAAGACAAGACTAAAGCAGCACTTAAGTGACCCAAATAAAGATTTTAAAGAACTAATCTTCTTTGTAAGCAAGGATGAGTTATTGAATAAAACCCAAATTAGATATTTAGAATCAAGACTTGTTCAAATTGCCTTGGAATCTAAAACAGCACAGATAAATAATGGCAATTCACCTAGCCTTCCGACCCTTCATGAAGCAGATATTTTGGATATGGAATATTTTCTTGAACAGATAAAGTAAATTTTACCTGTTATGGGTTTCAAATTTTTAATCTCATCAACTGTTTCTCCTAATAGTGAATTGGAATCAAAGAATAAAGGTGAAGTGCATGAAACCTACTATATTAAAACGAAAACTTTTAAAGCTACAATGATTGAGACTGACCAAGGTTATATAGTAGCGAAAGGAAGTGAAGCAAAGAAGGACTTGTCTCCTTCATGCACAGAGACTTATCGAAACATGAGAAGAAAGCTTATTGAAACCAAAATAATGGTTGAGAATCGGGATAAATTGTTTTTTACGGAAGATGCAGTCTTTAATAGTCCAAGTGCAGCGTCAAATATGGTTCTCGGTCGAAACTCGAACGGATTTACAGCATGGGGCAACAAAAAAGGAGAGACATTCAAGAAAGTTCAAGAGAGAATAAATACAATTTGGACCTTAACGGAATTTTGATAGTCGCTCTTGGTTTTTTTGCCTTATTGAGAACTTGGTATCTCATTAACTATAACAGAGAGAAAGAAGGGAAATCAGATATAAGACCCTTTTTAACTTGGAAAGAGTTAGCTAATATAAATATTATTAGCGCTATGAGTTTATATTTAATTATTAAGCCAATTAAAGGTGACCCAGGCGATAAGAGGACTTTATTAAGGAAGTGTAATATGGTAAATATCTATGCATTCATTTCATACTTTATAATCTTCTTGGTCATTTTTCTCGTTATATATTGAATAATAAACTGCTGCTATCAATCGTACTCGTTGCAAAAGCCCAATATTTGATTAAAAACAAGCTCAATTAATGCTTTTTTTTGAACTACTACCATCAAAACACCCCTTTTACGTAAGCCAAACTATCTATTTCACCCCTACCCCAAGGTAAATCTGATAAATTTTCAACCTACACTATTTTATTAATTATTAGATAATTATTTAACAGAAAGAACTTTTTATTATTAACTTAGGATCTCCTTCTTAACCTGTTTAATTATGAAAAATGCCTTCCTACTGCCTCTTCTTTTAATAAACACCTGCCTTTTTGCTCAAGATTGGGCACCGTTTAAAGTATCAGACACCTTAGTTCAGTATAAAGATGATAGTACCGCTTTTTATAGTCTAGGACTATTTACTACCCCTAATTTTTGGGATACTCATGCCATTCAATCATTGAGTGTAAAAAGCACGACTACTCAATCAAATCAAACCGTCATTGTTAAAAAAAGGATATAACCTTGCTGCTATGGGTTACTTTGCTCTCCAATGTTATATAAAACCAATAAGCCATTAATCAAAGGCCGGCTATTGGGGGATTCTCTTTTTGTTACTGCAGATTCCTCCCTTTTTAAAACGATTGATTCCAGCGGTTTCAGTCTTACTTTTCCGCACTCTTACGCATTAAATCAATCGTGGAAATTGGGCCAATCAGAAGCATACTCTATCATTGCAACAACAGACTCTCTGTATAATTCTAGTATAGCCGGCCTAGGAACAGACTCTTTTGCTCAGGTGAGTTTAACTGTTTTTAATAGGCTTAATCAGCGCGATAGCTCACACAAACTTGACCAAATCAAACTACTAATGTCCAAAAGCAATGGACTGATTAAAACAGTAGATTTTTGTGATTTAGATACTATTAGGGCGATCACATTTGAAAAATACCAACTTTCTAACCAAGCATTTACCAACAATGATTACCACCTATTAACTACAAATGATGAGTATCATTTTACCACTAAAAAAGATCCTTGGTATGGTGTTTATGAAATTAAGCAACATATCTCGAAAATTATAGGAGATACAACCATTGGGAATTTAAGAACCATTACTACTGAAGACCGCTGGAAGGGAATATATCCATCCAACGTTGTAGGAATTGACACTACCCAAATAACTTTTAATACGAATACTATAAGACACAACAAAAAATCAATGATTATAACCGATTCTATAGTGAGTAATAGAGCGGGGTTTTCTCAAGCATTGTTTCATACAGACAATCATAATCTATCAACACTAATAGAATACGGCACCTGGTATCAAGTTCTCGCTGCTTCGAATAGCACAACATTAAATGTGGTTAACTTCGAGCCTTTTGAGTCTGGCTTTGAGAGTTATGGACCTATAGGATTTCCCTATTCCACAGAGCAATTTACAGGTTACACATCAGGTCCTGAAGGTAAGAGTACTATGCAACAGTACATCAAAAAAGGAAATCAAACTTGGGGTACTCCTTTTACCTTTACAGTGGGAATAACTAAAAACACGGCCTTAGAAAACAAAGTCTCTATTTATCCAAATCCGGCTAGTAATTTCGTACAAATATATACTGATTTACAAGTAACCAACCTAAGAGTTCTCTCTCTAAATGGACAGCTAATATCTGAGTCCACGAATACTAAAAAAATTGATGTAGAAAACCTTAAACCTGGGTTGTACGTGCTAAGAATAACTGCCACTGAAGGCACAGTAACCAAACGATTGGTGATTAAATAACTACAATAAATGGATATAGCACTCTTATTGATTTATTCGTAAATATCAACAACAAAACAAAAATACATCCTCGGAATATAAGGTAGATCAACGTACCCTTCGCTTTATTCGGATGTTGTAGGTAATGCCATGATAGACAAAGAGACATTCATCATAATTATTTCAATTCTAGGTAGTTTTACAATTATTTATTTGATTTTCAAATCAAATAAATTAAAAAGCCCTTTCAGAAGGCTTGGTTTTTGGATTGTTTCAATAATTGCTTCAATTATAATCGGGTATATTATTCCATTTATCATTTCCATAGTTTCATTTTTCACTCCATATCCGAGTACTGCTTTTAGTTCTAGGCTATGGCAAAATGACGAAAGTAATAGAGTTGAATTAATTGATGATTTGATGGATAAGCACCTTCTTGATAGTTTGACACATACTAGAGTAATTGAATTATTGGGTGAACCAATACAAGAGTCAGCATATTTCAAAAAATCTGGAAGAGATATGATTTATTACCTAGGTCCTGAGAGACATCCCTTTGGAGTAGATAGTGAATGGCTATTGATTTGGCTTGAGAACGACAAAGTAATTAGATATGAAGTTTGGACCGATTAATAAAACAGGGTGGCTAATACGCTGTATAGTTCATTGTGAATAAGGCAGTTTGGTTAACCTCTTCCCTATTTGCAACTCCACAAAATCCACTAGCGGATTAGTAGAAATGAAAACAATACAAAGCCTCAACTCCATTTTTCCTATCCAATAGCTATCGGATTAGTAAATTGAAAAAGTTATCTTTATCCACACTTTAGGCAGAATACAGTTTACACAATTCCACTTATGAAGTTGATAAAACAAATTGGAAACTTTTTGAAGATCCCTTCTTTGGTTTTCTTTATTTACAGAAGTTATAAGGTTCAGAAGCAATGGATGCAGCATTCCATTTTACATGATTTAGATGATTTTGTCATTAACCACGATCACACACTTACAAAAAATGACCTTTATAAAATTCGCTTTTACTACGGGCTGGCTGTACCAGTAATCGGAGAAATGTACAAACAACTAGATGGAAAAAAATTGACTGCTAATGAACGGAAGTCGCTTACTTATTTGGGTGGAACAACTGGATTGTTTGATGATTTTTTTGATATGGAAGGAACCTCTATGTCCCACTTAAAGAAAATACTCAATAGCCCAGATACTAATGAAGCCAAAACTCCCTCGGAAAAATTGTTCATTCAGTTCTATATAATGGCTTTAGAACATCCCAATTCAGAGATTATAAAGAGGCATTACCTTGAAGGATTTGAGGCTCAGGTAGAGAGTATTAAGCAACAACAACCGAATCTGACCCAAGAAGAAATAACTCAAATTACTAGGCAAAAAGGAGGCATCTTTATTCTTCTTTATCGCAGCGCTTTAGAAGCCAAAATTAGTGAACAAGAGAAGGAAATTATATTTGAAATAGGGTTTCTTGGTCAGCTTGAAAATGACATTTTCGATATCTATAAAGATTATAAAGCAGGAATTAGCACTTTAGCGACCACAACAAAGTCTATTAGCAATTTGCGATTAACTTATGAAACTTCATTGAATACTATTTTTGAACTCATCAATCAATCGAAATTTCCTGAAAAGAATAAAAAGAAGTTTTCAAGATTATTCTCTATCGTTGCCTCAAGAGGACTAGTTTGCCTGGATCAGCTCCAAAAATTAGAAACGAAGAATTTTGAAATTACTGACCTCACGAGAGAACAATTCATTTGCGATATGGGTACGCTAAAAAATAACCTCAAATGGCTAGTGTATTATATAAATTGGAATATAAACGTCAAATAGTCAACTTGTAGAAATAATCATGTTTTATTTAGAATTAAACATATAGCGATCAATGCAGCCTCCTCCTCCTTTCGAAATTCAATTAAAAAACGGCCAAGTAGTCACTGTAAGAAGTGCTACACCTGATGATGCTGAACATTTATTGCTCACTATTAAGAATTATATTCCTGATAGTGAATTCATTCCCAAACTTTCGGAAGAAATCAGCATGACAACACCGCAGTGTGAAGAATGGATACAATCGTTCATCCAAAATGAAAACTCTATGCTACTAGTAGCGGAACATCAGCAAAGAATAATAGGAAATATTGACCTGACCGGTAGTCGAAGGAAATTAATGCAACATACTGCAGTAATTGGAATGGGTATTTTGAGCGAATATAGAAATGGTGGTTTAGGCACCGCTTTAATGGATGCTATAATCAAATGGGCGAGAGCCAACCCCATATTGGAATTAATATGGTTGCAAGTTTATGCTCAAAATCATGTGGCCGTTAACTTATATCATAAAATGGGATTCGTGGACCATGGAATAATTCCTGGCTTTTTCAAACATCAAAACCAATATTACGACAACCTAACGATGTCGATGCGTGTCAAATAATTTTAATGGGGTAAGCAGCATTTTTGTTGAGTAGTGAGTCTAAGTCTACAAAACTAAAAAATGATGAGAAATTATATACTTTTCGCCTTCTTCCTGTTGACAACACTTCACTCCCATTCTCAATGGGCCATTATGAATGGATTAATGCAAGGTGGTATCTCTCGCTTTGACGACATTACCTTCGTTAACGACTCCATAGCTTATGCTGCTCAAGGAATTAGTAGCTTAACTTATCGTTCAACCGATGGTGGAAACAACTGGTCATTAAGCCACACTGGTAATCATTATAAACGATCCATCGAGTTCATAGATGAAGCTACAGGCTTTTGTGGGTCATTAGATTCAGCATTATATATGACCACCGATTCAGGAAATTCTTGGGTGGACATTAGTACCAATATCAGTCCTCGGCCTTCTGGAATCTGTGGTTTAAGCTCACCAAATGACAGCACAATTTACGGTTGTGGTATATACAGTTCTCCTGCTTTTGTTGTGAAATCTACTACCAAAGGACAAAACTGGCAAGTGATTAACATGAGTGCTTATGCTAGCGCATTGGTAGACATTGTATTTCTAAGCCTAGATACAGGTTTTGCTGCGGGAATAAGCAATAATCTAAACGAAGGTGGAGTGATTCTATATACTACTGATGCTGGAGCCACTTGGCAGAAAGTATTCACCACCAATACTAGAGGTGATTATGTTTGGAAGCTTCAAATCCTTGACGCTCGGAATTATTACGGTTCTATTTCTTCTACTTCTAATGTTTCAAGTACCTACTTCTGTAAAAGCAGCGATGGCGGTCTGAATTGGACCAAAAAATTAGTGGCCAACAAATTTTTTGATATCCAAATGATCGGTTTTATTGACTCTCTGCAAGGTTGGACTGGTGGAGGTCAACATATATATGAAACACTGGATGGGGGTAATACGTGGACAGACATTTCATTCAATATACCGCAGGCTTCTAACTTCAATCGTTTTTATAAGTACAATGACACGGTGGCTTTTTTCTCTGGGAATTCCATTTATAAATACACTAAAAATAGCGTCCCTACTGACCTAATAGAAGCGCATTCAGAAAGCAAGACAGAAGCTCATCTGATAAAAGTACTCCAAAACCCTGCCAATCGAATCTCATTTTCTGTGGAATTCAGTAATCATACAAGAGGATTTATTCAGTTAATCGGTATCGATGGAAAAGTAGTAGAAACAATTCGCAATGGATACTTTAGCCAAGGAATTCACCATTATTCATCCAGTAAAGATTTGGGGTCACAAATTCTCTTTATTTCTATGCGAACCAATGAAGGTTATCAATCCCAAAAGGTAGTAGTCACGAATTAACCCTATTTCGCTACTTCAATGAACTTTTAGAGATTTTTGTAATTTGGTGGCCTCATCATAGTCTAAATTGCCGATGTCCATTTCCATGAATGACTTGAATACCTTTTGTCCATCCAATAGAAAAGAGTGGCGAGATTGGCTTGCAGCCCATCACCTTTCCTCTTCTTCTGTGTGGCTAATTTTGTATAAAAAGAAGTCGAATATTCCTTCTATAACATGGAGCGAAGCGGTGGACGAAGCATTGTGTTTTGGATGGATAGACAGCACCAAAAGAACCATCGACGAGAACAGTTATATGCAATATTTTGGTCAACGAAAACCTAAAAGTACGTGGTCGAAGGTCAACAAAGAAAAAATAAAAAAGCTAGAAGAAAAAGGTCTCATAACGGCTGCAGGAATGGAAATTATTGAGATCGCCAAGAAAAATGGATCCTGGAACATATTAGATGAAGTAGAATCGCTTCAAATGCCTGATGATTTGCAAAAGGAGTTGGATTTATTTCCAAACGCTAATAGTAATTATTCTAATTTCAGTAAATCCACCAAAAAATCGTTACTGTATTGGATTGCTTCCGCTAAAAGGGCATCAACAAGAGAAAAGCGCATTAAAGAAGTGGCAGAATTGACGAATCAAAATTTAAAACCGAAACAGTTCAGGTAATTTTTTTAGTGCATTACTGCAATTTGAATTGTGAGAGAATGAAAAAGCCCTATCTTAGTTCAAATTAACTCTATGAATTACCGCTTATTGACACTTTGGATTGGACTTCTGCTGTTTAGCTGTCAGTCAAAACAAAAACCTTCTAAATCTATTATCACCACTGACATTCCTCACTTTTGGGAAGCCTTTGATTCCATTCAATCAACGACTGATACCACTCTACAACATTTCTATCTTGACAATCTTTATTTTAAAAGAGGTACTCCGGGACTGACTAACATTAGAGAGGCAAGAAACTATACATCAAGAGATTATCTAACCGCAATCCGTAATTATCCTCAATTTTGGGAATCAATTAGGGAAAATACACTCAAGGCATCCCATTTAGGTGCTGATTTAGAAGTAGGAATAGAAGCTCTTCGGCGGATTTATCCTAAACTAAGACCTGCAAAAATATACTTTACGATTGGAGCATTAAGAACGGGTGGCACCACCATGGATAGCTTGGTTTTGATTGGAAGTGAACTAGCAATGACAGATCAAAATACAGTTTCCACCGAATTTGCGGAGGAACAGCAGCAATACAGACGAGCCTACTTTGATACTAATCCCATTAATCAATTGGTGCTTCTAAATACACATGAGTATGTGCATACACAGCAGCAACCAATGGTGCATAACCTCCTTTCTTTAGTTATTTATGAGGGAGTAGCAGAATTTGTTTCTTCGTTAGCAATGAATCGTCCTTCTGCAGCTCCTTCTATAGCTTATGGTAAAAAGTACCCCGAAAGCGTTAGGAAAAAATTTGAACAAGAAATGTTTTATGCCAATAATCGCCCTAAATGGTTGTGGAGCAATGCTGAAAATGATTTTGGATTGAGAGATATGGGTTATTACATCGGTTATCAAATGTGTGAGAACTATTACAATCAAGCGCCAAATAAACCTTTAGCAATACAAAAAATGATTGAACTCGATTTTGCAAATGAATCGGAAATAGAAGCATTTGTAACTGCCAGTCATTTTTTCTCAGCCCCATTGTCAATTTTGTATGAAAATTTTGAGAAAAGTCGTCCATTTATTATTGAAATCGAAGAGTTTGAGAATAACAGTCAAACCGTGAACCCCCAAATTAAACAGATTACATTTCGCTTTTCACAACCACTAAATGGCTATAATACAGGCATAGATTTCGGTGAATTGGGCGAATCTTTCTTCCCTCCCATTAGTCCGAATGAAAGAGTTTGGGGAACAGATAATAAAAGTTGGACGATAGCGGTCGACCTAGCTCCTAACACTCGCTATCAATTTTTGATTTCCAATAACTTCAGAACCAATTCAGGTATACCATTAAAACCATTATTGGTAGATTTTAAAACATCAGAAAATCCTGTAAAATGAAGTTCTAATCTTATTAAATCATTCAATTGATTTAACTAGGATCAGTATGAAAACCAAAAAGATCAGAATACCTTTGAATTCTTGAAATTCTCTAGAAAAGACTTTATTCGCGAATCAAGTATATTTACAAATGTATTCCACCGGTTGTGAGCGCAAACAAATTATAATACTATATATCATTAAATTGACCAAACATCGGCTAGCAATTAACTCTATGATTCGAAAAATTCTACTTTCTATAGCCTCTTTATTTTTAGCCTGGCAATCCATTAATCTAATCCGTCAAATTGAATTCTTTAGTACTGACAACTTATTCCTCACGTTTTTGTTAGCCTGGGTAATTACTCTTTTTGTAACTGGTGTATTTGCATTCCTAGTATTCGCTTACCCTATTGAAAATTCGTTATCTAATTCATATTATTCAATTAGACAACCTTTGCTATTAAAAAAATGGTGTAATTGGCTTAAAATAGACTATTTCAGACAAGCCTTATTAATGACTTTATGGAAATCAAAAAAGCAGCAAAGCAAATATTTTAATGGAAGAACTGATGGTTTGCAACAATTAAATCAGCAAACCAAGAAATCAGAATGGGGGCATCTATTTCCCTTTATCATTATATCTTTCATCATTATATACTTAATAGGTTTACAACTCTTTAGACTATCACTTTTTGTATTAATTCTGAATATAGTCGGCAACCTATATCCGATTTTATTACAACGGCATCACCGAATGAGAATTCAACAATTGGATTCAAGATATAATCAATAAGGGCCCAATACTCTAATATTGAGCCCTCACTAACACAGTCAACGGTGATTAATCGTTCAATACAATTTTCTTCACGAAGACCTTATCATTGGTCGTTAACTTGATAGATTAAAAACCACTCTCAAAAATGACCAGCCAATTGGCTCTTTAAACAAAACTTACAAATAATTAAAGAAGATATTCCAACCTTTTATTCACCTTAACATCCATATATGTTGAAAAGATAAAACCCTAGTATATCGTTGTATTCTACAACTAGTCATTTCCACTTATCCTTTAAAAGTACCTTTTGAAGAATTTGCAGAATTTTCAGCATTAACTTTTCATTAAATTGCAACCACAAAAACTATCGTTTATGAAAAAAATATTTATCCCAATAGCATTAGCGACATCAATGTTATGGAGTACCGCTCAAGAAAACCTAAGCTATCAAAAGCCTGTTAAAGAGATTCTAGATTTAGTAGATGTTCCTCTAGCTCCATATGTGCTGATGCCAGATGACAAATCTAGTATGCTATTGATTTATAGAGATGTTTTTAAATCGATTGAAGAGTTATCTCAAGAAGAAATGCGATTAGGAGGACTCAGAATCGACCCCAAAACCAACATTAGCAGTAGAGCTAACTATTTTAACAATATCAAAATACAAAGTTTGACTCAAAAGAAAGCGGCACCTATACAAGTAACGGGACTGCCTGAGAACGCCAAACTAACCAACTTTACTTGGTCGCCCGATCAATCTAAGATTGCTATGACCAATACTTCTTCGAATGGTGTGTCGGTATGGATTGTTGATTTAAAAACAGTCAAAGCTTCAAGAGTGACCACTGAAAATGTAAATGCCAATTTAGGTGACCCTATTCAATGGTACGAAGACAATCAATCCTTATTGGTAAAAATGGTTTCTTCTAAAAAGCAAGCGTTAATCAATACCAAAGAAGCAATACCAACAGGTCCTACAATTTCTGTAAACGATGGAAAGAAAGCCCAAAATCGTACCTACCAAGATTTATTGAGTAATAAAAATGATGAACACAACTTTGAGCAACTGGCACTATCCGAAGTTTATCAATATCAATTAAATGGAGAACGTAAACTAATATTAAACAGTGACCTTTATGATGACCTCAAATTTTCTCCTGACGGAGAATATCTTTTAGTTTCAACGATTAACAAACCCTTTTCATACATCGTAACATACAGACGTTTTCCTTCCACCACTTCAGTCTATACCAAAACTGGTCAATTTATAGAAACCATAGTTGAAAAACCTCTATTAGAGGAATTGCCACAAGGTTTTATGGCCACTCAAGAAGGTCGAAGAGATGTGCAATGGAGAGATGATCTTCCGGCTTCCATTATTTTCGCAATGGCTTTAGATAAAGGAGACCCAGAGGTGGAAGTTGAATATAGAGATGAAGTATTTCAGTTGAACGCCCCTTTCAATGGCACACCCAAGAGCCTAATAAAAACCTTCAATCGTTTCTCAGGAATTCGATGGGGTAACGAGTCAATTGCTATAGCCTATGATTATTGGTGGAATACACGAAATACGAAAGTCTACTTATTTAATCCTTCTTTAAATACCCAACCAACCGTATTGTTCGACAGAAATTACCAAGACAAATACAGCGACCCAGGAAGCTTTGAAATGAAGAGAAACCAATACGGTAGTAATGTACTGGCATTGCGAGGGTCCCTTGCATACCTCAAAGGGGATGGATTTACTGAAAAAGGTCAATTCCCATTTTTAGACCAGTATGACTTAAACACTTTGAAAAGCACAAGACTTTATCAATCTAAATATACAGACAAGATTGAGGACATTCGAGGGTATGATATCGAAAAGAACGAGCTAGAAGTCAAAATCGAATCGGCGACAGAATATCCCAACTATTATTTTAGAAACTTAAAGAATAATCAACTTCGACAAGTCACTGCTTTCGAGAATCCTTTTAAAAGCATCCAAGGAGTGCACAAGGAAGTGATTAACTATAAACGCGAAGATGGATTGGAACTTTCTGGAACTTTATACTTACCTGTGGGATACGACCGAAATAAAAAGGAAAAAATGCCAATGATTATGTGGGCTTATCCAACAGAATACAAAGACAAGGCAAGCGCGGGTCAAAATACTTCAAATCCCAATGAATTTACCTATCCGTATTATGGCTCACCCATTTATTGGGTCAATCGTGGTTATGTTGTCCTAGACGACGCTTCTTTTCCTATCGTAGGTGAAGGTGATACAGAACCCAATGATTCCTTTAGAAAACAGTTGGTAGATAATGCTAAAGCTGCCATTGATGCGGTGGATCAACGAGGCTATATCGACCGAAATCGAGTAGCCGTAGGTGGTCATAGTTATGGAGCCTTTATGGTAGCGAATCTATTGTCGCATTCAGATTTATTCGCTGCAGGGATTGCCAGAAGTGGCGCATACAACAGAACACTCACTCCTTTTGGATTTCAGAGTGAAGAAAGAAATTATTGGGAAGCTCCAGATGTATACAACACTATGTCTCCTTTTATGCATGCAGACAAAATGAAAACTCCTCTCCTTTTAGTTCACGGTGAGGCCGACAACAACTCCGGGACATATCCAATGCAAAGTGAGCGATATTTTAATGCTTTAAAAGGCTTAGGAGCAACTGTGCGCCTAGTAATCCTGCCAAAAGAAAGTCATGGATATCGCGCTAAAGAAAGTGTCTTACACCTGCTTTGGGAACAAGATCAATGGTTAGAAACACATGTAAAAAACAAGACAATGACTTTAGAAAAATAAAAAAAAGACCACTAAAGCAACCTTTTTATTTCACAATTGTCTAAGGACAAAAGGCGACTATTTGATAGAATTTATCTTTTTAATGCTTTTAACCATATATTGCCATGATTAAAAATTTTAACTATTATACTCAACTATGAAAAACTTTACTCTGATTGCTAGCCTATTGATGCTATCGGTAGGATCAATAGGCCAACAAACTGTCGGAATATTCCAAAATGATTCGACTTCATTAAATGGCTACACCTTATTTGCCCCTCTATATTCTAATGAAACTTTCCTCGTTGATAATTGCGGAGAATTAGTGAATAAATGGTCTGCTAGTCCATATACACCTGGACCTGCAGTCTATTTGTTGGAAGATGGATCACTATTAAAAACAGGAAAAATTACTACCGGTTCTATTATTACTGGAGGTTCGGGAGGACAATTGGAAATATACAATTGGAATGATAGCTTAACTTGGTCGTATACATTTGATTCACCTACTGAAAGACAACACCATGATGTAACCCCGTTACCCAATGGCAATATTTTAGTTTTATCATGGGATGTAAAATCCAGAAATGATGCAGTTGCTGCTGGACTAGACCTCACTCATTACGATGGAGAGTTGTGGTCGGAGAAAATAACAGAAATTAAGCCTATAGGATCTGACTCTCTTGCTGTTATTTGGGAATGGTATCTTTGGGACCATCTTGTCCAAGACATCGATAACACCAAACCCAATTTTGGTGCAATTCAACATAATCCTCAGAAAGTAGACCTGAATTACTTCAATAACAACGGAATTAGTAAAGATTATTTTCACATCAATGGACTGGACTACCATCCAGATTTAGATCAAATAATACTTTCCGTAAGAAATTATGACGAATTCTGGATTATTGATCATAGCACAACTACTGCTCAAGCTGCTACTAGTAGCGGTGGAAAAAGTGGTAAAGGTGGGGATTTGTTATATAGATGGGGAAATCCTGAAGCTTATGGCAGAGGTGATATCAATGACAAAAAACTATTTGGTCCACACAACCCGAATTGGATAAAGAAAGGTTATAGAGATGAAGGTAAAATTATGGTCTTCAACAATGGACTCAACCGAACCAATCAAATATCAACAGTAGAAATAATAGCTCCTACCATCGACACTAGTATGAACTATAAGCTTCTTCCAGATAATACCTTTGCTCCTGCTCAACCAGACTGGATATACCAAATGCCTGTTTTTGTTGATTTCGTTTCAGGCGCTTCAAGACTTTCTAATGGAAATACATTTATTACTAGTGGGCCTGATGCTCACTTTTACGAATTGGATAATCAAGATCAAGTGGTGTGGGATTATGTCAGTCCTGCTGACAGAAATAACACTTATGTTTCTCAAGGAGATTTGCCTATTGCCAATTCTGTTTTCAAAGCCATTAGGTATGCTGAAGACTATTCTGCATTCACCAATCGAACCATTACCTCTCAAGGACCATTGGAGCTAAACCCTACTCCAACGAATTGTGTCATTTATGGCAAAACCATAGTTGGAATAGATGAAAAATTGGAGTCTGTTTTTGAGGTTCAAGTTATTCAAAACCCAATAGCTGACCAATTAAGAATCGAAAACAAAACCAACGCAATGGTTAACATTCAAGTGATTGACTTATTAGGTAGAGAATTGGTAAACCTAGAAACAGCCGATCAACTAATTACCATTCCTGCTTCAAACTGGAAAAAACAGATGTACGTTGTTGTGGTTCGACAAAATAACCAAGTTCTCCAACAGAAAATAATAAAGCGATAATAGACGCACGATTGTCATTCTATAAAAAAGCCAACTCAACTTCTGAAAAGAAATGGAGTTGGCTTTTTATTTTCGATGTATTTTATACCATTTATTCCCTACTCTTCATCATCCGACTTAGGAGGTATGATGGATGTAAAAGTGGGTAATCCTGTAGAGATGGTTCCTACTCCCTTTTTATTAATTTTAAATGTAACATCCTCTGTTATAGAAAAAAGAATAACCGTAAAAAAAGGATTTTTAAGGTGATTCTGTATCACTTCCTGTGTTTCGTTAATGGACAACTCCTTTTCAATATCCGCCTTCTCTCTGGAGCGATATCGGTATTTCAATAAGACTTTGAATTCGGTGTCAGAATAGAGGGGCCGGACAAATATATTTTTCAATTCCGGCTTACCTATTGTTTTGGCCATGGTTAGCTTGGCAAAGCGTTTTTCGCTCACACTCTTCTTAATCTCTTCCCAAAATAATTCAAACTCCTTTTCGTAAGACATACTCACCATTTTTAATGAAGAAAAACTACAAGGATTCGAAAGTAATATTAATTCTTCAATCCTAAAATGATTCCATCCATACCATGCAATTTATAAGTTCTACTACTCCATGTTCTACTAGGTTACCAATAGTGTAAGAGTAAATCAATTGAGACGGTTGCCGATTTAGATTTATTCGCTTACCAGCCATTAAAAAAAATTAGAATTCAAAATGTATCTTTACAATTTATGCGACATTTTAACTACAACCCATGAATAAAATTTTAATCTCCGTTTTATTTCTATCCATGATTGCTTGTCAATCCAAATCAACAGAAACCTCACAAGAGTCTTCCGAACCATCCGTTACCATCCAAGAAGAAACACCAAACTTTGATTGGCTAATTGGTCAATGGGAAAGAGTCAATGAGGAAAAAGGAAAAAACACTTTTGAGAACTGGGAAAAAATAAAGGAAGGGCATTACTACGGTTTTGGGTTCACGATGCGTAATGGAGATACCATTACACAAGAAAAAATGAGCATCATTCAGTCAAACGAAGAATGGAAGCTAACAGTTAAAGTCCCGGAAGATACCGCAGCCGTAGACTTTGACTTGTCAAATCTCAACGACAATGAGTTCACCTTTGTAAATAAAGAAATTGATTTCCCGAATACTATCCACTACTGGAAAAATGGAGACCAAATTCAAGCAACAGTGGCCAACTCAGAGTTTCAAATCGATTTTGAGTTTAAGCGTCTGAATTAAATGAATTAATCTACAACTTTATCCATCTTCAAAAATTGATGTCAGACGAACAGACGGCCATAAAGACCATATATTTTAGCATTATTGCCAATACTGTTTTAGCTGTAACGAAAGGGTTGGCAGGTTTTTTTGGAAATTCTTATGCGCTGATAGCAGACGCGATAGAATCAACTACCGATATCTTTTCTTCAACATTGGTTTTACTAGGATTTCGATATGCAAAAAGACCAGCAGACGATAACCATCCGTACGGACATGGAAAAATTGAACCCCTAATTACCTTTGCGGTTGTTGTATTTTTAGTGATTTCAGCCACCATCATTGCCGTAGAAAGTATTCATAATATCCAAACCCCTCATGAATCACCTCAATCATGGACACTCTTCGTTTTAGGTGCCATTATCATTTGGAAAGAAATCTCGTATCAAATTGTAATTAAGAAAAGTAAAACCATCAATAGCAGCTCTTTAAAAGCAGACGCTTGGCACCATAGAAGCGACGCCATCACTTCCGTAATGGCATTTATAGGTATTTCTATAGCAATCTATTTAGGACCAGGTTATGAAGCGGCTGACGACTGGGCCGCTTTATTTGCCTCCACATTTATTTTATACAATAGTTATTTGATTATCCGACCCGCCTTTGGAGAAATTATGGACGAACAATTGTACGACGATTTAATTCTTGAAATTCGTTCCAGATCTGTCGAAGTAATAGGCATTATAGACACCGAAAAATGTTTCATCCGAAAAGCTGGTATGAAATACCATGTAGATTTACACGCCGTTGTAGATGGTAAAATTACAGTGAAGGAAGGACATCAACTCGCACACGAATTGAAAGACTACTTAAGGCTACAGATTCCTCAATTGGGGCATGTTCTAATACATATCGAACCAGATGTTTGAGAATAACTATAAAGTCAACCCTAATTCCTCTTACTATTCTCTATCTAAGGATGAATTAAAAATGAAATAATATGCGTTTATACGTAGCGATAGGAATCAGTAACATATAGCAGAATCAACAGATAATCGTTTATCAATAGATGAAAACCCATTGCAAAAGATCCTGACTTTAAGGACAAAAATTGTTAACTGAATGAATTGTGTAAGAATCTTTAATATTCAAAAACGATATTAACCAGATTTTTGAATAAAAAACAATAAATAGAAAGGAGAAAAAAAGCTAGAATAAAGAATTAATCCCTATCTAGCTATTAATAGATTTAAATCAAATCTAAATTTGTATTCTCTTGACAACCTTTAGCATGTCCTGTCTTACCATCATTTGTGGTGTACAAAACTGTAAAATACTTTGTCTGACCAAAATCAGGATCTCCAAAGGTTTCGTTGTTTACAGGAATATCATCATTACCTGTATTTACTAATTCTTGACATTTAGCAGTTACATCAAATCCAGTATTTACCGATGCATAAGCTGCTTTAATAATTTTAATCGCACTCATAATATTTATTTTTTTATAATTCCTACTCTATTGAAAAGGCTTTTCAGATACCACCTTTGTAATCAGAATGAAATTCGAATTAATCATTCAAATAAATGATTTTGATTACTACACAAATTTTAAACTAAATTTAGGCTACTACTAGAGTATAAATACCGGTTCTAAAAATTTAAGTATTTATACTTAACCATTTACATAATTAGATACCGTTGTTTAAAATAATGAACAATTTGAATTAAATAACTCCATTTAAGTATATAAAATACAGACACTTAATAGCAATTTTACTATTCTAATGGATTGACAACCCTCTGTCTTTTCATCTCTAAGTCAAACCACTAGTAGCCTTCGTCCCACTCCATTTCTATTGGTTTCATTTTTAAGACTATCTTCGAGTTCCGAATTCTATAACTATTTGTAAAAGAAAAATCCTAATTCACTAGGCAATGAAAATATTAACCACAATTGCATTAACATTTGCATTATTTTCGTGCAACAATTCAGATAAGCCAACTACCAAACAGACATCTATCATCACAGAAGAAGCCAGTCCTGAAAGTCAACAGTTGTATCGTTTGATTCAAGAAAAGGACAGCTTACTGTTTCAAATTGGCTTTAATAAAATAGATACTCATCAAGTTGCTTTATTGACATCAACCGATTTTGAATTTTATCATGATGAGCACGGAATAACAGAGACTAAAAGTGCCTTCATCAAAAACATCAGTGGAATTGGAGAATTGCCCTTTAAAACATGGCGCACTTTAGTAGAAGGAACTATGGAGGTATTTCCGTTGTATCAAGACAATAGTCAGGTATTGTACGGTGCTATACAAAATGGAATTCATGATTTCTACCAAAAAAAGGAAGGAGAAGCTGCACGGAAAACAAACACAGCAAAATTTACTCATCTGTGGGTGATTGAAAATGGCGATTGGAAACTAAAACGAGTGCTGAGCTACGATCATCAAATACCCCCAAGAAAACGGTAAAAAATAGAACGATTTGTACAGTTAACTATTTAACAATGCCATCTATAACTATTATCGGCTTGTATTCTCTAAACATTAATTGAAAATAATAGGTAAACTCTATGGGTTCTCCATTTTTTAGTGCAGGCGTTTCCCATTTATTTTCATTAATAGCTACTATATAAAATCCCATATCAATTTCACTTACATAACCTTCAAGTATTACAAGATCTTTTATTTTCGCATTAACGTCAAAATCGATTCTTATTATTACACTTCCTTCAACATACTCCTCGTCTTCAGGAACCTCTAACCTATACCCCCTTACAGGTTTTGCAGCCAAAAACATGTATTTTAAAAAATCTATTTCAGAATTGAAAACCGGTAGAGTGATTTCCTCATCATCATAAATTGATTTCAAATTTTTCAATTGTTCTACAGCATATTTATCTCGTTCTGACAACTTTACTTTGTATTTTGCAGTACCAATTAATTCATTACTACTCACCTTTCTTTCAATAAGCTCAAAGATGCTATCATTCTGAGTTTTTATCCTTTTTAATTCACCTATAATATCCACGCTTCGCCAATAGTTTAGAGAGTCATCAGATTTATAGGAATGGCTAGATATTAATTCAAGTGGTTTTAAAGAATAATGAAAAACACTGTTTAAAGGTCCTGTTTTATTTATAGTCATATATCTAGCTTTACTTTTTGTAGTAGGCTTAGAAAATTTTTTGTCTCTGAAGAAAGTCGTATCCGAAATTTGTCCAAATAAATTGTAACTAACGAGAATCAGAATGAAACTAATAAAAAATTTGTAGTTCATATGTTTAGGAAAAAAATTAAGGCAATAAATCTACTTTAAAAAATGTAGAACTAGTGGTCTATGGAAATAAAAAAATTCTGAAGTAATTCATTATGGATTCATGAAAGCTACATTTTTTCATACGAGTAATGCACAACTTCATCCCTATCTCGTATTAACCTTCATTCCAAAGTCAATTCTACTTTAATCCGCTAATCCCCATCTACTCCAATTCTATTTTTTGATTATCTTCGAATTTGAAGAATGAATCCAATTCATTTCACATTAAATCGTAGTCAACATAATATATCACATCATCATGAAACCAATTTTTATCACTCTCACTCTACTTTTTTGCATCCATATTTCAGTTAGTGGACAGGATAGAAAAGTAATAGGAACCATCAATGATTTATCCTTAATCACTGAAAATGATAAACTCGGAATTATTGATAATCATAATGCTTATGTCGTAAAGCCTGATAATTATACCAAAATTGAATACGATAAAGAATTTGATCTGTACCGATGTTTTAAGGCTAATGGTTTTGAAATCTGCTTTGATAACGGCCAAAAAGTAGAAAGCGACTATCTATTCACCGACATTTTGGATTTTGATGGAAATGGTACTTACCGCGTGAAGGGAGAAAAAGGGTTCGGATACATTAGTGATCTGACAGTTCTAATCCCTCCTATTTATGACGATATCACCGTAGAAGCGGAGTCCTATTTTGGCTGCTGTATGAATTACATTGTTGAGAAGGATAAGAAAAAAGGATTATACATTGAGGGAAAAGCTGTTCTAGAGTGCGAATACGATGAATTTATAAAAGACAAAACTTATCCCCATTTTATTGTAAAAAAAGACAATATGAAAGGAATGGTGTATCCATTGTTGTCTGATGAAGGTAAAATTGTAGAATTCCTATCACCTACTTATAAAGCCATTGAGCTCCAAAAGATTCAAGACGATGGAAATTGTCTATACCTTGTTTCACAAGAAGACAAAGTTGGATTGTTTGCAGTAAACACTGACAGCTACTCTATTGAAGAAATAAAATCCAGTGCTTACTTTGTGTTACCACCTCAAAACAAGAAAATTCAGTGGAGTCAGATGCAATTGGTAGATGATGTTTTTTCAGTACCATTAAAAAAACAAGGACATCTAATTTTTATAGCTAATCAACCAACAACTTACTACATCTCCGAAAAAGTTATATTTAACACTGATCACTTTCCAGTAGCCATTAAGGGTGCAAAAGGCCAATTTCAGTTCATTGCAGACTTTAACAAGTTAGTGCTCAATGAGGTTCTATACGATGAAATTGTACCATTACCTGAAGATATTTATGCAATTAAAAAAGAAAATAATTGGGGAGCAATGTTTGGAAATACATTAATTATTCCATTAAAATACAACACTTTAGAAGAACTAAAAATCGCTTATGAAAACGGTGAGTATTAGTAGGATTAAATCAGAACAGAATAAGCAAAGATGAAACATAAAGACAACCACACAGACGTTTTGATTTTGAAAGAAGGAGAAGGGCGGGAATATCATTGTGGGACAATGAAAGCAATTTTCAAAGCAGACGAAAATGAAACCAATGAAAAATACAGCATTTCGGAATGGTGGCTAGAACCAAATTCAGAAGGACCTGGAGCACACCAACACGAAGAAAATGATGAGGTATTTTATGTTCTTGAAGGCACAGTATCTATTTTAATTGGGGACAAATGGATAGCTGCTGATAAAGGTTCCTTTATAAGAATTCCAGCTAAAACTAGTCATGATTTTAAAAACAACACTGATCATCGAGCTGGAGTTTTAAATTTTTTCATTCCGGGAGGATTTGAGCGCAATATGCCTTCAATAGTGAAATGGTTTGAAGACCATAAATGAGAAAGCCGAACACATATGCAACACCGCTCCGAAGCATTTTCACCCTTCTCCAATCCTCAATCACTCTTTAACTTTCTAATTTTAAAGCACTCCACCTCTATTAATTCAAACTTTTAGATTATATTAGGCTTTGAATTAAGGAATAGAATAAATTTCAAATGCCAATTGCACAAAAAATCAGCATACAACCCAGATAAACACCAAAGAAGATCTATTCGATTAAAAGGATATGATTACTCCAGTGCAGGACTGTATTTTATAACTATATGCTGCCAAAATAGAATTAGCCGATTTGGCCATATTGAAAATGGCACAATGATTTTAAATGAATTTGGAAGGGTGGCCAATGACGAATGGCTGAATACACCCAACATTAGAAAAAATATACAATTGGGCGAATTTATAATTATGCCCAACCACATGCACGGCATCATCCGAATATTGCATGCAGCCGAATTCAATTTGCCGAATAGTACGGGCGAATTGAATTCGCCCCAAAGCATAGAATTAAATCCGCCTCAAAGCATAGAATTGAATTCGCCCCAAAGCATAGAATTGCATTCGCCCAAAAGCAAAGAAATGGATTCACCCCAAAGCAAAGAATTTAATCAATCAGATCATGAGGGCGTTTGCAAAACGCCCCCACAATCCCCACAATCCCAAAGCCGACACACACCACAATCTCCTTCACAAACCATTGGAGCAATTGTTCGGGGATACAAATCATCTGTGACCAAGCAATTGAAATCATTGGGACTCAATGATAAATTATGGCAACGAAATTATCACGAACACATTATCAGGAATGATAAAGCGCACGAAAATATTTCGAATTACATCATTAACAACCCTCAAAAATGGGATAATGACAAATTTTATAATAAATAGTGAATCTCACTCCGCCCCGTAGGGTTTGCAACCCTTCTTCAATCCTCAAACACTCTTTAACTTTCTAATTTTAAAGCACTCCACCTCTATTAATTCAAACTTTTGGATTATCTTCGGGTTTGATTTTTTGAATTGATTGAAATATTAATTTAGAAATGGATAACCTCATTCTTTCAATAATCATCAGTGTAGCGCTCCTGCTTGGGTTTATCCCAATATTTAGAAAAGTTCGTGATGTAAGGCTACTCAAGTCTGTGACAAACAGAAATAGAGGAACAAAAACCGAAAGAGATTTAGTGTTGCTATTATTAAAACAAGGAATCCCGGCTCACACTATCTTTCATGACTTATACATCGAAAAAAACAATGGAGAGTATTCACAGATTGATGTAGCCGTAGCAACTACAGAAGGAATCATTGTATTTGAGGTAAAGGATTATAGCGGATGGATTTATGGAAATGGAAACCATTCTCATTGGACGAAAGTACTTGCTTACGGCAAAAGAAAATATCAGTTTTACAATCCCATAAAGCAAAATACCAATCACATCAAGAGTTTAAAAGGGAAACTGAAACAATTTGACACGATTCCGTTTTATTCTGTAATTGTCTTTTATGGCGATTGCGAATTGAAAGAAATAAACTACGTTCCCAAGGGCACATTCTTAGTAAAAGCTCATAGAGTAACTGAAGTACTAAAGCTCATCAAGAAAAACAACGAGGCTGCACCCTATACCGATAAGAAAGAAGTAGTAAGCATTTTAAAACAAGCGGTAAAGAATGGAGAGGATAAAGACAATCCAAAAAAACACACTGAAAACATAAATGAATTGTTGGGCAAGGATAGAATTTTTGACTAATTACCAAGTTTCATTTATAACTTTCTAATTTTTAATCACTCCACCTCCATTATTCAATCTTTTAAACTATCTTCGGGTTTGGAAAATTCTAAAATATGAGAAAGCCAATCTTCCTTTTTCTAATAACTTTATCTATATACACTTTTGGACAAAACAATATCAAAAGTTTAAAAAAATTAGAAGGTATATGGATCGCTGAAGACTTTTATAATTCTTTTGAGAAAACACTTAGTGCTATTGATTCAAAAGATGCTTTTCATCATAGTTTCCCTGTTGCACTTCGACTCAACACTTCAGAATTAAATAAGAAAAAATTGAATATTGGATACTCTTCACTACATGACCACCTTTTGCGCCCTGAAGTTTCAAGATATACCATTTATGAAAAAGATACCGTTTATGAACAAGGATATTTTGAAGTTAACTTCTCTACAAAGGACTCAGCAGGTTATGTAAAGACAAGTGCAATTTATAGTTTCACTAATGATTGGATTTCATACATCAAATTTAATTTAGACGACACCACTATTTCTTTATACAGACCTAAAAACGAAAAGAATGAAGAGCAGATTATAAAATATTTAAGGATTTCAAATTCTTTTGAAAAGGATTATCATTTTCCTAATCCTCTATATTTCTATACTCGCGATAAAGTTTTAAAAGGTAACTATATTCTAAAAGATAGTACCGGTAACATATTGTCTGATAGTTTCATCATAAATTCAAGGGGTACAATTAGCGGTTACGAAAAATTTGAAAAGTTCACTGCTTACTACTCCACAGACATATACTGTGGTCCACAGCCAATTGCAAATACCATCATGTTTTATGAAAATATTTTAGATCAAAGTGCTAAAGGGTTTGGCTATGCTATCAAAAGAGAAATTAATGGCAACATAAAGCTTTACAAGACAAAGTGGACGGTCGACAAAGATGGAAGAGATATTCCTGCTTTAGCTGAATTGCATTATGAATTAATTAAACAAAAAGATTAAGCGCATCATAAAGCACTATGAACTCAAGCGATAACAAATATCAAAAATTAGTTGATAATACAGCTCAAGAACTTTCATTAAAGACAATAAATAAGTTGCTTTCAATGCCTGATTGTGGAAATATTGAAAACCATGACAACATTCAACTTGGCTATTCAAAACAGAATAGAAAACATGATATTTTACACATTCAGATTCTAGCAGAAAGAATTCTATTCCCATTTCCTAGAATATACAGTAAATATCTGTTTCGAAGGGTTTGCAACCCTTCTCCAGCATATACTCTACCTTAACTTTATAATTAAAGTGTAAAAGTAAAAATCTAAGTAAAATTTCTCAACTCATTAAAATTGAAAAACTAAGAATCATTGAAAAACTATGGCAAAAGAAAAATTCCAAGAAATATTTTGGAATTTGATGATCTTGTTGTTCCCTTTTATAAAAGCAAAGATTACTCAAGGTGTTTGGATATTTTAATCAGCTATTGGAAAAGAAAAGGAAAGTCTCATTCGACTGCTTATTCAATAACCCCAGGTGTTTTTGCTTGCGCATTTAAGGGTGATTTAGATTTAAACATACGCTTTATTTATTCCAAATATTCTATAACTATAAGTGGGTTTATATATGATAACCTTGAAGAGTTCTTACCATATTTTCGTGAAGAGTTTATCTTAAAGTATAATTCTTTTAAAGAATTCATATTGAATTTCTATCAATCAATCAGATGGAGTACAACTACTGAACTTACTGAGAAATATAAATCTATTGATTTATTAGTAGAACTTGCACCTCAAGAATTACAATATAAAAGGAATTGGATCTATGGAAAAGAAAACAATAGGAACGATATTTTAACTAATGCATTGATAAATTTCGAGTTAAATAAATTAGCTACAAAAGCGATTAAAAACTTTAGAGAAAGTAGAGGTTTAGGTCCTAGGACAGCTCGATGGATAAGTGAACAATACCTTCTTGATAAAGTAAAAACTGCTTTCCCCAACGATATAATAATTGCACAAGGAAATCCCTTTTGGTTAGGAAATCAGAGGTTTGATATCTGGATGCCTGAATTAAATGCAGCAATTGAATATAATGGAATTCAGCATTATGAACCTGTTAAACTTTTTGGAGGAATAGAAGGCTTTGAAGCAACTAAGGAAAGAGATGAGCAGAAAAGAATAAAGTGTGATGAAAATAACATTGCTCTCTTAGAATTAAGAGAAGAGTACAACTTTAAAGAAGTAAAAGATTGGATAGAACAGAGGAAAAACACTGTTAAAAGTAGAGCAAATAAGTCTTAATTGACATTCCGGAGTATATAATAGACTAGCTCAATACATACTATTTTATTCTTTTCAATTCTTTAAAATGAAAACTAAATCCCCCCACTTTTCCATCCCATCCGTATAATCGACCGCTCATAAAATAGCTGCACACCGCAACCAAATCTTCCATTAACTTGGTCAGCAGTTATGATAAAGTTGCAAAACATTCACAAGTCTTACCAAATGGGTAAGAACAGTATGCACGTCCTAAAAGGGATCGACATCGAAATTCAAGAAGGTGAAATGGTTTCCATTATGGGATCATCTGGTTCTGGTAAATCTACGTTGCTCAACATTTTGGGCATGCTCGACAATTACGACGAAGGTTCCTACACCCTAGACGGTACTTTAATCAAAGACTTAAGCGAAACCAAGGCCGCCCAATACAGAAACCGATTCTTGGGGTTTGTCTTCCAGTCGTTCAACTTAATTTCATTCAAGAATGCCATGGAAAATGTGGCGCTTCCACTCTATTACAAAAAGGTGAATCGAAAAGAGCGGAATTTATTGGCGCTAGAATATTTAGACAAAGTGGGCTTAAAAGAATGGGCCGAACACCTACCCAACGAGCTATCTGGAGGTCAAAAACAACGGGTAGCCATTGCTAGAGCGTTAATCTCCAACCCTAAAGTATTGCTCGCCGATGAGCCTACAGGAGCCTTGGATTCTAAAACTTCCCACGAAGTGATGGATTTATTGCGCCAAATCAACTTAGAAGGAATTACAGTAATTATAGTTACTCACGAAAATGACATTGCCGACAAAACAGATCGATTGATTCGACTGAAAGACGGACGCATTATTGATTAATCCAAGCCGCTAACCACCATGTTCGACAGAGACAAATGGCAAGAAATATTTCACACCATCAGCAAAAACAAATTGCGTACGTTTTTGACTGGCTTTAGTGTAGCGTGGGGAATTTTCATGTTGATTATTCTGTTGGGTGCCGGCACTGGTTTGTCAAACGGTGTAAAAGTAGAATTTAGAGACGCCGCCACCAATAGCATTTGGGTGTTTGGCGGTCAAACGAGTGAGCCCTATAAAGGCATGAAGCCTGGACGTTTTATTCAGTTCAACAATGCCGACTTCAACACCATCAAAACTGACATTTCAGGAGTAGAAAAAGCGAGCGGCCGATTTTATGTTCCAGGATCCAATGTGACTTACAAAAAGGAAACTGGCGATTTCGGAATCCGTACGGTTCACCCGGATCATCAATATATTGAGAAAACGAGAACCATTGAAGGTCGATTCATCAACAACATCGATATTGAACAAAAGCGAAAAGTGGTTTCTATAGGCACCTTGGTTCAAAAAACACTGTTTAAGGGCGAAGATCCAATGGGAAAGTATTTGGAGGTGAACGGCGTTCCTTTTAAAGTGATAGGAATCTTTGAAGACGAAGGTGGAGAGAACGAACAAGAGATTTTGTACTTGCCCATTTCTACCGCCCAAATGGTGTTCAATGGCAGCGACCGGGTGCATCAAATGATGTTTACGGTAGGTGATGCAGGAATTGAGGAAAGCAAACTGATCGAAACAGAAGTGCGGCAAAAAATGGCAGAAGCGCATATTTTCAATCCAGAAGATGAGCGAGCCATACGTTTTTGGAACAACGTAGAGGAATTTCTGAAATTCAACAACTTGTTTGACAACATTGCCCTCTTCATTTGGGTGATTGGCATCATGACCATTATCGCCGGAATTGTAGGAATCAGCAACATTATGATGATTGTGGTGAAGGAACGCACCAAAGAAATAGGCATACGTAAAGCTTTAGGTGCCACCCCCTATTCCATTATTAGTCTGATTATTATGGAATCTGTATTAATTACTTCAGTGGCTGGTTATATCGGTTTAGTATTGGGCGTGGGACTTATTGAATTGGTCGATAGTTTTATTCCACCAGACACCCAGTTTTTCAATAATCCAGAGGTTAATTTTCAAGTGGCTTTAACGGCTACCCTAGTTCTTGTTGTAGCTGGCACTTTAGCAGGATTAGTTCCTGCTACTCGAGCTGCGGCAATTAAACCCATTGTAGCACTTAGAGACGAATAAATATGTTTGACAGCGATAAATGGCAAGAAATATACAGTTCTCTTCGGAAGAACACTTTGCGTACCATCATGACGGCGTTTGGGGTATCGTGGGGTATTTTTATGCTGGTGGTAATGTTGGGTGCAGGAAAAGGATTGGAAAATGGGATTATTAGTGGTTTCGGTGGCACGGTTACCAATAGTGTTTTCATTTGGACACAAAGTACTTCTGTTCCCTATGCTGGTCTTCCAAAGGGCCGTAGATTCAATATGAATAATGAAGACATGGAAGCCATAAAACATGGGGTTAGTGAAATAGAATATTTAGCACCCCGAAATCAATTGAGAGGCTACAATGGAGGCAATAATGTGAGTTTTAAAACCAAGTCGGGCAACTTTAGTGTGATGGGTGATTATCCTGAGATTCAATTCATCTCTCCGATGGAAATTTTAGAAGGTCGATTCATCAACCAATTGGACATCGAAGAAAAGCGCAAAGTAGTGGTTATTGGTACCAATGTTAAAGAAGTTTTGTTTGGCGATAAAAGCCCAATCAATGAAAATGTAAAAATCAACGGAGTGTACTTTAAAGTCGTTGGAGTTTGGAAAACCAAGAAGTCAGGAAATCAGGCAGAGAAAGACACGAAGACCTTGTTTGTTCCATTTTCAACCTTTCAAAAAGCGTTTAATTATGGCAACATTGTGGGATGGATGGCTGTAACCGCTCAGCCCAATTCATCAGGTGAAGCCGTAGAAAAGAAAATCGTCGATATTCTTAAAAAGCGACACAAAGTAGCCCCACAAGACGAAAGAGCATTTGGATCATTCAACGCTGAGAAAGAGTTCAAGCAAATGAGCGGATTGTTTGGAGCGATTTCTACTTTGATTTGGGTGGTAGGCATTGGTACTTTGATAGCTGGTGTGATTGGAGTCACCAACATTATGCTCATCGTAATTAAAGAGCGAACCAAAGAAATCGGGATTCGTCGAGCCATTGGCGCCACTCCTGCTTCTATCATCTCTCAAATTATGATGGAATCCATCGTTTTAACGGGGTTGGCGGGCTATTTTGGACTCGTAGGTGGTATTGGTGTAATTGAATTGATTGCAGCCAACCTTGGCCCTGCTGACGGCGACAGCATGTTTACGAATCCAGAAATAGATTTACAAGTGGCATTAACCGCTTTGGTGATCTTGATTATTTCCGGCGCTTTGGCAGGGTTGATACCTGCTCGCAAAGCAGTAAAAATAAAACCCATAGAAGCACTTAGAACAGAATAATAAAAGCAAACAAGAAAGTAAACCATTGATTATGAAAAAGTTTTTTAAAATATTTCTCGGAATTCTATTACTAGCGATTTTCGTGTGGACGATTTATTTCTTGTATTCCAAATCAGAGGAAGTACCTACCGTTTATCAAACGACAGGTACCTTAACAACGGACATCATCAAAAAGACGGTGGCTACAGGTTCTATTGTTCCTCGTAAAGAGATTGAAATCAAACCACAAGTATCTGGTATCATTGACGAAATCTATGTAGAAGCGGGACAAATGATTCAGAAAGGGGACAAAATCGCTTTGGTGAAGATTATTCCCAATATGGTGAGTTTGAACAATGCTGAAAATCGACTGCGTCAAGCAAAAATCAATATGGACAATGCCAAATTAGACTTGGAAAGAAACAAGGAGTTAAAAGATAAAGCTGTAATCGCTGCCGCTGAATTTCAGCCCTTTGAATTGGCCTACAAGTCAGCTAGTGAAGAGCTAAAGGCTGCACAAGACAATTTAGAGCTGATTCAAAAAGGAGAAACTTCCAATAACAAAAGTACCACCAACCGATTGATTCGGTCTACCATTTCGGGAATGGTGCTAGATGTACCGATTAAAGAAGGAAACTCTGTGATTGAAGCCAATACCATGAACGACGGTACTACTGTGGCTTCTGTGGCCGATATGAGCGACTTGATTTTTGAAGGAAAGGTAGATGAGTCGGAAGTAGGAAAAATTAAAGAAGGCATGGACTTGATTCTTAGAATAGGAGCTATTGAAAACGAAACATTTGGAGCAGTTTTGGAATACATTTCTCCAAAAGGAATTGAGGAAGATGGCGCCATTCAATTTGAAATTAAGGCCGCTGTGAAATTAAAAGAAAACCAATTCATTAGAGCAGGATACAGCGCCAATGCTGATATTGTGTTGGATAGAAGAGACAGTGTGTTGGCTTTGCCTGAGTCGCTACTACAATTCGATGGTGACTCAGCTTTCGTAGAGGTGATGATTGGGGAACAGCAATTTGAAAAAAGATATATAAAAACAGGTCTTTCTGATGGAATCAACATCGAATTGAAAGAAGGAATCAACAAAGACGATCAATTCAAATTGTGGAATTTGTCTCCTAAAATGAATCAGTAAAAAAAACCGCCGTAGGGACGTTGCATGCAACGTCCCTACGGCGGTTAAAAAATAACATTAATACACGATCAAACGCCCTTCGGTCATTTCTTCCATGGCGTATTTTATTCCTTCCCTTCCTAATCCTGAATCTTTTACACCACCATACGGCATGTGATCGATTCTAAAACCAGGAATATTATTCATAATCACTCCTCCTACTTCCAATTCTTCGGTGGCATATTTGAAGTTTTTCAACGAATTGGTAAAAACTCCCACTTGCAAACCATATTTAGAGTCATTTGTCATTTTAATGGCTTCTTCAAAGCTATTTGCTTTCTCCAATACCGCTACAGGTCCAAATACTTCCTCTGCAGCCACTTTCATACTCGAATTGCTATTGGTGATCAGTGTTGGTTCGTAAAGGTTGTGCTGGTCGCTTAAAACGGCTCCGCCCAATATTACTTGTGCACCCTTTTGTTTGGCTTCTTGTACCCAATCATTGATTCTGTTCAAATGTCCTTTATCAATCACAGGCCCCACCAATACCTCATTGTCCTGCGCATCTCCCACTTTCAATTTCTGAATAGAAGCAATAAAAGCTGATTGAAAACGATCAAACACTTTAGCGTGTACAAAAATTCGCTGCGTAGAAATACAGATCTGTCCAGCGTACAAGTAAGCTCCTTTGGCTACTAAGTCAGTAATCGACTTCACATCAACGTCTTCATCTACAATTACAGAAGCATTTCCTCCCAACTCAAGGGTTACTTTTTTCTTGCCGCAAATGCTTTTCAAATACCAGCCTACTTTATCACTTCCAGTGAAAGAGAGTTTTGCAACACGCTCATCCTTCACTAATTTTTCAGCTACCGGAATGTCGCACACCAACACATTGATGACTCCTGCCGGATAACCTACTTCTTCCATCAAAGCCGCAAAAGCCAAACACGACATGGGCGCCTGAGGAGCAGGTTTGATGATCGTAGTACAGCCAGTTGCCAATGCCGGAGCTACTTTATGCATTACTAGATTTAAGGGGAAGTTAAAAGGTGTAATACAAGCAATTACGCCAATCGGAAAACGTTTTGTAAAAGCCGTTTTCCCCTCTCCTGCGCCCCAGTCCATTGGCACTACTACTCCACCAAAACGAGTGGCTTCTTCCACTGCTAATCTCAAAGTCGTTAAACTTCGATCTACTTCATTAGTGGCGTACGAGCGAGGTTTCCCTCCTTCATTGATGATGATATTGATGAATTCGTCTTTTCGTTCTTTTAGCTTGTCGTAAAGCTTCTGCATCATTTCTGCACGCTTGCCGGCCGACCATTTTTTAGTGATTTCAAAAGCTTCATTGGCTGCAACGATTGCTGCTTCCATCTGTTCTTCTGAGGCTTGTGGAATTTTACCAATTTCGGTACCTTGATATTTATCTAAAATAACTTGGAATTCTCCTGTTCCTTTTGGCTCCCACTTCCCTGCGATGTAGTTATTCGACTGATAGTTTTTCATAAGGGGAATAAGTTCAATTTTTAGTTTCTTGAAATAAGTCTACTTTTACGGCATTTAAAAGGAAATTTATGAGTTTAGAAAAAGAATTGCAAGCGAGAAGTGAATCAAAATGTGAATTATGTGGAGCTACTGAAAACTTAGGTATCTATTTGGTTCCTCCGACTCCTAGTGAAACAGTTGATGGTGCTGTATTTGCATGCGAGACTTGTAGAACTCAATTGGAAAACTCGGAAGCCATTGATCCCAATCATTGGAGATGCTTAAATGATAGTATGTGGAATCCAAATCCACCTGTTCAAGTTGTAGCTTGGAGAATGTTACACAAATTAAAGTCTGAAGGATGGCCAGTAGATTTAATCGATATGATGTACATGGAAGAAGAAACTTTAGAATGGGCTAAAGCTAGTAACGACCATTTAGCAGAAGAAGATCGTATCATTCACAAAGACAGCAATGGAGCTATACTAACAGCTGGTGATTCTGTGGTTTTAATCAAAGACTTGAACGTAAAAGGCGCCAACTTCACGGCTAAACGTGGTACGGCGGTTCGAGGAATTTCTCTGGTTCACGACAATGCTGCGCAAATAGAAGGAAAAGTCAATGGGCAGCAAATTGTAATTTTAACGGAATTCGTAAAAAAGACTTAATATATAGCTATTTACGCAAAAAACAAACGTATAAATTCTTGTAAGCTGAATTCTTTTTTCCATTTTTTCAATAGAGAATTTAAGGTCAGATGAATACTTTTTCACAGATTTGATTACTTTTAGTGCATTCTGAAACCCCATATGTCTGAAAGTCATCCAATACAAATACGTCCACGCTTTAAAGTCAGAACCTCTAAAAGTCAAGCTGAAATTGAAGCAATGATTAATGGTTTTTTAAAAACTGAAGGCTGTATTTGCAAAGGTAAAATCAATCATGGTTTTGGGACGATTACCATTCCAAAAGTAGAACAACATTATTGGTCTCCACAATTGGTAATCTCTATTGAAGAAACTCCCGAAGGAACAGAAATGAGAGGATTGTATGGGCCCAAGCCTTCCATCTGGACGATGTTTGTTTTCTTTTATGCTACTATTGGGTTTTCCATTATCATTATTGCTATTATTGGACTGACAAACCTCTCATTGGATAAATCTGCACACATTTTATGGCTCACTCCTGTCTTAATCCTTGTGTTTTTATCACTTTACCTCACTTCACACTATGGTCAGAAAAAAGGCCACGACCAATTAGTAATTTTACATCATTTCATAGAAAAAAGTACAGGCTTTACCATCGAAGACCATATTTAAACATGCCATCTGATATGTCTACCAACAATACCCAAATAGATTCTCTTCAACTTCTCTTTAGAGGACCTAATTTCAAAGCTAAACTCATTGAATCCGCCAATAAGGACATTAATGAGTTTAATCGATTACTTGAATTATGTTTAGGTGAAGGCCATCAGGTGGCTTGGAGAGCAACATGGGTGTTAAGAGGATGCTTAAAAAAAAATGATGACCGACTAAGGCCGCATTTATTGCGAATAATAAAATCAATTGAAGGGAAGGAAGATGGACATCAACGAGAGTTGCTAAAAATATTTGAAGTATTTGATTTAGAGGAAGATTTCGAAGGTTACCTATTTGACACCTGTGCCAATATTTGGGAAAACATAGAAAAGATTCCTTCAACTCGAATCACCGCCATAAAACTAATGATGAAAGTGGCAAAAAAGTATCCAGAGTTACAAAATGACATTCAATTATTTACTACAGAAGAATATATAGAATCATTGAGCCCAGGAATCAAGCGATCTTTACTGAAATCAATCCACTAAATCAGCAATCATTACTAAACCGTGGATGTCTAATAACTTAATACGTTTACCTTCTAAACTGATTAATTTGTTCTTTTTAAAATCTGCTAATAAGCGAATAACTGCTTCCGTGGCTGTTCCCACCATGTTGGCAATTTCTTCTCTAGAAAGCTGAACATCAATACAATCGTCTTTATCCAAACCAAAGGTTTCTTTTAACCACAATAACATTTCAGCTAATCGTTGTTTAGTGGTTTTTTGAGCCATATTGGTAATCAATTTCGATGCATTGTCCCAGTTTTTGGCTGTTAATTCCAACATCTTCAAACTAAATTCAGGCTCTTGTTTAATTAACTCAAAAAAATGAGCCGCCGGCACAAAACACACGGCGCTATCTTCTAAAGCAATGGCAGAAGCTCCTAATGCTCGTTTACTCAACATGGAATTATACCCCATAACATCTCCTGCGGTAGCAAAACGTACAATCTGCTCCTTTCCGCTTTGTCCCAAACGACTTAGCTTCACCTTTCCTTTATTCACACAAAAAAGTCCTTTAGAATAGCTGCCTTCTTTGAATATAATCTCCCCTTTGGAATAGAAATCGCAACCCTTTTCCTCGTTGAGTTGAACGAGTTGGTCACTGTTAAGACTACAAAAAACAGATTTTTGTCTCGCGCCACATTTTTGGCAACTTGGAATCTCTAGTTTTTCTTTCATAACAGTCGTAATTGATACCTGACAAATATCATACTTTTGAGTTGAATTTAAAAGGAATTTTGGTCCTATAAAAATGTTTAGAGTCAATATAAATAGACATGACAACTTGTTACCACTGTGGAGATCCTTGTAAAGAGGAAGTAATAAAATTTGAAGATAAATCGTTCTGTTGTCAAGGTTGTCAGACTGTTTATGAAATTTTAAATCAAAATGATTTATGCGACTATTACAAACTTGAGCAAATGCCAGGCATTTCGCCTAAATTCCAGAAACAAGACAAGTTTGCATACCTCGAAAACGAAGACATTAAAGAGCAGTTATTAGACTACAAGGACGATTCCATCAGTAGAACGCATTTATATTTACCACAGATACATTGCAGTTCTTGTTTATGGCTGTTGGAAAATCTTTATCGTTTGCAGCCTGCCATACAACAAAGTAGAGTTAACTTTCTCAAAAAGGAAGTTACAGTGACCTACTCTAATACTGAATTTTCACTCCGACAATTAGTAGAATTATTGGCCAACATCGGATATGAACCAGAGATTAACTTGGACCGTATTGATCAACCGAAAAAGAAAGCCATCAGTCGGAAATTAATGTACCAAGTTGGTTTGGCAGGGTTTGCTTTTGGAAACATCATGCTATTAAGTTTGCCGGAATACTTTGGATTAGACCTTGAAAGCTATGAAGAGTTTGCTGTTTGGTTTGGCTATTTAAATCTACTTATCGCCACTCCAGTAGCTTTTTATAGTGGATGGGATTATTTCAAATCTGCATGGATCAGTTTAATAAGTAAGCGGCTAAACATTGATGTTCCTATTGCATTAGGCGTTTTGGTGCTTTATATAAGAAGTCTTTATGAAGTCGTTTCTCAAACAGGAGCGGGCTATTTCGATTCTTTATGTGGTTTATTGTTCTTTTTATTGTTGGGCCGTATTTTTCAAGAAAAAACCTATCACCGATTATCTTTCGAAAGAGATTATAAAGCCTACTTTCCCATATCAGTTGTTAGAATCAAAAACAACGAAGAGAAAACCATTCCAGTCAATGAAATTCAAAAAGGAGACCGGATTTTAATTCACAATGGAGAATTGATTCCCGTTGACGGAATATTAATTCGAGGTGACGCTCAAATTGATAATAGTTTTGCTACTGGTGAGTCCAAACCCATCAGTAAAGAATCTGGTGACCGTATTTATGCCGGAGGCCGTCAACAAGGAGAAGCAATAGAAATAGAAGCGCTTCGACCTTTATCTCAAAGTAAGTTGACAAGCTTATGGAACGACCAGGTAGAAACCATAAAAACCCACAATCATTTCTCAGAAATTACCGATAAAATAAGTGAATGGTTTACTCCAATTATCCTAATTATTGCCATCATTTCTGGTGTATTGCAATGGGCTAATGGACTACACGCCGTTGTTCAAGTGGTTTCTGCGGTATTAATAGTTGCTTGTCCTTGTGCTTTAGCGTTAGCCGCACCCTTTACTTTTGGACACACTACCAGGTGGTTAGGTCGTCAAAATTGTTACTTAAGAGAATCTGCTGTAGTAGAAGATATGGCCAATCTAAATCATATTGTTTTTGATAAAACAGGCACACTAACATATAGCAATAACCAATCGGTAAATTACAGTGGCACCCCACTAACCGCTGCCCAACAAATCGATATTCACACCATATTAAGGCAATCGAACCATCCGCTTAGTCGACTGATATTTAACTCCATTCAACAAGAAACTTGGTCTACTATAAGCGAATTTGAAGAAGTTCCTGCAAAAGGATTAACTGCAAAAGTGGGAGAATTGCGTTATAAAATCGGTGCACCCAAATGGGTTGGGATGAACATAAAAAACACTAACGATTCAGTAGTTGCAATTTCCATCAATGATGAACCCATTGGGTATTATACCATATTCAACGAATATCGAACTGGGTTAGATCAGCTTCTCAATAAATTAAGTACAAACTATGGGTTATCATTAATTTCTGGTGATAATGATGGGCAAAAGGATCGGTTAATTTCTATGTTTCCAAAAGGAAGTGAATTAATTTTTAATCAAAGTCCTAAAGAAAAGATGGATTATATCGAGCAGTTGCAAAATCAGAACTTAAAAGTAATGATGGTAGGAGATGGACTCAATGATGCTGGTGCGTTAAAGAAGAGCAACGTAGGAGTGGCTTTAGCAGAAGATGTCAATGCCTTCTCCCCTGCTTGTGATCTTATTTTATCTGCGGATGCTTTCAATCAATTGGATCAAATTTTAACTTTTGCAAAAAGCGCAAAGAAAATTGTTATCATCAGTTTTATCATATCCTTTCTGTACAATATTGTTGGACTCAGCTTTGCCGTTCAAGGATTGCTCTCACCTGTTACGGCCGCTATTCTAATGCCCATTAGCTCTATTTCTGTTGTTGGATTTTCAACCATCGCAGTATGGGTAGCGAGCAAAAAGGTGAAATAATGTAAATGCCCTATAAATTACTCCTAAAATTTCAAACTTCTCAATATTCAATTAAATCTTCAAACTCGTCGAACTTCAAGTACACCGATTCTGTAGAGTTTTTCAATTTTGAAATATCGTAATAAAGAAGATCGTGACACATTGCCTCACAGCCTTTGTTATTATTGATGAAAAGAAACTTGATTTCATAATATTGCAGCCCTTGGTTGTCTTGAAGTAGGATTCCATTAGAAACCAATTGTTTGTTGTTATCCCCACATCCGCAGGCATAGTTTATTTTAAAAATTATACAACCTTCTTCAATGGTAATAATGTCATTGATATCAGTAACTAAATCTCTCCGGACACTTTGCACATAATTTCCACTTGATTTACCAAAATTGTAGGGATCAGACTTCAGTTGAAATAAACTATCGTTTACTACTAGAGGTTCGCAAACTGAATTCGTTTGTGAAAAAGAATTAAATGTAAAAAAAGCAATTAGTATGATTAGTAAATATTTAAGCATCAGTTTTAGGTGTGAGTTATTAATATTTATAAGTAAACGTTTTACATCATCTTTTAATTATATGAGTTGAACCTTATGAATATCTGCAAGAACTTCATTTTCAGTCATGACTTAATTGTTTTTTTTCTAAGGTAGTAATATATAGATTACTCTCCTTCTTTGAAGCCATTCTTTCCAAGCTAACATCCTTTTTTTTCACCGCAAAGGCAAAGAGTATATGAATCTTATGATGAGTTTAATGGTTGATCATTCAATAAACCACTTTCTCAAATGATTTTCTACAATTACCTTTAATCTGCTATACCCATTTTTGTTCTCTTTGCCGCACTGGTAAAATTGATAAGATATACAATTAAACACCTCTTGGAAAGTTCACATGATTTAGAATAATTCAAAAAATCAATCAAACCTGACAGTTATCATTTTATCTCTTTTTATGCGGTTTTAATTTTATACCACAATTTTAAAACAACATACTATGATACCATCTATCAAAACTGTCGAACAATTACTCAAAAACATCAACTTAGGCCCAGGATATGGAGGTTATATGGAAATTCTAAAAGCGCTAGATATTCCTTTATCCGAATGGACTCCATTTGAAAAATGGTCGACAAGTCATTACACTCGTAATTGCATCAGTTCTTGCGAGGAATATGAATTATTACTGATGTGCTGGCAACCAAATCAACACTCTCCTATTCATAGTTACAGTTTTCAGGAAGGTTGGATTCAAGTCTTAGAAGGTGAATTAACCATTGATACTTACTCGGTCGATCGAGATTCCAAAACAGCTCATAAGCAAAACTCCATTACCATTAATAAAGGTGAATTTTACTATTTGAATGACGATATGGGTTTTCACTGCGTACGTAATTCGTCTTCAGAACAAACAAAGAGTTTACACTTGCACGTGGATCGCATTACGCAATGGGAAATTTTTGATCCTGAATTGAAAAAGTTCGAAATCACTCACCCTATATATTCAAGTATTTCAGAAGATTGTGATTTGTAATCGTATTTTTTTATAAAACTGACAATTATCATTTTTTAACGATTCTTCAATTACCAACTTTGGAATAAATTAAAAATTATGAGTGTTTTAATCATTCTAATCATCGTCAGCTTAACGGTCGCCATAGGATTTTTGGTGGCATTTGTTTGGTCAGTAAAAGCTGGTCAGTATGATGATGACTATACTCCATCCGTTAGAATGTTATTCGACGACAAACCAAAAGAAACCAATTCAGTTAATCAAAAACAACCAGATAAATTAAATCAATAATGAACACAACCATGCAAAAAGAACAATTCAGCTACGACAACAACATTGTCCGGCTCTTTGGAAACGCCACCATTTTTTGGGGCGTTATTGGAATGTTAGTGGGTCTGTTAGCCGCTACACAACTTATTTTTCCTGCCGCCAATTTAGGCATCGAATTCACTTCCTTTGGTAGAATTAGACCATTGCACACCAATGCAGTGATTTTTGCCTTTGTAGGAAACGGAATATTTGCAGGAGTTTATTATTCGCTACAGCGATTATTAAAAACCCGCATGTACAGCGACTTACTAAGTAAGATTAACTTTTGGGGTTGGCAATTAATAATCGTAGCTGCAGCAATTACGTTGCCTCTAGGGTTCACAACTTCCAAAGAGTACGCTGAGTTAGAATGGCCAATTGATATAGCGATTACTTTAATATGGGTAGTTTTTGGATGGAATCTATTTGCTACAATACTAAAAAGAAGAGAGCGTCATTTATATGTAGCTATTTGGTTTTACATTGCCACCTTTGTTACAGTAGCAGTTCTTCATATTGTCAATTCTTTTGAGATTCCAGTAACTTTTATGAAGAGTTATTCTTGGTATGCTGGAGTTCAAGATGCGCTAGTGCAATGGTGGTATGGACACAATGCGGTTGCATTTTTCTTAACCACTCCATATTTGGGATTGATGTACTACTTTGTTCCTAAAGCAGCTAATCGTCCTGTATTCTCCTATAGGCTGTCTATCATCCACTTTTGGGCTTTGATTTTCTTATACATTTGGGCTGGACCGCACCACTTACTTTACACTGCTTTACCAGATTGGGCTCAATCTTTAGGAGTTGTGTTTTCTGTAATGCTTATTGCTCCATCTTGGGGTGGTATGATTAACGGTTTATTGACCTTAAGAGGTGCTTGGGATAAAGTAAGAGACAGTGTGGTATTGAAATTTATGGTGGTGGCTATTACTGCATACGGTATGTCCACTTTTGAAGGTCCAATGTTGTCGTTGAAAAACGTTAACGCGATTGCCCACTTTACCGATTGGATTGTAGCACACGTTCACGTAGGAGCATTAGGATGGAATGGTTTCTTAACCTTCGGTATGTTGTATTACCTATGGCCAATACTATTCAAAACCAAATTGTATTCACAAAAATTAGCCAACTTCCACTTTTGGATTGGAACTTTAGGAATCTTGTTTTACGCTATTCCGTTGTACTGGGCAGGATTTGCACAAAGCCAAATGTGGAATGACTTTACAGCTGATGGATTCTTAAAATACCCTAACTTCCTAGAAACAGTAACTAATATTTTACCAATGTACGCTTACCGAGCAATTGGAGGACTATTATACTACATCGGGGTATTGACCATGGTTTACAACTTGATTAAAACCGCAAAATCTGGTTCTTTTGAGAAAAATGAGGCGGCAGAAGCTGCACCAATGGCAGAACTGTCTAAAAATCATAAAGACGAACACTGGCATAGATTATTTGAGCGTAAGCCAACCTTAATGTTAATAGGCTCTTTGATTGTCATTTTGATTGGTGGAATTATTGAAATGGTACCAACGTTCTTAGTTAAATCCAACATTCCAACTATAGAGGCTGTAAAACCATACACCCCACTAGAGTTGCATGGTAGAGACATTTATATCCAAGAAGGATGTGTTGGCTGTCATACTCAAATGATTCGCCCATTCAGATCTGAAACAGAGCGATATGGGGAATATTCAAAAGCTGGAGAGTTTGTTTATGACCACCCATTCTTGTGGGGATCTAAGCGTACAGGACCCGATTTAGCTAGAGAAGGAAGCAGTAAATTACGTAAACCTAACTCTTGGCATTTCAAGCATATGTATGACCCTCGTAGTGTATCTGATGGTTCTATCATGCCAGCTTATCCATGGTTGTTAGACAAAAGTTATGACACCACCGTAACAGCTGCTAAAATTAGGGCAATGATTACGTTGGGAGTTCCTTATGAGGAAGATTACCCAGAACGTGCGAATGCCGATGTTGTTAAACAAGCTAATGAAATCGTTGAAGAAATGCGTGATTTACTCGAAGAAGATGGTTTTGAAGTAAGTCCGGATAGAGAGATTGTGGCATTAATTGCATACCTACAAAGATTAGGTAGAGACATCGAAACTAAAGAAACTGAACAATAAAAAAATAAGATCATGTTAAAATTTATCAAACATAATATGGATACAATAGCAGGGATAGACATCTTCCCTGTTATTTCCTTCATCATTTTCTTTCTCTTTTTTATTGCGCTATTCTTTTGGGTAGGTCGAATGAAAAAATCTGAAGTGAATATGCTTTCTGCATTACCATTTGAGAATGAAGAAAATGAAACAACCAATAATCTAACCACAGAATCTAAAAATCCATGAAAAAGCAAACTATAAAAACCATACTAACGGTTTTGGCAATAGGTTTAGCCCCAGTAAGCGTTTTCGCAGCAGAAAATGCGGCGGCTGCCAATGCAGGAATTTCTGATGCATTTCTGCTCTCTTTATTGTTGGGCGTAATTTTATTATTACTTCTCATCATTCATGCTATTGGTCAGAGTATCTCCAGTATCGGTAAAATTGAAACACCAGAATCTAAATCCTCAAAAGCAGAACAAACTATAAAAGCCATAGCAGTATTGGTACTTGCCGGCGGCGGTCTTAGTGCATATGCCCAAAATGGAACGACTACTTCTGCTCCATTTGTAATGAGTGATGTCTTATTTTGGTCATTAATCACAACAATTGCTTTCTTAGCATTAATCATTGCTATTCTATTACGATCATTGAAAACAATGATCCGCTACAAACGAGGTGATGATTTTACGGCAGATGAAATGAACACTGTATTTGATACTATTGGAAGTAAATTGGTAGATAGAGTTCCTGTAGAAGAAGAAGCTACAGTAATGTTGGATCACGATTATGATGGTATTAAAGAATTAGACAACAATCTACCACCATGGTGGAAGTACATGTTCTACGGAACTATCATTTTTGCATTTGTTTATTTAATTCGATTTCATATTACAGGTAGCGGAGAATTACAATTACAAGAATATGAATCAGAAATGTTAGCCGCTACAGAGGCTAAAGCTGAAGCATTGGAAAGTGGTGGTGAGCAATTGACAGAAGACAATGTCACCTTGCTAGTTGATTTAGATGCAATTACTACAGGTGCTAACATCTATAAAGGAAACTGTGCAACGTGTCACGGGGCTTTAGCGGAAGGGCTTGTAGGTCCAAACCTAACCGATGAATACTGGATACATGGTGGAGGCATTAGCAATATCTTTAAATCCATTAAATACGGTATTCCTGCAAAGGGGATGATTGCTTGGCAAAGTCAGTTTAGTCCTGTTCAAATGCAACAAATTGCTAGTTACATTATAAGTATTCAGGGCTCTAATCCTCCGAACGCGAAAGATCCACAAGGAGAGATTTGGGTGGATGAAAAAGTAGAAGAAACACCGTCTGATACAACTAATACTGAAGAAACAGTAGAAGAAAACGAGGTTGCAGCGGTTGCGGAATAATTGTGAATCTAGAAACAAAAAGTAACAATGAAAAGAGAGAAAGAAGAATACATGGATCAATCCTTCCGAGATTCAATCGGTACAATCGATGAATCCGGAAGTAGAAAATGGATTAGTCCGAAAAAACCTTCTGGCAAATATTACAACGCTCGCACATGGGTGAGCGTTGTATTATTGCTCTTTTTATTCTCAGGCCCCTTTATCCGTATAGGCGGCCACCCTTTATTGTTAATCAATATATTGGAGCGAAAATTTGTTCTACTTGGTCAAGTTTTTTGGCCACAAGACTTTTACATCTTCGTCTTGATTATGTTAAGCTTTGTGCTCTTTGTGGTGTTGTTTACTGTCGTCTTTGGTCGAATATTTTGTGGATGGGTTTGCCCTCAAACCATTTTCATGGAAATGGTGTTTCGTAAAATCGAATACTGGATTGATGGAGACTTTAAGCAACAAAAACGCCTTAGAGATAGCGAGTGGAACAGTGAAAAAATTAAGAAAAGAGTATTAAAACACGGAATATTCTTCTTGATTTCCTTCATTATATCCAATACCTTTTTAATGTACATTATTGGGTCTGACGAATGGCTCAATGTAGTGACCGACTCCCCCATTAATCATATAGGAGGTTTAATTTCTATACTGATTTTCACAGGTGTGTTTTATTTTGTTTTCAGTTGGTTTAGAGAACAAGTGTGTATTGTAGCTTGTCCTTACGGTAGATTGCAAGGTGTAATGCTCGACCGAAACTCAATAGTAGTAGCCTATGATTATGTTCGTGGGGAAATTAGAGGGAAGTTCAAAAAAAATGAGGATAGATCTGAAACCAATAAAGGAGACTGTATAGATTGCAACCAATGTGTGAATGTTTGTCCGACTGGAATAGACATTAGAAATGGTACGCAGTTAGAGTGTGTCAATTGTACTGCTTGTATTGATGCTTGCGACCACATGATGGAAAGTGTAGGACTACCAAAAGGGTTAATTAGATATGATTCTGAAGAAGGAATTGTAAATAAAGAAAAGAAAATATGGTCTACACGGACGGTTGCATACACAGTTGTATTAACGGTTATTTTAACAATTGTAGGGTTTCTTTTACTCAGCCGTTCTGAAGTAGATGCCACAGTATTAAAAGCTACTGGGCAGCAATACCAAAAACGTCCTGAAAACAAAATCAGCAATCTGTATAATTATAAGATAATTAATAAAACCTACGATTCCATTCCTGCTATCATCCGATTAAAAGGAATGAATGGTGAAATTGAAATTATTGGTCAAGAGAGCTTAATCATACCCTCAGAGTCAATGACCGAAGGTAGTTTCTTCTTAATTCTCGATATGGATCAGTTGAGTGATAGAAAGACAGATATTGAATTTGAAATTATAAACCAAGAAGGGGAAGTATTAGATGACATGAGCACCTCATTCTTAGCTCCAGTAAAACGAAAGAAAAAATGAAAATTAGTTGGGGAACAAAAATAGCCGTATTCTATAGCAGCTTTGTAGTTTTTATTATTGGAATGGTAATCATGGCATTCAATCAAAATTTTGATTTGGTAACGGAAGATTACTATGCCCAAGAAATAAAGTATCAGCAAAAAATAGATGATACGGAGCGAACAATGAATTTAGATGCTGATTTGAAAATCGATATTTCTGACCATCAACTTAACATTGTTTTACCAAACAGCGCAGAATCGATTACTTCCGGCACTATTAATTGTTTTCGTCCATCTGATGAAACAAAAGATTTTAATGTAAAAATAGAAGCACGATCGAATACGGAAAGTATTCCGCTTAATCAATTTATTAAAGGTAAATACCTATTGAAGATAGACTGGATTGCGGGAGGCAAAAGCTATTACGAGGAAAGAACTATAATTATCCCATAATCGAATGGAATATTGGACGGCATTTTTAATTGGACTTTTAGGCAGCTTGCATTGCGTAGGCATGTGTGGCCCTATTGCTTTTGCTCTTCCAATGAAACGAGATAAATTATCAACTGTTGTTACTGGAAGTATACTTTACAATTCAGGTAGATTGTTTACCTATTTTATCATAGGCTGCTTATTCGGACTAATGGGAAAAGGATTTGCGTTGGCTGGATTTCAACAAAAGCTATCTATTTTCGTAGGTGTGGCAATGATTTTGAGTATCTTAATTCCGACCATTTACACCAATAAAATGCACTCCTTCCCCACTTTCAATTTATGGTTGGGAAAGGTAAAAGCTAGCCTTGGTAAAAGATTAGGAAGAACATCCAATATTAATTTATGGACTATTGGAATTTTGAATGGACTTCTTCCCTGTGGGCTAGTATATATGGGTGTCGCGGGTTCTCTAGCAATGGCCACCCCTTTTGATGGTGGCTTGTTCATGATGGCTTTTGGCGCAGGCACTTTACCTTTAATGCTAAGTGTTTCCATTTTAGGGAATCGGCTGCAATTTTCTTTCAGAAGCAAAGTAAAAAAAGTCATTCCAGTTTTCGTCGTAGCAATAGGAATTCTATTTATAATAAGAGGTTTAAATCTAGACATCCCTTATTTAAGCCCCAAAATTGATACAGAGACACCCCTAATCGAGTGTCATTAAAAGATATAATTATGTATTGGAAGTCGCAAACAAAAGAAACCATTTTAAAAATGGTAGAGGCTGCATTGGCAGCCAATGGGAACTACGCTACAAACCCTATTCTTGGTATTCCAGGAACCTATTTAGATGAAGATGAATTTTATAGAGATGCTCCATTTTTAGAAAAAGCGCCTTTCTTAAAAACTTTAATAGCCAATCCCAATCATATTGGATGCCATACGATGGGCAATAAAGGCTTAGATATTTTTAAAGGAACTCAAAACATAGAACGTGAACTTATTGAACTATGTGCTGAAGAAATATTTCAAGGTGCTAAAGGACAACAAGACGGCTATGTAGCAACCGGAGGAACAGAGGCTAATCTAGAAGCCATGTGGATTTATAGAAATTACTTCAGGAAAGAATATGGTGCAAATACCCATCAAATTGGAGTTATTTACTCTTCAGATACGCACTATTCCATCGCAAAAGGATGCGATTTATTGCAGGTACAATCAATCTTGATTCCTGTGGATTCCGAAACTCGACAAATTATTCCTGAAAAGCTGGAAGAGCAAGTTAAAAAAGCTAGAAATAATGGAGTCAAATACTTTATTGTGGTGCTTAATGTCTCTACTACCCTATTTGGTTCGGTTGATGATATTGACCCTGTAGTTGACTTTTTAGATGAGAATAATTTAGTCTTTAAACTACATTTAGATGCCGCATTTGGTGGCTTTATCTATCCATTTACCAATTCAAACAGTAAACATAATTTTGCAAATCCAAGAGTTAGTTCCATTTCAATAGATGGACACAAAATGTTGCAAACCCCTTACGGTACAGGTATATTTTTAATTCGAAAGGGATTCATGCAATATGTTGCTACAGATGAGGCTCAATATGTACCAGGACTAGATTTTACAATTTGCGGAAGCAGAAGTGGTGCTAATGCCATTGTAATTTGGATGTTATTGATGAATTATGGCTCCGAAGGATGGAAAGCAAAGATGAACGAGCTTATGGAACGTACCAATTATCTATGCGACCGCCTAGATAGTATGGGCATTCACTATTATAGAAATCCATATCTAAACATTGTAACCATAAAGGCTGGGGAAATTTCCGCTAAAGTAGCGATGAAATATGAGTTAGTTGCAGACACGTATGAAGCAAGACCATCATGGTGGAAAATAGTTGTTATGTCACACGTAAAGTATGAGTTTCTAAACCAGTTCTTGGATGAAATTGAAGCTCAATTAGTCCAATAAACTAAGTTTTCGTGCAGTTTCTTTTCAATTGTAATTTAATTTTTCAATTATTGCATTTGCAAAAACATCTGCATGAAACACTTGAATATTGATTTAATAAACATTGTTTTGATAGCGTTATCGCTAACGATAGCGCTAATTTTCCCTTTTGAATTGTTTTTATACTCCTATGCCATATTAGGCCCTTTGCATTACATTACAGAACTAAATTGGCTAAAGGGAAAGAATTACTTCGTCAATATTAGAAAGAGTTGGATGATTCCATTTTTAATGGCAGCCATTGCGGTTTCTATATATCCTGTCGTATTACACCTATGGCCCAATCCTTCTACTTCGTTAAAATTCTACTTGAATCAATTGGCAGATGGAAGTAATTTTTTAATGATTGCAGTATTCTTTTTTTCAATCGCATTGGTTTCTCTCAAAAACCAAAAGCAACTCCTTGCCTTTGGCGCCAGCTTGGCCATTGCCATTTTGATCTATATTATCCTTCCTACATCATTTATTTATTTAGCAGTTTTTTTGCCCACTCTGCTTCATGTGTATGTATTTACTGCCTTATTTATTTTGTATGGCGCACGAAAATCTATTTCTCTCCTAGGACTCATCACTTTTTTCATTATGATTATTGTCCCTTTTATAATCTATATATTACCAGATAAACTTTTTTTAAATGCCCCAAGTGAGACAACTCTTTCAACTTACTTGAACAGCAATATGATGACAGTTAATGCATTTTTAGCTCAACTTATTAATGGTTTGGAAAGTGGAGATTTTTACGCTACTTCTATTTCAGGATTAAAAATTCAAACCTTTATTGGCTTTGCTTATACCTATCATTACTTAAATTGGTTTTCAAAAACTTCAATTATCGGCTGGTATAAAGAACTCTCTCCTAAAAAAATAATGGCAATAGGGCTTTTTTGGTTCGCCGCTATTGCCATCTATTTCTATGATTTTCAAACAGGTTTTATTGTCTTATTCCTGCTTAGTTTTATTCACGTAGTGTTAGAATTTCCATTGAATGCTGTAACCATTAAAGCACTATTAACATTCAAAAAATAAATTTCTATTTATACTCTATCACCACTCTTCTGTTCTTTGCTCTACCTTCCTTAGTATCATTACTTTCAATAGGCATACCTTCGCCTTTAGATACAATTTCAATTCTTGAATCATCTATACCTTTAGCAACGATATATCGTTTAACAGAGTTGGCTCGTTGCTCTCCTACTCTCATGTTTACCTCCTCAGTTCCTACATCGTCTGTATGTCCGATGGCGCTGATTACCTGATCTTCGTCGTTGTTTAATTTCTCAACAATTTCCATTAATTTCTTACGATCATCAACTGTTAAGAAAATATCATTAAATCCAAAGAAAATTGTAGTCGCCTCTTCACCTTGACTGATAGGCTTTTCAATAATCTCTTTCTTAGCATCCCCTTTCTTTTCTACTGGTTCCTTAACAGTTACCGCTACAGCAGGACTACTTTTTGAGTTATACTCTGCTAATTTAATTGGGTCAAATACAAAGGTGTTGTTTTTTCCTTTTTCAGCACTAAGCACTTCTTTTTCATTGGGATCTAATAATGCTATTTCAGATAGTTGATAATCTTCTTCAGAAACATTTATCGGCTTAAAGTAATAGTTATTATCGCCCGACATTCTTTTGTAAGTAAACTGTCCTAAATCATCAGTAATCAAGGTATCTAATGGGTAATCATTTTCATCAAATACAACTAGTTGTGTTCCTGAAGTCGGGATTTTTTTAAATTTATACATCCCATAAACATTGTCGGCATAAATGATATCCTTCATGCTTTCAGAGTAGCTTCCATCCTCAATCATTACAAATCGACCATTTATTTCTCCGGCATCATCTACATAATATATTTTAGCATCTGGATACTTGGTGTAATCATCTTCTGTAAGCTTCAAAATATATGCTTCATCTCCATCTAGTTTAAGATAGGTAAACAAACCGTATTTATCAGTAATAGCTTCGTCAATTAAATTACCATCTTTATCATAAATGTTAATTTTTATTCCATCTACTGGCAAGCCATCGTATAAAAACTTTCCTTTCACTAATAGGTCTTGCTTATCTCCAACGAATTTAACTCCTTTGTTGATTTTAGAATAGTAAATATCACTGTAATCTTGTCCTCTATTACTAGTGAAGTATACTTCCATATTATTCCCCATAACAAAATACGCATCAAAATCAGGAGAATTTATCGGTGCTCCTAAATTTAACGGTTTGGTCCAATTTTGCCAAGTTGAATCTAAACGGTATGTGACAAAAATATCAGACTCTCCTAACCCATCATGGCCATTACTGGAAAAGTATAAGGTTTTCCTATCGTCAGCTAAGAATGGTGTTACCTCATAATCAGGAGTATTAATAGTGCTTCCAAGGTTAATTATTTTTGACCAGTTTCCATTAGCATCTTTCAAACTAACGTATAAATCTTCAAAAGCGTTAGTATCTGCAGGAGCCATACTAATCATTAAAATATCTTCGGTCTTATTCATGTAGAAAGAGTAATAACCATCATCTAATCTCAAGCCAGGTACTTCCAGTGCTTCCAGCTCTTTCCACTTTCCATCTTCCCCTTTTTCTGTGTAAGTGATTTCTTGATCTATTTTTCTACGATTAGTTACTGTTTTAAAAACGTATACTTTATCAGCATTTGCTGAAGCTCCAATCACCGCATTGGAAATGTTTTTATCTGCTTCCTGCAGAAAATTAATAGGAGTTCCCCAATTGCCGTTTGCATCCCGATCGGAATACCATATGTCCTGACCATCGCTTTTAGGCTCCATATCTTCCAAATAAGTTCTCAGGAAAAACAATCTATTTCCATTTAAAGTAGGTAAAGGCATGCTTTCTTCTGCGTAACTATTTAGTTCAGTCACCTTAGTTGGTTCTCCGAAGTTCGGAAGCAAAAACTGAGAATACGAACTTAAAGTACTAAATATCAATAATAATGCAGAAATAATCTGTACTATTTTTCTCATAATAGGATGTTTTAGAATTAACTGCAAGATAGAAATTTAACCGCTTCAAATCCAGAAAAAATCAAAGAAATCACTCCTTTTATTAACGATACTATGTGTATTAAACTTAACTTAACATGGAGGTGACAATAAGCCATTTTATCAAATATCAAACATATATTTGCATCTCTTGTTATTTTATTTGATGTTATACTATTCAACACATTTACACGCCACCAGTAATCAATGGATCACCTTTGTGCATGGGGCTGGCGGTAGTAGTTCAATTTGGTACAAGCAAGTGCGAGACTTTCAAAAGCACTTCAATGTATTGTTAGTTGATTTAAGAGGGCACGGAAAGTCAAAAAAGCCTTTTTACGAGAAGTTAAAACAGTATAGTTTCGATGTGATCGGAGATGAGGTTATTGATGTGTTGGATCATTTAAAAATTAAATCAACTCACTTTGTTGGCATTTCTTTAGGAACCATTATTATTAGAGAACTAACTGAACGCTATCCACAAAGAACCAACAGTTTGATAATGGGAGGTGCTGTTATGAAACTTAATTTAAGAGGACAGGTATTGATGCGTACTGGCGCTCTTTTAAAATCAGTTATACCTTACTTATTATTGTATCGCTTTTTTGCATTTATCATTATGCCCAAAAAGAAGCACCAAGAATCACGCAACTTATTTATCAATGAAGCTAAAAAGTTGTATCAGAAAGAATTTAAGCGATGGTTTACTTTAATCTCTGAAGTCAATCCACTATTAACCTTTTTTCGAATTAATGACAGTAAAGTACCTACCTTATATATTATGGGTTCTGAGGATCATATGTTTCTGCCCTCCATCACCAAATTAGTAGGAGATCATCCCTCAGCTCGTTTACACGTCATCAAAGACTGTGGACATGTCGTTAATGTAGAACAACCGCATATTTTTAATGCTACAGCGATTGATTTCCTAAAAAGTATCTCTCCAAAGCAGTAATATTATAGATTTCATTATTACTGAATATCGCATCTCATATCTTTTTCGATTTTAGAAATTAAATGCTCTAAATATAGGCAAAATAAATCCTCACTAAATATTTTTTGTTGAATTCCATACGTAAAAATTGAATTTACTTCAAAATCAACAAAAAGAATAATTCGCTGAAAAACAAACACAAAAACGTTTTTAAACGACAACAAACGAATAATAAACGACTAATAAACGTTTAAAACCGACTTCACATTTACATCCTTCTAACCTTTGCCTCGAAATAATTCACAAATCACAAAAACAAATTATTATGAGTTCATTAAGAAACAACGTACAGTTAATTGGAAATTTAGGCGCAAAACCAGAAGTTAAACATTTAGAAGGTGGAAAGGTCGTAGCGAACATGTCAATCGCAACAACAGAGTCTTATAAAAACGCCAAGGGAGAAAAAGTGCAAGACACGACTTGGCACCAATTGGTGATGTGGGGGAAAACTGCCGAAATAGCGGAAAAATATTTAGACAAAGGTAGCGAGGTAGCAATTAGTGGAAAATTAACCAACCGCTCTTATGAAAATAAAGAAGGCGTTAAACGTTACATTACAGAAGTTTTAGTTAGCGAAATAGTGATGTTTGGAAGCAAATCCTAGAACATTCATTTATTCTTTACATTAAATTTAAAAAAGCGCACTTTCTAGCAAAGGCGCTTTTTTACTTTTTCACTAGTTGGTTGTTTAAAAGTATCTCACTTTTTAAAATATGCCCGATTATGAATACTGAACTTTGAGGTAGAACACAAAACACAATTTCATGAAAAGTATTTTTATAGGTCTGTTTCTTTATTGCACCAGCTCCATTTTTGCACAGCATACTTTAGTATTAAAAAGTGGTGAAAAAGTCAGTGGTGTTGTCATTGAATTAAAAGATGACGTTCTGAGCATGGTTGTTAATCGCAAAATGGTCACCTACCCTATGCTAGATGTTAGCACTATATTCTTTAATGAGTATGTCCCATATGATGGCGCATTGTTGGACGATACCAAAGAAGTGGTATTTAAGGTAGATCAATTTACTGTAAAGTATGCGATTAAGGATAGAAAAATGATTCGCGAACCAAAAGTTTCGATAGGAACACAGGATAAAGGCACAGTAGTAGTTGACATTGTAGTGGATAGATATGGAAATATCAGAAGTGTATTGGCAGGTGCAAACGGCACAACTACTAGTAGCGAATACCTATATGTTAAAGCTGAAACGGCTGCGAGGTCTGCAAAGTTTGATGAAAATTTAACTGGACCATTGGAAACTAAGGGCACAATTACCATCGTATATCCTTAATTTTCCAAGATGAAAAATACACCATCTGTATCTGAACTACTAGGAGTCAAATATCCTTTGATCGTAGCTCCCATGTTTTTAATTTCCAATACCAAAATGGTCATTGAAGCGCTTAATTTTGGTGTAAGTGCTGCATTTCCTGCGCTTAACTATAGAACAGATGAAGAGCTAATTGATGCAATTAGAACCATTAAAAAAGCAAGTAGTCAATCATTTGGTGTAAACTTAATAGTCAACAAATCAAATCCTAAATACAAAAAACAACTTGATATATTAGTTGAAGAAGGAGTACCCTACATCATAACTTCCTTAGGTAGTCCTGCTGAAGTTATCGAAAAGGCGCACCAAAAAGGAATCAAAGTCTTTTGTGATGTTACCAATTTAGAATATGCATTAAAAGTTGAAAAATTAGGTGCAGACGCAGTAATCGCAGTCAACTCCAAAGCAGGTGGACATTGCGGCAACATTTCACCAAAGCAGCTAATCGAAGAGTTAACAGCGAACTGTTCTATCCCGGTGATAACTGCAGGAGGAGTTGCCACGGGTTCTCAACTTGAAGAAGCCATGAGTTGGGGTGCTGCAGGAGCTAGTGTTGGAACCATATTCATCGCCTGTGATGAAGCCGATATTTCTCAAGAATACAAACAAGCGATGGTTGACTATGGCGCAAAGGACATTATTTTAACCGATAGAATTTCAGGGTCGCACCTCACTATCATCAATACTCCATATGTACAAAAAATTGGAGCGAAAGCTAGTTGGTGGGAACGAACTTTGTTAAAAAATAAGTGGTTAAAAAAATATGTAAAAATGTTCATCTATGTGAGAGGAATGAACCAGGTAAAAAAAGCTGCTGAAGGTGCCACCTACAAAACCTTTTGGTGTGCAGGCCCTTCCATCGAGTATGTGCATAAAATTCAACCAATAAAAAATATTCTAGAAGATTTTTTCAAGAAATAATTTTGAATAGATTTTCAGTTTATATTTGGATTTAATTTAAACTTAAAATCATGAAAAAGAAAATCACTGCCACACTTCTTGCAACTTTATCGATTTTTATAATTGGTTTATCTTCATGTAAAAAAGATGAAGATTCAGCAAAAGACAAATTTCAAAATAAGGATTACTACCTCACAAATAGCATTGAGATGGAAAACAATGTAGTAGTAGCTACTTATGCAGATTTAGACCAATGTGAAAAAGATGATTTTATAAGATTAAATTCCAATAATACCGGGTATTATAGTGAAGGATTAACCAAATGTGACCCTTCAGATGAACAAATTACCAATTTCACTTGGTCATTATCAAACGACGATAAACAACTTAATGTTGTTATTTTCTTTTTTAACGTTAGTTTTAATATTCTTCAAAATGACGGGACTACATTAAGACTTTCAACAACTTCCATTGAAGATGGAATAGTATATACTACTGAGCTGACTTACGTTAAAAGATAAGATTGAAAAAATATTACTTAAGGGCCATCAATTGATGGCCTTTTTTAGTTAATACATTTCATGTTTAGTCCTTCCTTTTTCCATTGGTTTTATAGAACTTTGCAAAAAATTAACACACATGAAAATTTTCAAGAGCTTCACATTTGATTCTGCACATTTTTTACCCAATGTACCAGAAGGGCATAAATGTAAAAACATGCATGGTCACACCTATTTATTGAAGGTGATTGTGGAGGGAGACTTGAAAGAACACCTAAACTGGGTGATGGACTTTACTGATTTAAAAAAAGCAGTTGATCCTGTCGTTAAAGCACTTGACCACAAAGTTCTCAACGAAATAAATGGCCTAGAAAACCCAACTTGCGAAGGACTTGCTGTTTGGATTTGGAACAAAATAAAACCTAATCTTCCAGAGTTAGCCACTATAGAATTAAACGAAACTCCAACTTCAGGAGTGATATACTCTGGATATTAATCTTCAATATCCTTCTTGAAATCATTTTGACTAACCTTCTTTGCTCTTTCATCCACTCGTTGAAAAGTAGTTGAAGTCACTTCTGCTATAAAAGATTTTAAGTGTTCTATATTTTTACCTTTTGTCATTATTCCAATAAGATATGGTTTCTTTTGATGATAAACAATGCCAAAGTGGTGCAACTGAATGTAATTGTCTTTACTTGGTTTTACACCGTATTTATGAGCCACAGGAATCTCTTGGGGGATCGATTGACGAATTCCAAATCCATATCCTGTTTTAGATAAAGTTTCTAGCGCCAATTCTGAGTACTTTTTTTCTAAATATGAAGAATTATACAAAACCCTGAAAAAGGAGGCATACGTCCGTATTGTTATAAAATTCTCATTAAAATCAATGCCATCTGGTATGATCATTCCGAGTTCTGATTCTACTGAACGTAAAAATTGAGGACTTTCTTCTTCTATATAATCAATCAGCATAATGGTCGCTTCATTATCAGACTCAATAATCATAATATCGATTAATTGAGCTACGGTATACTCCGAGCCATGGATTAGCTTACTATTTGATTTCGGACTCTTTTTATCCATCTCTAGATATTCAGCTTCCTTTGAATCAGTGTACAACAACTTCTGCTCTAAAATATGTGGTTTTGCTTCTGCATATTTATAGATTGCTATCATAATAGGAACCTTCATTAAACTACCAGGAGAAAAGACTTCACTTTCATTAACTCCAACTTTTTGATTGGTAGTCAAGTCTCTATAATAGATAGCGGCTGAACTTACTTTACCACTTTTTTGAGCAGTTTCAGTTTGATGCAATAATAAACTATCCATCCCTTCAATGGAAGATAAGTCAATCGAACTATAGTCTAAATAAGCTATACTAGGATTCAGGAATCTGAACTGATTCATTGTTATTGGATCCTCATTATACTTATTCGCTGAAATGCTATCAATTGGAGGATTAATTTCTGCCGCAAAAACGAAATACCCTACCCCAACTCCAATAGCTATTCCAATTACCAATCCTGTTAAAACAAGTTTTAGGTTTGACTTGCTTATTTCTAAATCAGTTCCCATAGATTCAATACTAAATAGTAAAATTTTAGAAGGCCGACCAAATTAGATAAAAGAATTGATTTGTTGATTCATTAAAAATTCATTTTTTATGCTATATGAATTGACTTACATTTGCCAAAAAAAATCATCATGAAGAATTTTATCATCACTAGCCTTCTACTCCTGTTGACTTCTACCTTATCAGCTCAATTAAAAAATCCTCACTTTGTGGGTTTAAATGCTGGAATAAGCATGCCAGTTGGTGAATATAAAAATTTTGACACTGCTCGTGCTTCTGCGGTAAATGCAGGCAAATACGCATCATTAGAAGCAGGCATATACATCTCTAGATTTGTTGGTATAGGTTTTAATCTAGGTTTGTATACTAATTCAATCAATGAATCAGAAATTAAATCTGAATTTGAGAAGCAATTGATTACCAATAATGCTATCGAAGTTAAAGCTGATGACTGGTTAAATGCTTATGCTTTAACAGGTTTATATCTAACTATTCCGATTAAAAAAGTCAGATTGGATTTTAAATTTTTGGGTGGTGCTGTCAATTCTTCACAACCATTAGTAACTGTTACTACCAATGAAAGCGGTTCTGTGGTTGTTCGTGAAAGCAAAGTTGAAGATGCTATTGCATTTGGAATCAATTATGGTGCGCACCTAAGAATTCCTATTATCTCTAAGTTATCGTTAAGATTAAACGCTGAAACATTCACGTCGTTGCCCGAATTTAAAAAGGAAACTACTACTTATATAAACGGTAATAAATCAATTACTAAAGAGAATTTCGAGCAAACTATTTCGGTTTTAAACGTAGGTGTAGGATTGTGCTTTAGTCTATAAGTAGTTGAAAGCATAAATTAGCAAAACTCCAAACCCAAAAAACAGGGTCACTAAAGCCAACAAATAGCTCACCCAATGACTTTTGGGAGTTCTTGGATTTTTACCAAATAGACGTTTTGTCAATTGAAATAATTGATATCTATAGTCGGCAACTTTTTGATACCCCCAATCAGAAAGATGCATAAACCAACCTCCTTTACTATACCATTTTGTCAAAAATGGATATTTTCCGGCTAATTCAAATGCTTTGTAAGCCGCATCCGGACCAGAATAAACACTACCATCAGGCAATACTAGTCGAACGGCTTCTCTATACTGAGTAATTGAAATGTCAGGTACTTTTTTATGAGCCAATTGGTATTTTTGATACTCAATTGCATCACCTGACATGATCCACCAACGGATGATCCAATAATGACAAAAACCACAGTCCCCATCCCAAATCATCAAAGGTTTTGATGACGGAGGATACGAAGTGTGGCTGATTTTACTAAACATAACTCAAAGTTACGCTAGTGAACTCTATTTTGGTGGGAATATTTTTATTTTCCTCGTGCTCCCATTACAAAAATAATCGTTAAACCAACAATTAAATGCATCGGGATGGTTAACAAGAATAAACCTTCTGCACTATTTACCGATTCTGTGGTACTGACTGTATATGGAGCAACTAAACTCAGTAAGGTGGTTAGAATTACCACAACAGAAAAACCCTTCATCGTATCCTTTTGGATGTAACGATCCATTATAAAATAAAGGATTCCTGAAAATATACCAGGTATCAATGAAGCGAGCATCACCATGTAGATGTTGATTAGTGGTTCATGAAACCCACTAAATTGATTGTATGCAAAGAAATAAACAACATTTACCAATGCTGCTATAATACCGGCTATTAAACCAGTTGTTATATTATCGCTTAATGTATTCTTTAAAAATTTTGCTTCAGTTTTCATATGTCGTATAGTTTTGTATTTTAGTATTTCATTGCACAAACATCTCCAAACATCATACAGTATGAAAAAATTAATATTAACAATCTGTTTTTCAGTTGCATATTTAATTTCCATGGCACAATCATCTAATACAATACGCTATGTGGCTCTTGGAGATTCTTACACAATCTGTGAAGGAGTTAACACAAGTGAATGTTGGCCGAATGTGTTAACCAAACACCTTAATAAGAAAGATGTGGACATTACTTTGGTGGCTAACCCGTCTAAAACTGGCTATACTTCTCAGCAATTAATCGATAATGAAATGGCAGTTATTACCAATTCAGAGGCCAACTTTGCAACAGTTTTGATTGGAGTTAATGACTGGGTGCAAGGTGTTCAAATTGGTATTTTTGAAAGTAATTTAAATTACATTGTAGAAACCCTTTTGGAAACGCTTTCTTCCGATCGATTATTTTTAATCACAATCCCGGATTTTTCAGCTACACCCAAAGGGCCTGAATATAGCAAAGGAAGAGACATCACCTCAGGAATATCGGAGTTTAATGAAATCATTAAAAAAGCAGGTGAAATGTATGGAGTAACTGTTATTGATATATTTCCGACCACTCAAGCAATGAAAGACAATCCTGAATTAGTCAGTGCAGATGGATTACATCCATCCGCTAAAGAGTATTTATTGTGGGAAGGAATTATTTATCCACATGTATATGAAGCTTTAAAACCTAGATAAGTTTTTTTTCAATGTAATCGCTATTTAATAAACTTAAGGCTCCCATATATTTCAAATCAAAGGAAACTAAGTCTCCCACTTTATATGCACCTTCATCCGCTCCTAGATCTATAACCAACATGTCTGAACTTGCCCCAACAATTTTAATGTCATCGTGATTTGAAATTAAAAAATCCGGATGAATGTCCAACAATCCCACATCCAGTATCGCACGATAAGAAGTTTTTCCGTAATCCTCAGGGTTTATTTCCACCATTTCACCACTTGGGTTCTCAGCTAAAGTTCCAGTTGGTACTTTGGGCTTTTCTGTCAATTCAATAATCTCTGTGTATAATTTTAAAACATCGGTTTTCATTCCTACAACAGGAGCCTCGGTAAATAAATTATTACCAAAGTAAAGCATTTCACCTATTCGAAAATGATTGATTCCTGCAGGAAGCATTCGTTGCAACAACAACGGAACTACAACTGAGGTTCCACCTGTTACGAAAGGAATTTTTTTGTTGAATTTAGCTTCAATCAATTGTTCATACAAACTCAATTGTATCAATTTATCAGGAGAGGGCATTACTCCATGTAAACAATTTAAATTGGTTCCAATTCCAGAAACTTCGATATGGGGTAATTGAAAAATTTCACCATAAAAATCAATCAACTCCTCTCCCATTACCCCTTCTCTCAAATCTCCCATTTCAATCATGATGATGACCTTATGGATTTTATTTTGAGCAACAGCTTCCTTTGAAAGCATCCTAATAGTTTCTATTTCAGTATTAAAACTAACATCTGCATATTGTACAATTCGTTTAATGCTTCTCTTTGCAGGGGGCTTTATGTAAACTGTTTGGATTTTGGGATTGATTGATTTAATAGTTTTCAAATTAGAAATTCTAGAATCATGTGCTTCATCTACCCCCAACTGTATTAATTCTTTTAAAAAGAGTTCGTTCCCACAGAGCAATTTGGTAACTACCCCCCATTCGATTCCATTAGATTTGAATAAATCATCTAAGAATTGATAATTGTGCTTTAACTTTTCTTTGTCGAATGTAATAAATGCCATAATTGCTTTATTTAATAACTTTTCTAGGAATATTATGTGGTAAGCGTGTTAGTAGTTCGTAATTCAGTTGATCACTCAATTCACTAAATGAAGAGACAGAAATTGAATAATCGCCTTGGTCTCCAATCAAAACTACTTCGTCGCCTTTTTTGGTGTCTGGAATATCTGTGATATCAAGTACCATCATATTCATATTTACTATTCCAACCACACTAACTCGCTCACCATTGACTAAAACACGCCCCTGATTACTTAATGATCTACTATAACCGTGACTATACCCAACTGGTACAGTAGCTATTTTCATGTTCTCTCTTGCCATATAAGTAGTTCCATATCCAATAAACTCACCAGTTTCGACTGTTTTAGTACTCATAACTTTACTTTTCCAACTTAAAATCCTTCTTAGTGGATCTGTCCGATCGAGTTTATCTTTTACAAAATGAATAAACGTTTCTGTACTAGGCCAAAACCCATAATTAAGAATTCCAATTCGTACCATATCCATTTGAGTTTTGGGATAGGACAAAGTAGCCGCAGAAGATGCTAGATGATAGCGTTCTGCTATTAATCCCTCTTTTGCTAGTTGTTTGCGTTGCTTCTTAAAGCTTTTTATCTGCTCTTGAATTCGAACGTAATTTCCAATACTCTCTGCACCAGCAAAGTGTGTACAAATTCCTTTTAAGATATAATTTTCATTCTGGTTGAGTAATTCGATTATTTTGAGCACTTCCTTCTTTCTCAATCCAGTTCTATTCATCCCTGTTTCTAATTCAATATGAATTTGAGCAGGTTGTTTCAATTTTTTCGCAATTTTCAAAGCTATCTCCAATCGATCCACCTCAAAAATGTAAAACTGTATGTAGTTTGTGATCGCCCATTCCAATTCTTCATTATCGAGCATTCCCATTATCATAATTTCAGCAAATGGAGCTACTTCACGACATAGTCTGGCTTCATCAGCACTGAATACCGAAAAGTGAGTTTGCCCAGCTTTTATTGCCATAGGAACCAAATCAACTATTCCATGACCGTAAGCATTCCCTTTTATCACTGTGCTAATAAGGGTCTGTTCCCCTACTACACTTTGGAGGAATTTATAATTTTCTTCTAATGCTGACTGACTCAGCTCGATGTAGGACGTTTGAAACACTATCGATTGGTTAATTGAATAATTGTTGAATAAATGCGGTTTCCTATGGGAATCAATTCATCAGGAAAATCAAAATTGGAGTGATGTAATGCAGGTTGATTCTTACCTGAGCCTAAGCCAAACATAGCTCCATTAGTATCGTTAAGAAAATGTCCAAAGTCTTCTGACCATCTGAATGGTTCAACTAATTCTTCTGTAGAAATTTGATGCTTTTCTGCTGCAGATCGAATTAATCGAGAATGAATCTCATGGTTTATGGTAGCTGGAAATACTTCAGTTTCTTCAATAATAAATTCCAATTGTTCTGATTGAGCTAGCTGGGTTACTTTAGTCTGAATATTAGCTGTTAGAGCATTCATATCCTCATTTAAAAAACTTCTCAATGTTAACATAAGCACTCCATCAGCGGGACTAATTCCAAAAGTCACTTTTCCCACCTTTAAATGAACTATGGTAGTAATGGCAAAATCTTTGGACTCAAAATTTTCATTCAATCGACGAATATACCCCACAAGTTCTGCAATCGCAAAGGCAGGATTAACACCATTTTCTGGTTCAGCAGCGTGTGCAGTTTTCCCTTTAAAATGAATAACTAATCCTTTGGAAGCCGCAGCAAAATGCTCATTCCGTATCAAGACCTTCCCTAGTTCTATACCTGGTATATTATGAAGACCATAAATGGCATCTATTGATAAACCTTTAAACCTACGATCTTCTATCATTCGTGCTGCTCCTTCCCCAGTTTCTTCAGCAGGTTGAAATAATAAAACTACTTTCCCCTTTCGAATCGGATGAGTCGACAACTCTTCCAATAAGGAAAGAACCATTGTCATATGCCCATCATGTCCGCATAAATGTGCAACTCCTTTCTTTTTTGATATATACTCCACATTTGAATGCTGCTCTTCATGAATCGGTAGGGCATCTAGTTCAGCTCTAAAAGCGATGGTTTTTCCATTATCTTTTCCTTTAAAAATGACCAATACTCCATATCCTCCAACATTCTCTATTATTTCATCAGGATGAAAAGATTTTGCCAATTCCACAACCCGGTTAGCAGTCCTTTCCTCTTGATTAGAAACTTCAGGAAAACGATGCAACTCTTGTCGAAATGAAGTCAGTGTATTTAAAAATGAATCTGTTAACATATTAGTCTTTAACTAAACGCATTTCTAAATACTTATTGGTAAAACCCAATCTTTCATACAATTTTTTAGCAGGATTATCAGGCTCTACATGCAAAGCAACGTCTCCCTTTGTTAGTTTTAGCGCTTGTTCCATCAATTGTTTTCCTAATCCTTTTCCTCGATAATCTCTATGCACAGCTATATATACCAATATGTTCTCTGGAATGTATTTCGACATTCCAGTTTCATTGATAACAACTGCTCCTATGATCTCCTCCTCGATCAGTCCTAAAAGTACAAATCCCCCTTTCCCTAGGTTCTTTTCAAATACATAGTCCAAACATTTTAGGATATCATCTACACTATCACCAAATTCATCTAAATGAGTATTTAAAAATTGAGCAATCTTCTGATTGCTATAAAATAAGTCTTGACCTGAGAATGAATTTAATACTTTCGGAGTTAGTTTAATTTTTTCCATTTGTTTCTTTTATTTCAATTGAATTATTATCCGTTAATGTAATTATAATAAATACCACTAAAGCAGCTAAGATGCCAAATAGATTCGCATTGATGTTGAATGGCAAAGCCACCTTAAATAACTCAAGAGACACTGTGGTACCGCCACCAAGAATCATAGCTGCTATTGCAGCTTTAGAACTCACTTGTTTCCAAAACAGAAGACCCAAAATAGGCACTAGTAGTCCAGAAACCATAAAAGAATACGACAGCAACATCAATTCCAACACATTTTCCATGCTCATGGCTAATACTATTGCAAACGCACCAATTAAAAGTGTAAATAGTTGTGAATATTTCAACACACTTTGATGACTTTTTTGCTTCAATAATTTGCCAAAAACATCAGTAGTTAAATTTCCTGAAGCCGCCATCAAGCAACTATCTGCAGTAGAAAGAATAGCAGAAAAGTAAGCTGACATCATTACTCCCATCAATCCAACGGGTAAAATATGACTCAATAGTAATGGTAAACCCATTTCAGGGTCCAATCCTTTTGAGGTAACAAAACCTAAATCAGTGAACATTCCTTGATCTGCTGCTACTTTAGCAAACAAACCTAACAGAACACCCATAAACGCCATTATTGGCCATTCAAACAAACCTGCGATAAACCAGGCCTTTTGGGCATCTTTCTTTGATTTACATGAAAATATTCGCTGATACAAGGTCATCCCAACAAACCAAATTGGGATTATAGTAATGGCCCAATTAAAGAGCTGTGACCACTCAAAATTAGTTAATGACAGCAGCTCGGGTTTTACAGAATAAATAATTGTTTCGTATCCTCCTATTGCGAAATAAGCCATTGGAATGGCAATAAAAATCAACCCTGACATTAATAAAATCCACTGAATAGTATCGGTATAAATCACAGCCTTCATCCCTCCCATTACTGTATAAACCACAGCTATAACCCCCATAATAATTAGAGCTGTAGTTAGATCTAAGGATGGAAAGGAAGCTGATGCCAATTTTGCACCTGCCAAAATCTGTGAACTTGAAAAACCAGTATACCCGATTAAAGATATCAATCCTGCTAAAAGTGCTACTTTGGGACCATAATGATTGCCAAATACTTGTGGAAAAGTCAATAACTGAAAGCGGTCGTTCATTTCGGCTATCTTCGGAATCAGCAAAACTGCACTGAGCCAAGCTCCAATTAATCCGGTAAAAAGCATCCACGAACCGCTAATGCCCATCACAAAGCCAAGACCTCCTAACCCTATAGAGAAACCTCCACCAACATCCGTTGCAACTACAGAGAGTCCAACGTGCCAGCTGCTCATGTTTCTGCCACCTACAAAATAATCATCAGAGTTTTGATTTTTCTTGAGGAAGAAAAATCCGACGCCCAACATAATGAGCATGTAGAGAATAAAAATACAGCCATCTATCCAGTGCAAATCGTCTACTTTTGGTAGATTCACAAAGGTATTTATAATAAACTAAAGTATAAAGTAAACTACACAGCAGTTTAAAATTCAATTATTTGAATTTTTCAACAATCGTTGCATCTTGCTTTAAGTCATGATAGTGCATAGTTAAGCCTCCACTGTTTTTTTCTATTGAAGAAATTGAAACTGTGTGTACAAAATTTGATGCATCTAAGCGGATATTTGGTAGGTTTTGGTCACCTCCAAATCGATGAAATTTAACCATCTCTTCTCTATTCCGCGTTGACGATTCTTGCATAAATTTTGAAAACATACTTTCACGCTGTAATCGAACGGCTTTAGGATATAAAGGTGCCGAAGAATATATATGAGGAAGATCAGGTTTTAAGTGCTTAAAATGGGTCAATACACCATCCCAACGAAATTCAATCATTTCTAACTCGTCTTGAATCTGATCCAAACAAATAATTGTAAAAGGCTCAATCCCACTAAAATCATAGTCAAAAGTAAACTGTTCAAAACTCACATACTCAAAACAATCTAACAGTACGATGCCTCTGCTTTTCCGATAAGGTGGTTCATGTTTATGTTTTTTAAATGCACCATTTAACAAACTTACCACTCTATGATTACTGAGGGCCAACCAGGTTCCTTTAGCATTACCATCTTGTGGAAATAAGACTGATTTGCCTATAATTGTTTGATAAACTGGAAAAGTTGCTGGCAGACGCTCTTGAGACTCGTCACGATTAGAAGTCAACAAGAAATCTCCTTCCGGTTTAGGAATATAGGTTAAAGTACACATGTGTCTAAATTACATAAATCAACTAGGATTTTAAATTGGAAGATCAAACAAAAGCATACACCAATCAATTATTTGTGATCCCTAAAATAAATGAAGTAAAATTATCCTTAGTATTCAAAAAACACTTAAATTTTCATAGGTTTTAAGGTCAACTACAAGTCTTATTTGACAATTTGAAAATAAGCACGTTGACAAAAAAACATATCAAACTATTAAAGATTAAAATCATGGCAAAAGGACAAGATGCGAAAAAAGCGGTAAAAAAGGAACCCACTAAAACGCTAAAAGAGAAAAGAGAAGAAAAACGCTTGAAGAAAGCAGGTAAGTAAGTAACTAACTCAATGCAACGGCGCTCCGAATGGAGCGCCATTTTTGTTTACTCAGAAAAATGTACATACTTTTTTCAAATCAATTTGAATAACCTATATAAATAAAAGCAAAATTTAATTCTACAGTAATCCATGTTTCAAACACAAAATACTATGAAAAACAAACTTACAAATCCCAATATCTAAAAATACGTAGGCAACAACACTTAATTTAAGTTTTTGATAATCAATATTATAATTATTATTCAATTGATTAATAGTAGGTTGTATATTTTTTCATTTCTCCGGGCAACATTTTCTTTAGTTTTCGCTTCTATAGGGTATGAACACGAAAAACTACGTACTAATTGCCCTACTTTTGGTGCTTATTTTTAATTCCTGTAAGAAAGAGCCCGATATTTTATTAGAAGAATTACCATCATCTCCTAATGATGAGTTTGTGGAAGACACTTTAATCCTGAACCCATTTGGCACCAACCCGCTAGCTGCACTAAATTATTACACTACTGATGAAAATACACGAGTAGAAATAATTATCAGAGCTAAAGCTGATGGACAAGAAGAGTTTTCAAAGGTGTTTTCAACTTACGAGCAACACCATAAAATTCCAATTCTAGGATTGTATCCAGATTTTTTAAATACTATTTATATTAATTATTACAGTACTAGCGGAGAACTGGTCGAACAACAAATACACCTTGTGAAGACTGAAGCTTTACCACCCGGAATGCCTGAAATCAAAATAAATAGAGTAAACACTTCAGCTATGGAACCTGGTTTGACATTGGTGAGCTATTGGGGAAATAGAACTCCACATAAACCATTTATTATGGATCATTCTGGTAATATTCGTTGGCTACTAGATTTTTCCAACCATCCTACTTTAAGTTCTTTAAATTATGATAACGGAATAGAAAGACTTAAAAACGGAAATTATTATTTTGGTGACATTAATTCCAATTCCATTTACGAAGTATCTCCTCTTGGCGAAGTCATACAATCTTGGGGGTTATCTGACCATAAATTCCACCACAATGTTCAAGAGAAGTCAAATGGAAATTTCTTGGTAACAACCTCTAAAACTAACAGTAAACATGCAAACGGTAAAAATTGCATTGAAGATTTTGTTATAGAAATTAATAGAAATAACGGTAGTATTAGTACTGAGTGGGACTTAAAAGAATCCTTAGATGAGAATAGATCCGCGTTAACCGCTATCGATAATTCAAATGCAGAGGTAGATTGGTTTCATGGAAATGCGGTGATTGAAGATTTAACCGATCAAACCATCATTGTTTCGGGGAGAACCCAAGGAGTCGTAAAACTGGACGATCAAAACAATCTCAAATGGATACTTTCGACGCATAAAGGATGGGGAAAAAGTCGAACTGAAAACAACCTCTCAAAATACCTACTTACACCATTGGATAACAATGGTATAGAAATTATAGACACCAATGTATTGAATGGCAATCAGAATCATCCTTACTTTGAGTGGCCTTGGTATCAACATGCTCCAAAAATAATGCCCAACGGAAACCTTTTGCTGTTTGATAATGGTGACAATAGAAACTATGAAAGCACTACTACTTATAGTCGTGTAGTTGAATATAAAATCGATGAAACTAACAACACCATTCAACAAATATGGAGCTATGGTAAACAAAGAAGTGATCAAACTTTCGCACGTTACGTTTCTGATGTGGATTATTTACCAATTATGAATAATGTACTTTTTTCACCAGGTTTCAGTACTAATAATGGCAGTTCATTTGGTGGAAAAGTAGTTGAAATCGATTATGTCACTAAAAATGTTGTTTTTGAAGCAGCTATTAATCCACCGGGAGGGTTTGTTACGCTACATCGAGCGGAACGGTTGTCGTTATACCCCTAAACAGATCATCTATTCTTGTTTAGGTTTATAATGATAAACCACTTCTCTTTCTTTTTGGATTTCCGTGTTAATTGGAGAGTTATATCTATTAGTTGGAGGAGAATTCAGTGGCTTATTCCAGTAGGCATCAGGGTCATCTTCGTGACGTTCATCTTCATTGGTCCAAACGTATTCTACTTTTTTCAATCCAACCTCTCTATAAATATAAGCTAGAACTACTCCCGCAAACATCCCCCAAAAATGCCCTTCATAGGATACCTTATAGTCTATCGGAAAAATCCCCCAAATCATACTTCCATATAAAAAGGCAACAAGAAACGAAATCGCTACTAACCGATAGTGCTTTCTGATAAATCCACTCACAAACAAAAATCCAAATAAGCTGTATACCAAACCACTTGCTCCAATGTGGTAGCTATCTCTGGCAGAAATCCATGTCCATAAACCACTCATAATTATCGACCAGAAAAGAACTTTAAAAGCTACAGGACGATAAAAATAAAACAAACTACTTCCCAAAATAAGTAGTGGAATAGAATTATTGAATAAATGATTGAAGTCACCATGAATAAAAGGCATAAGCAATATCCCAATAAGACCACTCCATTCTCGAGGTCTAATACCATATTCTGCAAAAGATAAGTTTAGGTTTAATTCAATTACTTTAATAAACCAAACGACTACTACAAAAATAGTTGGAAACAATATTGCATAAAAAAACTTTCTTTTGTCAGATTTATTCATTGAGATATAAAGTTACCATTTGTGCACAGATACCACCATCCATATAATTACAATATTAGAATTGAATAAAAAATAGTAATATTATGCCTTAAAAAATCAGTGCAACGATGAAAAAGCATTTACTCATTCCTGCCACCTCTATTTTACTTTTTTTTAGTGCACCTGCTTTTGCAAGTGCCAATACAAAACCGTTAGATGGACCTAAAAAATCAAGCCAAAAACAAACTACAGTAAAATATGAGTTTTCTTTATTTCAGATAGCCTATAGCCTTGTAAAAGAAAAACAAGATACAACCACCAAACCTATAATAAAAGAAAGAAAAGAAGACGAATAACTATTTTATTCCTCTCATTTTCTTGATGTTTTCATAAGCTTCTTGCACTTTTAAGAATTTTTGCTCCGCTTCTCTTTTGATATCTTCTCCTAGATGTGCCACTTTGTCAGGATGAAACTTAGCTGCCATTTTTCGATATGCTTTTTTAATTTCATCATCCGTAGCGTTTTTTTCAATTTCTAGAATTTTATAATCCCCTGCAGTTTCTTTGATAAACATCGCCTTAATTGACTGGAAATCGTATGAGTTGATGCCTAAAGCAGATGATATTTGATTTAAAACATTTACTTCTGAGTCACTAAAGTTTCCATCAGCACCTGCCACACCAAAGAGAAAATGAAGCAATTGCAACCTATCGGCCTGCCTCATATTCATTCGAATCTGTTGCCCCACCTGATATACGTTAATGTTTTGATCGAGTACTTTTTTCAACAAAACCAATAACTCTTTGGTTTTTGCCTCCCCAAAATGACGCACAAAGAATGCTTTCACATAATTCAATTCACTCTTTAACACCTTTTCGTCAGCTTTCATAACAGCTGCAGCTAGGACAATCAAACTTGCGCTAAAGTCTCCTGTTTGTGTTTGCCGTGGCCTTCTAGGCTCCCTATCAGCATAAAATTCAGTATCTACTTCAGTAGAAGCCTTATCTATCATACTTCCTACCGCAAAACCTAGTATTGCACCTAATGGTCCACCAAATGCCCATCCTAATCCGCCTGCTATCCACTTACTATATCCTGCCATTTTATCGTTTTATGGTTGATGACAAAAATAACCAAAGCGAAAAGAGAACTCATAATAATTGTTGTACAATTTTTAAAAAAGGAGATTTGTTTTATCTTTGCAGTCAAATTGATTAATAAATATTGCTAACTCCCTATAAAATAGTGGCTCCACAGATTGACAGTGGATCTACATTCTACTTTACCACCGACTCAGGATTAAAGTATGAAGTGAAGTTTGGTAGAAAATCGACGAACATTTTTAATGTTTCTATCGTATTCGGAGTATTGAATGATGAATTTGATGGAGAAGAGTATGCATTAACCAATCGAGGAGAAGTTTATAAAGTAATGGCAACTTTAGTGGAAGTTGTACGTTATTATAAAAATAGACATCCAAAAATATCAGAATTTGAATTTTCAGGGGAGCCCACCAATGAGAATGATGACAAAGAAGGCGCAAAAAGATTGAGATTATACAGTCGTTATTTGACCTATATTTTTGATTCAAAGAAATGGAAAAGAGACGACTCTGAAGGAAAAATTAGAATGATTCGAATTTAAACATTAAAAAAACTTAAAAAATTATTATCTAGTACAATTATTGCTGGAGATAATACGTCATATTAAAGTAAACATTTTTAGAAGGTATAACACATGAGACAACTAAAGATTAGTCAACAGATCACCAAAAGAGAGAGTAAATCGCTCGAGAAGTATCTGCAAGACGTTTCTAAAGAAGAAATGATCAATGCAGAAGAAGAAGTAGAACTAGCGATTAAAATTCAGTCTGGTGATGAGAGAGCACTAAACAGACTGGTAAGAGCCAATCTACGTTTCGTGATTTCTGTGGCTAAACAATACCAGAATACTGGACTTACCCTTGAAGACTTAATCAACGAAGGAAACCTAGGTTTGATTGAAGCCGCAAAACGATACGATCATACCAAAGGGTTTAAATTCATTTCATATGCAGTATGGTGGATTAGACAAAGTATCTTGAAAGCTGCTGCTGATAATTCAAGAACTATTCGTTTACCTCACAACAGATTGGGTGAAATCCAAAAAATTAGCAAAGCGTCAAATGAATTTGAACAGAAAAATGAACGTACTCCAACGGCTGATGAATTAAGTGATTTAACTGAAATGGACGTTGCAAAAGTTGAAATGTCATTGAAAATGTCGAAAAAACAAGTTTCTATTGACGCTCCTATGAGCAACGATGACGATAACAATAGTTTGGTTAGTGTATTAGAAAATAGCGATACCCCTGACCCTACAGATTCTTTAATGCAAGAATCTTTGTCAAAAGACCTTGAGCGTACCCTTTCATACCTTAAGGGAATGGAAGCCGAAGTTATTCGTTTATTTTATGGACTAGGTGGTTCTAGCGAAATGACTCTGGAAGAGATTGGAAACACTTTTGGATTAACAAGAGAACGTATTCGTCAAATAAAGGAAAGAGGTTTGAGACGTTTAAGAAGAGTATCTTCTCAAACAAACCTTCAAACTTATTTATAGTGAATAGGATTTTTATTCTTTAATCGCTTCAGTATCCCTGAAGCGATTTTTTTTTGTCAGTTTAATAAACAGCTAATAGATAAGTAACCCTGCTCTTCTTCATGTATTTTTTTGATTACTTTCGTAACTGCAATAACCAGCTCAACACCATTAATCTAATACTAATTTTCAATCATAGCTTCCTTTATACGTATACGCCTTTAAATAATACAGTTGTTTGACATAACTAATTAAAGGAATGACTTTTTACAAAGAACTTATTGAGCAAGCACTAAACCTAATGTATGACAAAAAAATACATCATTTGTTTTATTTACATACTATTCTACACTTATACTTCCAATGCTCAAACTCTTGAATTATGGGGATTAACGGAAATGGGAGGAACTCACAATGGTGGAACAATTTTTAGTTTAAATACTAATCAATCAAAACACACAAAGGAATATGAGTTTTATCGAACAGAGGCTAAGGATGTTGGAAAATCATTAGTTAGAGCTTCTAATGGTCTAGTTTATGGAATTTCAACTTTTGGAATGGGTACAATCTTTCAATACAATCCATCAACAAATGAATACCTAAGTCTTTATGGCTTTGATTATGAAGTTGCTTATGCACCAAATTATGGTTTAATTGAAGGGTCGAATGGAAAATTATACGGAACAACTAAAAATAATGGAAGATACGGTAACGGAGTAATATTTGAATTTGATATTAGCACAAATCAACTAACAGTTCTACATGAATTTCTTCTCAACTCCTATCATTCAAACGATGGGAAATTACTTGAGGCGTCTAACGGTAAATTATATGGTCTAAGTTCCCGGGGTAGCGGTAATGGCTTTATTTATGAATTCAATCTAAATACTAATACCTATAATGAACTACATCATTTTAATATAACGAATGGATTTAATCCAAATGGAAATTTGATTGAAGGAAAATCTGGGCTTTTATATGGTGTTACTAAAGGTGGCGGGAAAGATAACAAAGGAATACTATTTGAGTATAACTATCTGACCAATTCTTTTCAAGTACTTAATGACTTTTCAAATAGCCCTGAATCCATCTCAATACCTACTACAAGTCCCATGTTTGCTTCTGACGGCAATATATATGGCGTCACAGGAAGGTTATTATACAGATACAATCCTACTCAAAAAAAAATCGATTATTTTCCTTCCAATTTAAATACTTATAATGGGGTTGGAATTCCTGCTGAAGGAGAAAATAAGACACTTTATTTTCCAGTAAATAGCTATAATGGAGGAGCTATTGTTAGTTTTAACATGATAAATGAAACCTATAAGATTGAGAAAAACTTTCAAAATAACTCAGGAGACCGAGAGCCAAAATTCGATTTCCTGTTTATAAATAGTAACTACTTTCTGGGTATTAGTCGTTCAGGATGGTGCTACAGTGACGTTTTATTTGGCTATGATTTGACCAATCATTCCTATCGGAATTTAGTTGAGTTAAATTGTGGATATGAGGGAGCAATTCCTATTGGCAAATTAGTGCAAGCTGCCAATAAAAAACTATATGGGTATACAGAATACGGAGGAATAAATTTGAGAGGATCTGTATTTGAATTTGATCCAGCAACCAAAACAAGAAAGACGATTCTCCATTTAGCGGATTCAAATAAAACTTCGGTAATTGGGAATTTATATCAATACACTGACAACAAAATAATACTGATAACTAAAAGTCTAGGCGCAAACAATAATGGAAAAATGTACCTATTAGATGTTAGTAATAAAAAACTTCAACTATTATTTGATTATAACAAAAGTACCAATCACTTTTCACAAGTATATGCTCCTGATGGAAGCCTGACTTCTGCTTCAAATGGCAAAATCTATGGGTTTTCAGGTAACGATAAACTCACTGTAACAGAGATTGACCCTTTCACCTCTAAAGTAGTCGTTAAAGAGAGTAACACCTGGGGTAATTATTACTTTAATGGAGGATTTATAGAAGCTGATAATGGAAAGTTTTATGGGTCTACTTGGGCGAAAGGAAGAAGTTTTTACAATTCTTCTTTCGGTGCGGGGACAATAATAGAGTATGATTTAAAGCAAGATAAATTTACGGTTAAAGCAGAAATGTTTTATTCAGGAATTGCTCATCCAAAGAGTAATCTCATCAAATCTATTGTGAATAACCACATTTATGGAACATTTTCATCTAAAGGAGACAATAATACAGGTGGAGTATTTAGATATGACTATTTGACAAATTCAATAATAAAAATAGTTGAATTCGATAGTACTTTATATGGCGAACATCCTGAAGGAGACATTATACAATCACCCGATGGGATGATATTTGGGTACTGTTCAAAAGGTGGGAAATATGGAGACGGAACTATATTTAAATTCAATCCAATTAATTCAACAATTACAAAGCTTTTCGATTTCAACAAAGCAGATGGTAACAACCCTTCCTCAGGAGGTTTAACTCTTGCAGAAATTTGCAGACCAGCTTCTAAACCAACCTTAAACTCCTCAGAAATAAAGTATTGTACTGGAGATACTATTGTGATAAGCATTTCAAAATTAGACACGCTAAACAATGCAAAAAAGTGGAGTATATACAATAATGAGGGCCATTTTATTCAAAGCAACTCAACCGGAGTTTTTAAACTTCAAGCAAAACAGTCAGACAACTACCATGTTAGAGGTGAAGGAGGATGCCCTATTGTTTCACCTCATAGTACGGTCTCAGTTAATGTCTACCCTGACTTAAGAATTGACAACTGTGATCCTGAACTGAGAAGTAAAGCTGATAACGCTAGTTATTCATGGATTGACTATAGAGACTCTTCTGAGGTTGGGATTCATAACCAATTTTTTTCACCCTCAAAAAACGGAATTTACGGAGTTATTTTAGAGCAATTGGGCTGTAAAGATACTTCGGAAATGGCAGTGGTAATCAATGCTGAAATTTTAGAAAATAGCTTCCAAGAGGCTTTAATATTTGGACCAAACCCTACTAGTCAATTCCTTACGGTAAATCTACGTAAATGTTATGAAGAAACTACTGTCGAAATCAGAAGTCTAAATGGAACTTATATTAAAGAGGAAAGCTTCTTTAAAAAGACTAAGATTCAACTTTTAAATGATTTACCTACCAACTTTTACATTGTTACAATAAAAACAGAAACTGGAGAAAAGGCTATTCTAAAAATTTTAAAAATGTAATTATTCCTATTTTAATCTTATTTAGACACCTTTTTGAAGGCTATCTAACATTTTGTAATTTTATACCATGTTTATTCTAGACTCCAAAGGCGAAGTTCCACACATTTTTCATTCCGATTTAACAGGAGCGGCCATCCAAGCATGCGCTCTATGTAATACAGACTTATCTGATGATATAGACTACATTATTGAAAAAGCATTCAAGAAAGCCGGAACTGGAATGGTTCATACAATCTTTGAATATGCACTTTGTTTTGAGTGCATCCCTATCATGCAAGCAAGGATGAGTGAGGAGTCTAAGAAAAATATTACTGAGTTTTTTGAATCAAAGGTTAATCTTGAGAAACGATTTCAAGAAATGATCGAAGAAAATCAACTAGAAGCAGAAAAATGGTTGAATCATTGTGTGGTGACCAACAAATCTATTGATGACCTTGACGAATACCAAATCTATGGTCAGTTTAAAGGCAACCGACTCGTGTTTGGATTATTCCCGTATACGATTTCTGGTGAAGTACTGGATCAAATTATTCACTTAATTTCTGCTAAATCTTTGGATGAAATGAATGGATTTAAAGATCAAATCATTACTCCTGACCCCACTTTAAAAGAATTATTTCCAACCAATAGACCACCCATATTAATATAATTTAGATGGCTAAGAATAAAAAAAAGAATGTGGTGTATAGCACCAACCCTGATTTCAATTATGATTATGAAGAAAATGAAGAACAAGAAACTTTACCTCCTCAACAGCAAGACTTAAAAGTAACTTTAGATAAAAAACAGCGTGCGGGTAAAGCGGTAACCTTGGTATACAATTTTATTGGAACTTCAGAAGACTTGAGTGCTTTAGGCAAAATGCTCAAATCTAAATGCGGTGTGGGCGGCTCAGTTAAAAATGGAGAAATATTAATTCAAGGTGACCATCGTGAGAAAATATTAGGAATATTGCATGAAGCTAAGTATAAGGCTAAACGTGTAGGAGGCTAAAAATTATCCAAATACGAATCTAAAGTTCGGTCATTCTTAACAACCTCAATCCATTGTACTTGATTCATCCCTATCACTTTATACATTTCTACATAGAACCCATCAAATGCAAAAAGATGGCATAAATGGCCTCCATGCTGACGCGATGCAATAAAATTTCCCCTTTCTTGCAGTAACTTATACCTTTGTACAAGTGATAATTTTTTAAACTCTTCAGGTTTTATTTTGTTCATCAAATAACTTTACGGACATTCAAAATTAACTATTGTTTCATGACTCTATCTATTTCTGATGTAAAAGCGCTTATGGAGCAAAAAGTAGATGAATTTAATCGTCCAGATTTTATTCAAGATGACCCCATTCTTATTCCTCATGAATTTTCTAAGAAAGAGGATGTTGAAATTGCAGGCTTTCTTGCGGCCACTATTGCATGGGGACAGCGAAAAAGCATCATCAAGAATGCCAAACACATTATTCAACTAATGGATGGTGCACCATTCGATTTCATAATCAATCACAAGAAGTCAGATTTAAAACGTACGAAAGGATTTGTTCATAGAACATTCAATGCTCAAGATTTAAATCAGTTTTTTAGTTCTCTCCAAAATATCTACTTGAATCATGGTGGACTTGAAAGTGCACTCTCCCAAACTAAGAATATAGCAGAAAATATTTCTCAATTTAAAGAGCTTTTCTTCCTAAAAGCAGAAAGTTTAAGAACACTTAAGCATGTTTCTGATCCTTTAAAGGGGTCATCTGCAAAACGTATTAACATGTATCTTAGATGGATGGTTCGAAGCGATAATCGAGGAGTTGATTTTGGTATTTGGAATCGACTCTCCCCTGCAAACTTAAAACTACCTTTAGATGTTCATACAGGAAATGTGAGTCGTAAATTAGAGCTACTTCAAAGAAAACAAAACGATTGGAAGGCGGTAGAAGAAATTTCTAATCGATTATCCGAATTTGACGCTATCGATCCTATAAAATATGATTTCGCACTTTTTGGCTTAGGTGCAATTGAAGGATTCTGAATACTTACATTTAATTCTTCGAGAACTTCTGAATCACTGTTTTTTCATCTGTCGACACTTTCACTACATATTATCCTGCTTCATAATTTGAGAGATCTAACCACTTTACAGCGTTTGTCGTTTCATAATCACCTATGATTTTTCCAGCTATATTATAAATGGTGATTCGTGACAATTCTAATGGAACTAATCCTTTTATTATAATATGACTTTGAGCAGGATTAGGATAAATTACAACATTCGATAATTCCTCAATGGGAAACTCTGCTCCTAACGAATCGGTTACATCTGGCAAATATTTATTATGATAACTTTCACAATTATAACAGTTTACTTGTTCATAGAAAAAGTTTCTCATTTCTACTAAATACTGAATTCCAACTGGTCTCGAAAGAACATCATGCGTTGTATCCTCCACTTCATTCAATTGAAAGCAATTTGAACCTTTGTCACGTATTTTTATATCTAGCATACATTTTGGACCACACAAAGGTTGAATTAGAGCACCTTCAAAAAGGTCAGAAGTCGTTGAATCAAATGGAACAATTTTATCTCCATTTGAATGAATAAAAAGTAAAGGGATATTAACATTCCTAGCACGTAATTGAAAAAAGGCTGCAGTTGGAGCGGAGGTACTTATTCCGGCAAAACCCTTAATAAAAACCTTTCTATTTGGAAATAAACTCTCATGATTCAATGAAATATCCTCAGGAGAAACATAAGATGGTATTTCTTCCGCAATAAACTCTCCATTTACATCTGATAGGATTGCACCTAAACCTGCAATTCCTCCAGCACTTTCTCCAATTATAAAGATATTACTGGTATCAACTCTAAATGTATTATGATATCCTATTAGATATTGTATTGCCGCATGAACATCTTTCATAGCTTCATGCATAACCCCATTAAACTTGGATCCTGAGGTATATGGATCAGCGACTCTGTAATAATCAACAACAGCAACTGCGTAACCTTTTCGTGCAAAATATAGTGCTTTAGCATTCGCTACATCAGTATTCTTTGGATTAGCTCCTCGATCTATAAATCCACTCCCTGGTAAATAAACAATTAATGGCCGGGATACACAAGAATCCATAACACTATAAAAATTTAATGCTCTCGGATTTTTAGACAAAGAATCAGCATAAAATATATCTGAGGTTCTAATTACCTCTTCTACCGAAAAAACATCTACTAAATATCTTCCGGATGGAGTATTGCAAGGTTTACAAGTTGATTGAGCGTTTACAGTATTGTGGAAAAAATTCACACAATTGAGTAAAACCATAAGTGATAATAAGTATTTCATTGCTTGCTAATTATTTAACCTATTCTAAAACAACATACTTAAATCTAAAATTTAATCAATACATTATTTTAATGCTAATTAATGAGCAATTGAAGTGCCATATAAATACTCCAATAATTAATTAGAACAATTTATCGAGTGACTTTCTAGAAAGTAAAAAACTAATCAAGACTAAAATAGCTCCCAAAACAAAAGGAGCTCCAGGAAATTGAATGGGTGTATTCTCTTGGGTAAATACGTAGAACAAATTGGTCATAATTAACGGGCCAATAATTGCTGATAAACTCATCGTTGCTGTTAATGCCCCTTGTAGCTCACCTTGTTCGTTATCTGCAACTTGGTTTGAAACCACTCCTTGTAGAGTTGGAGAAGCAATACCGCCCAAACAATAAGGCAATAAAAAAGCAAACAACATCCAACCTTCGGATGCAGCAGCAAATAATACTAAACCTACAATCCATAAAAAATAACCTCTATAAATGGTCTTCTTTTCTCCCCACCATTTTACGGCATACTTTACCAATCCTCCTTGAACAACAGCCACAATTATTCCTACGACTCCTAAAGAATAGCCAACCATCGCTTCATCCCACGCAAACTTATACATGCTGTAGTATGTCCACGTAGTTTGAACTGCTTGACTTGCTAGATATAGCAGAAAAAAAGAAGCGATTAAACCGAGTACTATAGGATATTTACGAATCAATTTTAAAGAACCTATAGGATTTGCCCTTTTCAAATCAATGTTCCTTCGCTTTTCAGGTGCTAATGACTCGGGTAAAACAACAAATCCATAAATGAAGTTTAAAAAAGTCAACCCTGCAGAAATAAAGAAAGGATATTGCACATTGATTTCACCTGCTATACCTCCAATCACAGGTCCAATGATAAACCCCAATCCAAACGCAGCTCCGACCATTCCAAAATTCTGCGCTTTGTTTTCTGGCGTACTGATATCTGCAATATATGCGTTAGCAACAGTTAAACTAGCACCTGTAATACCGGCCAACACCCTTCCTACTAATAACCATCCAATAGTTGGTGCGTATGCATGAAAGAGATAATCAATCCCCAATCCTAAAAGGGATAATAACAATACTGGCCTTCTACCAAATTTATCACTTAAGATTCCCATTAAAGGAGCAAACAAAAATTGCATTATAGCAAAGGCAAAGATTAACCACCCTCCTATTCTTGAGGCTTCACTTAATCCGTCTCCACTGAGTTTTTCTATTAACGAAGGAATAACAGGAATAATTATTCCAATTCCAATGACATCCACCAAAATGGTTATAAAGATGAACGTTAGGGAGGCTTTTCTATTTTTCAAATGTGTATTATTAAATGGTAAGCTTTAATCCGTCGTATGCGAGTTCAATACCATCTGGTAGATTCGGCATTTCATCTGCATACTTTCCAAACAAATGACTAATGTGTATCAAGTATGCCTGCTCTACTTCCATTTCCTTAATCAATGCAATAGCTTCTTCTAAATTAAAGTGCGAAATGTGTTTTTCTTTTCTGAGTGCATCAATCACTAAAACCTTTGTCCCTCTTATTTTATCCTTTTCTTTAGGGGGAATATAATTACAATCAGTTATATAAGAAAAATCTTTAATTCTAAAACCATAAACAGGCATCTTATAATGCATAACATCTATAGGTGTAAACTCAATCCCATTAATATCAAAAGGTTGATTGGATATGGTATTTAATCTCACCAATGGGACTCCAGGATATTTATTCTCTGAAAAAATATAAGGAAACTCACGCTTAATCGCTTCCTGCACTCGATCAGTAGCAAATACATTCATGTCCTCCTTTTGCTTAAAATTAAAAGCTCGAATATCATCCATACCTGCCACATGGTCCTTATGTTCATGTGTAAACACTACAGCATCTAATCGTTGAACATTTTCTCTTAACATTTGCTGTCTGAAATCCGGACCAGTATCAATTACTATGTTTTGTTCGTTCGTAGAAATTAAAATTGAAGTTCTCAATCTCTGATCTTTAGGATCCTGTGAATGGCAAACGGCACAGTCGCACGCAATAACAGGAACACCTTGCGATGTTCCTGTCCCTAAAAAAGTTATAGTAATTTTCTCTGATTTCATTATGCCGGCACTGCGTACAATTCTTTTAAAACAGTAATAACGTGATCAATTTCCTCTTTGGTGCTAAATCTAGAAAACGAAAATCGGATAGAAGGTCGCTCCATAACAGCACCAATAGCTCTTAGAACGTGTGAACCTACATTGCTTCCTGATGAGCATGCACTACCTCCACTGGCGCAAATTCCTTCAATATCTAGATTATATAAAAACATTTCCCCCATGTCATTTGGTGGGAAGCAAACACTTAACACAGTATACAATGAATCTTTTGTAGCAGATTTTCCATTAAAAGATATACCAGGAATAGTAGCTTTTAAACGATCTACCATATACAGCTTTAAGTCCGTTACGTACTCTTGGTGATGTTCCATATCTGCATGAGCAATTTCTATTGCCTTAGCTAACCCAACTATACCATGAATGTTTTCAGTTCCTGCTCTAACATTTCGCTCTTGCGCACCACCCGTTATCATGGGATTAAACTTAAAGTTGGAATCGACATACATAAATCCAACTCCTTTTGGGCCATGAAACTTATGTGCTGCACAAGTTGCAAAGTGTACATTTAATTTCTTGAATTCTAATCGGTAATGACACATGGTTTGCACAGTATCACTGTGAAAAAGTGCATTGTGCTCTTTGCACATTTTACCAACTGTCTCCAAAGGTAACAAATTGGCAATCTCATTATTACCATGCATTAATGAAACCAAAGTTTTATGGGTTTCATCTTCTAATAATGCCTTCAAGTGATTTAAATCTACAGCACCATCTTCATCTAAATTCACCAATACAAACTCAACACCATTTGTTTTTGCCAATTCTTCAGCAGTATGCAGAACCGCATGATGTTCTATTGCTGATGTAATAATTCTGGTAACTCCCAAATCGTTCACCGCACAACGGATAATCATATTATCTGCTTCTGTTCCGCCCGAAGTGAAGAAAAACTCAGCTGGGGAAGCATTAAAATATTTTGCAATTGCCTTTCTAGATGTTTCTATCAAGGCTTTCGCTTCTCTTCCTTTTGAATGAATTGAAGATGGATTTCCATAAGTATTGGCCAACACTGGGACCATTGCTTCTACTACTTTGGGATCCACAGGAGTGGTAGCAGCGTTGTCAAGATAAACTCTCATTTTAGTTTTCTTTTAATATTTCTTTAATATCTGATATAATTTTTCCTGCAAGATGGTCGGCGGTAGAGGCCGTCTCACTTTCAGAGTAAATTCGAATAATTGGTTCTGTATTGGATTTTCGCAAATGTACCCACTCTTTATCAAATTCGATTTTCACCCCATCTATAGTTGAAATCGGTTGTTTTTGATACTTCTCATGAATGCGTTGCAAAATTACATCGACATCAATATCAGGTGTCAATTCAATTTTATTTTTAGAAATGTAATAATTCGTGTATGTTGATCTTAAGGTAGAACAACATTTAGTACAATTTTTATCCTTAAAGTTTGCCAAATGAGATAAAAACAATGCAATACCTACCAAGGCATCTCTTCCATAATGCAGTTCAGGATAAATTACTCCTCCGTTACCTTCGCCACCAATTACAGCATTGGTCTCTTTCATTTTTTCTACTACATTCACCTCTCCTACTGCTGACGCATTGTATTCGCAGCCATATTTTAAGGTAACGTCTTTTAAAGCCCTTGTACTTGATAAATTTGAAACTGTATTCCCTTTGGTTTTACTTAAAACATAATCTGCCACAGCAACTAATGTATATTCTTCGCCAAACATTTCACCATCCTCGCAAACAATTGCTAAACGATCTACATCGGGATCCACTACTAAACCTAAATCCGCATTGTGTTTTTCTACTGCCTTAGAAATTTCAACTAAGTTCTCTGGAAGTGGCTCAGGATTGTGCGGAAAATGGCCATTCGGCTCGCAATATAATTCTACGATGTCCTCCACCCCTAGCGCTCTCAGTAACGCTGGAACAAAAATTCCACCTGTACTATTCACACAATCAATTACAATTTTAAAATTCTTTTTCGCTATCGCTTCTTTATCTACCAAAGGTAAATTTAGAATCATATCGATATGCTTTTGTAAATAAGTATCATCATGAGACAATTGTCCTAAATGAGAAACAGAAGCATATTGCATATGACCAGCTTCGGCAATCGCTAAAATATCAGCCCCATCTTGTGCACTTACAAACTCTCCTTTCTCATTCAGCAATTTTAATGCATTCCATTCCTTAGGGTTATGACTTGCAGTGATAATAATCCCTCCATTCGCATTTTCTTCTGTAACTGCTACTTCTACTGTTGGAGTGGTAGAAAGTCCTAGATCCACTACATCGATACCTAGACCTACGAGAGTTCCAGCTACAATATTTGTTACCATTTCACCCGAGATTCTTGCATCTCGCCCTATGACAACTTTAGCTTTTAGTTTAGCATCTGTTCGTCTAGAAAGCAGCCAGGTACCATAGGCCGAAGCAAACTTTACAATATCTAATGGACTTAAACCATCACCTGATTTTCCACCAATCGTTCCTCTAATTCCTGAAATTGATTTAATTAATGTCATTCTTCTAAAAAAGTTTTGTGCCACAAAAGTAGCAATTTTATGAAGTACAATCTTGTTTAAATCTTTGTGCAAAACAATACGGGATTCCCCCTATTCTTTGCGGTTTATTGATAACTTTGCATTAACTTAAAGCAGAAATATCTGTTTTATTTTTTTACCGCCTATGGAAGAGAGCAATAGTCGATTTAACGAAGAAGATTCACAGTATTATTCCGTTAAACGATTCGAAGAAATGGTTTCCAATGAAGAGTCGCTGTATTTTGACGTAGACGAATTCGAGGAGATGGTAGAGTATTATTTAGATCATAATAATCCAAAACAGGCTTTAAAAGTCATTGATTTTGGTTTAATGCAACACCCTAAATCCAGTACTTTACTGGTTAATAAAGCTCAAGTTTTTGTTTCAATGCATAAACCCAATCAAGCTTTGAAATATTTAGCACAAGCAGAAGCACTTGAGCCATACAACATCGACTTGTTTCAATTAAAAGGAAGCACATACAGTCAATTAAGGCAAACTGAAAAGGCCATCGACAATTATAAAAAAGCATTGGAATACGCTGATGAACATGAGCGCGAAGAAATGTTGATGAGTATTGCTTTTGAATATGAAAACTTGAATAAATACGATTTAGCAATTGAATATTTAAGTTTGATTTTGAATGAATTTCCTGAAAATGAAATTGCACTTTATGAGTTGTACTTTTGTTTTGAAATCAGCAATCAAGTAGAAAAAGCTATTCAGTTTTTTTCAGAATATATCGATAAAGACCCATACTCCCACTTAGGGTGGTACAATTTGGGAGCTGCATATATGAAACAAGAATTGTTTGAAAAGGCCATTGATGCATTTGACTTTTCAATTGCGATTCGAGAAGACTTTGCTTCAGCTTACTATAGTAAAGCCATTTGTCTAGAAAATATGGAGATGTATGCTGAGGCTATTGCATGCTTCAAAGAAACCTTTGATCATGAATCTCCGGAATCATTGACTTATTACTACATTGGTGAATGCTATGAAAAATTAGAGGATAATCAGCAAGCACTGCATTATTATAAAAAGGCAACTCAGTTAGATCCATTTTGTGCGGAAGCATGGGTAGGAATGGGCGCTATATATAATGAAATGGGACATTTGCATGAAGCCATCCATTACATCAAAAAAGGAATAGATTTAGACGAATACAATCCTGAATTTCATTATGTATTTGGTGATGTACAAGCTAAATTGGGATTTCTAGAAGAGGCGCTTTTAGCTTATGAAAAAGTAAAAGAATTGGATCCTGACAATCAAGATATTTGGTCTGACCTTGCCTGGATGTTTGATCAATTAGGAAATGTGACTTCTGCTATGATTACTTTTCAAGAAGGCATTGAAATACAAGAAAAAAATGACAAATTGCTCTATAGCTATGGAGCATTCTTAATTAAATATGGTAGAAAAGAAGAAGCTCTTTTTAACCTAGATAAAGCGCTTGCATTAAATTTTGACGGACATGATATCTTATTTGAAATTTATCCTGAAATCAAAGAAAACTCAAGTGTATTAGAACTAATCGATTATTATAAATCATAGATGAAAAATTTTGAATTACCGTTTATTCCAGAAAGAACGGCAAAACCGAGAGAGAATGGTGTAACCATGATGATGGACAAAGGATTAAGCCTTAGACAGGCAGAAGACTTTATTGAAACTTCTGGTGATTTAACCGATGTAATTAAATTAGGGTTTGGAACTTCATATGTATCAAACAATCTAGAACAGAAAATAAAATTGTATCATGACGCCGGTCTAAAGGTATATTTAGGAGGAACACTCTTCGAATCTTTTATTATCAGAGGGATGTTTGATGAATATAGAAAGTTAATGGACAAGCTAAAACTTCAAGTCTGCGAAGTTTCTGACGGTTCAATTGTTATGAATCACGATGTAAAATGCAAATATATCAGCACCTTAGCTAAAGATTTTACTGTATTATCCGAAGTAGGATCTAAAGAAGAAGGCATTCTGATTAGTCCAGGAAAATGGATCAGCATGATGACTAAAGAACTAGAAGCAGGCTCGTGGAAAGTTATTGCAGAAGCCAGAGAAAGTGGAACTGTAGGAATCTACCGACCCAATGGAACTGCACACAGCGCATTGGTGAACAAGATTTTGAAAAAAGTACCAATGGACAAAATTCTTTGGGAAGCACCAATAAAAGCACAACAAGTGTGGTTTATCAAATTATTAGGTCCTAACGTGAACTTAGGAAACATCGGCTACGAAGAAGTTATTCCTTTGGAAACGTTGAGAATTGGCCTAAGAGGTGACACCTTTTTCCAATATCTATCTGATGAAATGATTTCTGAATATAAATAATAAGCATGCAAACGATTAGCCCAACCGAACTAAAAGCTGTGATCAATAACAGCGATATCCAAATCATTGATGTAAGAGAACCTTATGAGTTTGAAGACAATAATATAGGTGGTATCAATATTCCTTTGGACGAAGTATTAAACTCTGTTGACAAGATAGATACCAACAAAAAGGTTATTTTTTGCTGTCAAAGTGGAAAACGCTCTTCGGCAATTATTATGACACTAGAAAGAAAATTTAAATTAGAAAATCTACATTCTCTTCAAGGAGGTGTAACAGCATTTATAGAGTCATAATTGGACTTCACAGATACAATAGATTGATATGAAAAGAAGTTGGAAAGACTACGCCATCATTTCTTTAAAGGGAATGGGAATGGGTGCTGCAGACATTGTGCCTGGTGTCTCAGGCGGAACTATCGCACTGATAGCTGGAATTTATGAAGAGTTTGTAAATACATTAAAATCTTTCAATTTAGGAGCAATAAAAGCGCTTAAAGAAGATGGACTCAAAGGATTTTGGGCACACATCAACGGAAGCTTTTTGGTAGCATTGGTGCTGGGAATCGGCATTAGTTTAGTAAGTATGGTTAAACTAATCAAATACTTATTAGAAGTTCATCCAGTTTTGATTTGGTCATTTTTCTTTGGATTAATTGTCGCTTCTGCGATTTTTGTAGCTAAAACCATCACCAAATGGACTATCACCAACATCATTGGATTAATTGGCGGAACCGTTTTAATTTATTGGATTACCTCTATAGTACCTGCAGCTACTCCTAATACTTGGTGGGCAGTTCTAATTAGCGGAGCCATAGCAATATGCGCCATGATATTACCTGGGATATCAGGGTCATTTATTTTAGTTTTATTGGGAAAATACGCTTACATCATCGATTCTTTAAGTCAATTTAAATTGGATGTTATTGCTTTGTTCGGTGTAGGATGTGTGACAGGTTTATTGAGCTTTTCGCATTTACTATCTTGGTTGTTAAAACACTACCACAACTTAACAATGGCAATTTTGACAGGGTTCATGATTGGATCATTGAATAAAATTTGGCCTTGGAAAGAAACATTGAGTTACATGACCGACCGTCATGGAGAGCAAAAACCCCTTGAGCAAATTAATTTATTGCCACAAAATTTTGAAGGTGACAATCAATTGGCTTTTGCCGTAGTTCTAGCGATTGTTGGTTTTGCATTGATCTTTGTTTTAGAAGGATTGGGCAAGCGATTTTCAAAAGCCTAATCCATGAGACAATTTGGTTTAATCGGGAAAAGCCTCTCCCACTCTTTCTCTAAACAATATTTCGAACAAAAGTTTGGGAAAGAAGGAATCACAGATGCTTCCTATTCTTTGTTTGAGTTGGTTGAGATTGGAGAATTTACAGCTTTAGTACAAGAGCACCAACTATCCGGATTAAACGTTACCATCCCTTATAAAGAGGCTATTCTCCCCTATTTGGACGAAATAGATGAAGAAGCAAAAGCCATTGGAGCAGTTAATACCATTCAGTTTACAGAAAGTGGTTTAAAAGGCTTCAATACAGATGTAATTGGTTTCAGAAACAGCATCAAACCTTTCTTAGAAAACATACACACCAGAGCATTAATTTTGGGCACTGGAGGCGCAGCAAAAGCGGTAGCTTATGTATTGGAGAATTTAGGAATCAAGATCACCTACGTCAGCCGAAACCCTAAAGCTGAAAACGAGTTGAGCTATGCGGACATCAATAGCTTTGTAATGAAGCACCATTTATTGATAGTCAACACTACGCCGATTGGCACTTTTCCGAACATTACGGAAGCTCCAGAACTTCCTTATGAATACCTGACCGAACAACATTTCTTATACGATTTGGTCTACAACCCTACTGAAACACAATTTCTACAACACGCCAAAGCAGCAGACGCTATTGCCATTAATGGGGAGCAAATGCTGAAAATTCAAGCAGAAGAAGCTTGGAAGGTTTGGGAGAAGGGATAGGAGTTATTTGAAAAGACCTTTATATTCTTTTCATGAAGTATTTCACCATTTTTTGATTAGATAAGTTGAGTATTTTTAATCCATGAAAATCTGTCTCGCCCAACTTCAATCTAGTAAAGGGAATGTTCAAAAGAACATCAAGAATCATATTCGATTGATTAAAAATGCAGTTGAGTTGAATGCAGATTTAATTGTGTTTCCTGAATTGTCCATTACCGGTTACGAACCTGAATTGTCCAAAGAGTTTGCTACGTCAATCGATAATGAACTATTTGATCCATTTCAAACAATATCAGACAACCACAAAATTACCATCGGAGTTGGCATGCCCACCCCTTCAATTGATGGAGTTAAGATTAGCCTACTGATTTTTCAACCCAAAACCGACCGTTTGGTCTATTCCAAGCAAATCCTGCATGATGACGAATTGCCCTATTTTGTAGCAGGTAAAAATCAAGAATACATTGCCATTGATCAAACTAAAATTGCTTTTGGAATTTGCTATGAATCATTGCAACGAGAAAATTTTATAAACGCTCATAATAACGGAACTGATATTTACATTGCGAGTGTTGCCAAACCAAATCACGGAATAGAGAAAGCCAATTCCTACTTCCCTTCCATTGCAAAGGAATTTAACACTCCAGTTTTAATGGTGAATAGCATTGGTTTTTGCGACAACTTTATGAGTACAGGCCAAAGTGCAGTTTGGAATAAGGATGGAGAGTTACTGGCTCAATTAGACGAAACAAATGAAGGTTTGATTCTTTACGACACCATTTTAAATATCGCCACTAAATCTAACACCAGTCTACCATAGAGAAGAACTGATATACAATGAAATGATTCAAAACTTACAACAATAAAATGACCATCGAAATCAATCCAAACCCCGACCAAATTCAATGGGAACAAATCTCCGAAATCTTCTTATTAATCAATTGGGGTGTACGAACACCAGAAGACATTAAAGCATCCTTTCTGACCAGTTCTTACATCTGTATCGTCAGAGAAAAAGATGAAATTATTGGTTTTGGACGAACGGTAGACGATGGTAAATATTATGCGAATTTGGTTGACATCGCCATTCACCCCGACTTTCAAGTTCAAGGAATCGGCAAACGAATTGTCGATACCATTACCAAACAACTGGTTGGGTACAATTTCATCACTTTGACAGCAGCACCAGGCAAAGCAGGATTTTATGAAAAAATAGGATGGCTGAACCAAAAATCGGCGTACCTTTTACCGAAGGATGAAAAACAAATTAAAGAACATTGTGAATAAAGAAAATAACAATTGAAATGAGTCATCAAATTAATCCCATCTCTCCCATCATCAATTCTGATGAATTAATGGAAATACGTACTAATAAAAGTCTGGTCTTAGTTGACGCTAGAAGCGGAAAAAATGCTAAATCAGACTATGCTGAAAAACATTTGAATGGAGCAAAACACGTTGATTTAAACCTTCAATTGTCCCACATTAAAGATGCTGCAAATGGCGGTAGACATCCCTTACCTCCGATCAATCAATTTGCGAAAACACTAGCTGAACTAGGTATTTCTGAAGAAAGTCATGTGGTTGTTTACGACGACACCAATGGAATGAACGCAGCAGCACGATTCTGGTGGATGCTCCGATCTATTGGACATGAAAAAGTTCAGGTTGTCAATGGTGGTTTTCAAACGGCGATTAAAAATGGATTTCCGGCAAACGATAAGGAGGTAATTCCAAATAAAACAGAACCTTATACCACTGACAGATGGCTGCTTCCAATGGCAACAATCGACGAAGTAGAAGCCCACTCTGAGAAAGCAGACTTTGCAGTAATTGACGTCAGAGAATCGTACCGATATAATGGAGAGTCAGAACCAATAGATCCAGTTGCAGGTCACATTCCAGGAGCGATTAATGTTCCTTTGGCCAACAATTTAGACGAAAATGGATTGTTCCGCTCACCTGAAGATATAAGAAAGCTCTATCAATCTATTCTTCAGAATAAGAATGCTGATCGAACTATCATTCATTGTGGTTCAGGCATAACCGCTTGTCACACTATCTTAGCGATGGATTATGCAGGGTTGGAAATTCCTAAATTATACGTGGGTTCATGGAGTGAATGGTGCCGAAATGATAAAGAGATTGTGGTTGAGGAATAGAGAACCAATCTACAAAAACATAACAATAGTGGAATGAAGTGTATTTTCTACAACAAATGTCTGTGCAACACTCTTTCATAAAGTGCTTCATACTGCGGTAAGATTTTCCCCAGATCAAAACGCTTGGCTTGCTCAAAAGCATCCTTTTTAAAACGATTCAGCGTTTCGTCGTCTTTTAAAATCTTCAAAGCGTTGGCTGACATGTCATCTACATCGCCTATATTACTCATGTAGCCAGTTACATCATCAATATTCACTTCAGGAATTCCACCAGTATTGGTAGAAATGACTGGTGTTTTGGCTGCCATTGCTTCTAAAGCAGCCAACCCAAAACTTTCTGATTCAGAAGGCAAAATAAACAAATCGGCAACAGAAAGCACTCGAATGGTATCGTTCACTTTACCCATCATTTGCAAATCGCCACACAAGCCCAGTGTTCGACACATTTGCTCAATTTTATTCCGTTCTGGGCCATCACCTACCATTACTAATTTAGCTGGCATTTTTGCTCTTATTTGTGCAAACACTTTCACCACATCCGTCACTCGCTTTACTTTTCTAAAGTTGGAAATGTGTATAATGATACGTTCGCCATTTGGTGCAATAGATTCTCTCAACCGGTGGTCTATTTTTACCTCCTCATATTGCTTAATGCAAATAAAATTGGGAATAACATCTATCCCATTTTGGATTTTAAAATGCTCATAGGTTTCCCTTTTCAAACTTTCGGAAACCGCAGTCACTCCGTTGGATTGATTGATGGCAAAAGTAATGACTGGCT
>Ga0209344_10000262_pt1 | contig 103636 bp, 95 predicted proteins | sample Cruoilmetagenom6_FD_187293 | JGI IMG/M metagenome (GOLD analysis project Ga0209344, IMG submission 187293) | Oil polluted marine microbial communities from Coal Oil Point, Santa Barbara, California, USA - Santa Barbara Oil Seep Sample 6 (SPAdes)... | ecosystem: Environmental > Aquatic > Marine...
ACTGCTCCGGCAATTCCGAACCTATTCTCAAATCTCTTAAGTGAAATTGTAGGTACCTTCGTGTTGATTTTTACGATCTTGTATTTTACCGATGCAAGTCTTACTGAAACAGAAACGCTAATTGGGCTAGGTTCATTAGGAGCACTACCTGTTGCATTTTTAGTGTGGGCCATCGGACTTTCTTTGGGGGGCACAACGGGCTATGCAATTAACCCAGCGCGTGACCTAGGACCTAGAATAGTACACGCCCTATTACCCTTAAAAAATAAAGCTTCTAACGGTTGGGGATACGCATGGATTCCGGTTGTTGGTCCAATTATAGGTGCCGTTTTGGCGGCATTGTTAATGTTAGCTTTATCAGCTTAAACTGACCGAGCAAATTAATAATAGTATCTTTACCTAAAATTAAAAGTCACCCTGATGACGAACAAAATGGGTCGAGCAAACACCTCAAAATGAAGCGTAAATTGCAATTTCTTGTATTTTTCCTGTCCTTCGCTTTGTACAGCCAAGAAACCCCACCTATTTTAAAATTTTCACCAAAAATCTATCAAGCAGAGAATCAAAATTGGGCCGTGACCCAAGACGTTGATAAGTTTATTTATGTTGCCAATAATGAGGGGCTTCTGCAATATAATGGGGTAGATTGGGTCTTGTATCCATCGCCAAATAATACCATCATGCGTTCGGTAGTGGCGGTAGAGAAACGCATTTATAGTGGAGCGTATATGGAATTTGGATATTGGGATGCCAATGAAACCGGTGCATTAGTCTATACCTCACTGTCTGAAAAAATTAAAGATGAATTAATTGAGGATGAAAACTTTTGGAATATAAAAACACTCGACGCCTGGGTGATCTTTCAATCCTATGACCGACTGTATATGTATAATGCTGAAACTGAAGAACTCAGTTATTTAACAGATAAGGCAAATTACTATCGGATTTTTAAACTCAATAAAGAAATTTTTATCCATAAAATGGATGGCCGACTTTTTAAAATTGTGGCAGGGAAAGAAGAATTGGTGGTAGAATTTCCTAAAGAATTTGGCATTAAAATGGTATTGAATATTTTTCAAGGAGAAGATGAGCTTATTCTTTTAACCCGAACTAAGGGCCTGTTTAAATTGAGCCATGGAGTGTTAAAGAAATGGAATGTGTTGACGCCAAAATTCACTGATCAAATGCAGATTTTTTGTGGAATTCAATTGGTTGATCAAAGCTATATGTTGGGAACTATTTCAAACGGATTGGTGCATATTGATAAAGATGGAACCTATTTAAATTCAGTAAATCAGACCAATGGTTTGAGTAATAACACGGTGCTTAATCTGTTTGAAGACCTAGACGGTAATGTTTGGTCTGCCTTAGATAATGGATTGGATTGTTTAAATATGCGTTCATTTATCAAAGAATTTAATGATAACGAAGGGGTGGTGGGCACCACCTATTGTTCTATTATTTTTGAGAATAACATTTATATTGGGACCAATCAAGGCCTCTTTGTAAAATCGAAAGAATTTAATGACCCTTTGCGGCTTATTTCTGGAACAAAAGGTCAGGTTTGGTCTTTGTTTGTATATCGTGGAACCTTGTTTTGTGGGCATACTTCAGGAACCTATGTGATAGCGGATGAAAGTGCAAGGCAAATTTCAACCGCGGGAGGAACTTGGAATTTTAGACCTATTCCTTCACATCCCGACTGGTTGTTACAAGGAAATTATACTGGGCTAAGCTTGTTAAAATATGATGGTTTAGCGTGGCGATTTAGTCATAAAATAACAGGATTTGATAATTCGGCACGTTTTGTTGAACTTATCGGAAAGGAACTGTGGGTCAATCACGAATATAAAGGTATTTATCATATGCTAGTGGATGATACATTTACACGGTTTGATTCGGTTGTATTGTTGAAAAATATTTCAAAAGGTAAAGGTTCTGGCTTATTAAAGTACGGTACATCGCTACTGTACAGTTATGAAAAAGGCGTATTCCGGCTAAATGAAGATCAGGTGTTTGAGCAAGATACCTTGTTGAGCACATTAATTAGACCGGGGGAATACGTTTCTGGAAAGTTAATAGATGATCAGAATAATAGGTTGTGGTCTTTTAATAAAAATAGTATTAGCTATGCTGAACAAGGCCCTGTAGCTGGAAAAATGAATATTAAATTTATTCCAATACAAGATTATTGGCGAAAAACTACCGTGAGTTTTGAAAATATTACCCACCTAGAAAAAGACCTGTATATCGTTGGGAAAACAAATGGTTATATCTTAATTGATCTTAAAAAGTTTATGGATCAAACGCCGGAAATATTTTTAAATCAAATTGAAGTTAAAGGGGAGAGCAAGACGAATACATTGGGTTTACAGCAGGAGGAAGATTTAGATTACCGGTACGGAACACTTGCCTTTAAGGTGAGTACACCGAGCTATAACAAATACGAATTTGTGAATTATCAGTTTAAAATGGAAGGGCTTCAAGAGCAATGGGGTGCGTGGCAAGAAGAGGCTACGGTTACCTTTGAAAATTTGCCTCCTGGAACATATACATTCATGGCACGGTCTAAAGTGGGTAAGGAAATTTCATCAAATACCATTAGCTATACATTTACCGTATTAAAACCGCTATACCTGACTAATACTGCGCTTGCCCTTTATGCAATAGGTGTAGGGCTGTTGGCATTTTTTACCCATCGGTCTTATAAGCGATATTACCATAAACAACACGGGCAATTAATCCTTGAAAATCAGCGTCAAATGGACCTTCAACGCATCAAGGCCGAACAAGAAGTAATACGGCTGCGCAATGATAAACTAAATCAAGAGATTGAAAGCAAAAATAGAGAATTGGCAATTTCGACCATGAATATTAGTAAGCGAAATCAATTTTTGAGGAAAATTCAAAAAGAATTAAAAAAGAATACCCGTCTTGAAGAGAATGATCCAGTTTTTAAATTAATTGAAAAGAATTTAAACAGCACTAAAGATTGGCATTTGTTTAAAGAAGCCTTTAATAATGCAGATCGTGATTTTTTAAAACGTGCAAAAACGGCACATCCTAATTTGAGTCCCAATGATTTAAAATTTTGTGCCTATTTACGATTGAATTTGACCTCAAAAGAAATTGCTCCCTTGTTAAATATTACGGTCAAAAGTGTGGAAGTGAGGCGATATCGACTGCGAAAAAAGATGAATCTGCCACACGATAAGAACCTTATTGATTATATGCTGAGTATTTAACCATTCCTTAACCTAATTAGGAGGTGTCTCTACACCTATTTTACCACTACAATTACACTACAAAAGTGTTAATTTCCTCTTTTTACAAATCACTTGTTTTGGCTATTAAATTTGAGATTCCCCTATTTTTCTAGGGATTTCAGCAAGTTATTATGTTTTATTTTATCACCCTACAATTGTATGTGTTTTGTAAGGGCGTATTTTTATGAATTATATCCATCTTTATTTATATTTAACAGATCCTTAATATTTCCGTAAACCTAAATTTTTGAGGTGGAGCTAATATTGACTATCAAATACACTAATTCAAATTAATAAACATGATAAGACTAATTAGAAAAAAGAAAAAGCTATTTGTAATGTTCGTATTGATCATGACATTTAGTTTTGCCGCCGTTGCACAGCAAACGGTTAAAGGTACAGTAGTTGACGAGACGGGTGAGCCCCTCCCTGGAGCTACTGTGCTTGAGAAAGGAACAAGCAATGGTACGTCTACCGATTTTGATGGACAGTTTACCATAACAGTGAGTTCAGAAGCGCGTACACTGCGAATTTCCTATGTAGGTTATATGACACAAGAGGTCGCTATAACTGGAAACGAATTGAAAATCGCACTCCTACCTGACGCAAATAGTTTAGACGAGGTAGTTGTAGTTGGTTACGGTACACAACGCAAAAGTGACTTGGTAAGTGCAGTAGCTAAAACAGATTTGTCAAAGGCCTTGGTAACCCCAACCTCAGATGTAAACGAGATGCTTCGTGGAAGAATTTCTGGTCTACAAGTAGAGGTAGGTGGAGGAACGCTTCGTCCCGGTGGATCGTCTGATATTATTTTTAGAGGGCGTGGTTCTATTGAAGGAAATGTCAATGGAATTTATGTAGTAGATGGGGTTGTACGCGATGGAGGTATAGAAGATATTAATCCAGATGATATCGCTTCTGTTGAATTTTTAAAGGATGCATCTGCGCAAGCGATCTACGGTTCTAGAGCCGTAAATGGGGTCGTGTTAATTACCACCAAAAGAGGTAAGAGTGATAAAGTAAGTGTGAGTTATCACGGGTATTATACGACGAAATCACTGGAGCGAAATTTTGACGTATACAGCGGACAAGAATTTGCGCAATTGAGAAGAGAAGCCGTCCGAACAAATAATGCAGACGATAATTATTCTCCTGATACAGATATTTTTTCTCCTATTGAATTACAGTCCATTGCCAACAATGAGTTTGTAGATTGGGAAGAAGAATTGGTATCAAACGGAAATGTTTTGAGTCAGTCTATTGGTCTTAATGGCGGTACGGAAATGACTAAGGTGTTTGCCAGTTTAGCCTATTTTAGAGAAGAGGGGATTATTCCTTCCTCAAGCTATACACGTAAAAATTTGCGTTTAAATTTAGATCAAAAAATAAGTGATAAATTTTCTGTTAGATTTGATATTAACCTTTTAAATGATGATACAGAACGGGCAGCAAATATTAATGTTATTACGTTTTCTCCTCTGGGAAGAGCGTATGATGATGCTGGAAATTTGTTGCGATATCCAAATGGGGAGGAGGGCTCAGCCACCAGTCCATTATGGAATTTAAGAGAGTCTGATCATAATGAAAAAGGAAATGATTTTGTTGTTTCTGTATTACCAACTTGGCAAATTACCGATAATTTACAGTATCAATTTAAAGGATCTGTTACCCGAAAGAATTCTGAACGAGGGCAATACTTGTCATCCTTGCACTCTAGTGGAGAAACAGATCGAGGCATTGCCCGTATAGATAATCAACTAAGGGAGGCCTTCTTAATTGAAAATATCCTTACCTATTCTAAGGAAATTAACGAAAACAATAGTTTTAATGTAACGCTTGTTCAGGCTATTGATGAGAATAAGTTTTCGCAAACATTTACCGAAGGGGTTGGGTTTATTAATGAGAGTTTAGGTTATGACGGAATTACCAATGCTATTGGAAATGTTACTGTGGAGCGAAATAAGTCTAAAATAAGAACAGCTTCCTTTATGGGAAGATTGCGTTATAATTTATTTGATAAATATTTATTAACCGCCACGATGAGAGCGGATGGAGCATCAGTGAATGCTGAAAATCACAAGTGGACTTATAATCCGGCAGCCGCCTTTGCCTGGAAAATGCACAATGAATCGTTTTTAGAAGATGTAGCGGCAATTAATGAGTTGAAACTTAGAATTAGTTACGGTTCTTTGGCCAACGCCTTGAGTCGTCCGTATGCTTCGTTGTTTACGGCAGATGGTCAAAATTATATTTTTGACAGTGAATCGGCTTCAGGATATTCACCCTCTGTCATATTACCCAACGTAAATTTAGCACATGAGACGATTACCACGTTTAACTTAGGGTTGGATTTTTCAATTTTTGATAGAATCCTATACGGTAGTGTTGAATATTATAAATCGACCACCAAAGACTTATTATTACGCCGTGGAGTACCCTCTACTACGGGGTATCAATATACTTTTTTCAATGCAGGAGAAGCACAAAATAGTGGTATTGAATTGGGGTTAACGGCAAATCTGATAAATACACCGGATTTTAAATGGTCAGTTTCTACAAATTGGTCTAATAATAGCAATGAAATCAAAGAATTGTATAATGACGGTGATGGAAATGCAATTTTGGAAGACAATACCTATAACTACTTTGTAGGACAGCCCATTGGCGTAATACAACAGTACGCATTTGATGGAATCTGGCAAGTGGGAGACGATTTTGCAAACGCTCCGCAAGCTAATCCTGACTCGTCAGTTCCCCAAGCAGATTTAGCTCCAGGAGATATCCGAGTTAAAGATACCAACGGAGATGGAAAAATCACCCAAGAAGATCGTGTATTTACAGATCCTAATCCAGACTGGTTTGGATCATTATCTACTACACTTTCGTATAAAGGGTTTGATTTACTGGTTGATTTTTATGCGGTAGAAGGGGCTACAAAAGTGAATCCATTTTTATCTGACTTTAATAATGGTGGTACAATCTCTGGAAAGTTAAACGGCGTAAAAGTGCCGTATTATACACCTGAAAATCCATCAACAACCTTTCCAAGAGCTAGCTATGATGCAGCACCCCAATATTTAAATTCATTAGCGGTAAAAGATGCGTCGTATGTTCGTTTAAGAACGGTGAGCCTAGGATATACCTTACCTGAATCTGTATTTGCGAAGCTTAATGTTGATCTGGTAAAAGTGTATATTACAGGAACAAATTTATTTACGAATACTGATTATATCGGGTATAGTCCAGAGGTAAATATTAGAAACACCTATTCTAGTGCCGATACAGGGTATCCAGATTCAACGAGTTTTACCTTTGGTTTAAAAGTTAACTTATAAAAAAACAACTTATGAATACGAAAAATTTTAATAATAAAGTGATCGGACGAATAGTCCTCCTTATCGCGCTAAGCATGACCGTATCTTGTGACGAGTTTTTAGCCGAGCAGCCCAGCACTGTGATTGATGCTGATTATGTTTACACCACAGAAGAGGGGTTAAAATCAGGGGTGGTGAGTTTATATAAATTTAACCGTGAACGATATGATAACGGGACCCAAGATTATATGGGAGGAGTTTTAATTCCTTCGCGTAGTGATTTAGCCTTTAATCGCTCAGGATATCTTGGGCTTATAGGCCGCTATGAACGAGCGGTATCACCCGCTGATTTAGGCGCATCTTTTGCTTCAACCTTGTTTTGGAAACATTTTTATAAAATTACTAGTAAGGCTACTGATATTATTAATGCTGCTGAGGAAATTGAAGGCATAGAGGATGATGTGCGCAATCAAATTATAGCTGAAGCTAAATTTTTTAGAGCAAACTCATATTTTTATCTGTACCGAATGTACAATAATATATATGTCACTACAAAATCAGTAACCGTAGATAATGCCTTTGATGTGGTGAATGATAAATCGTCAAAAGAAGAAATCTTTGCGTTGTTAAATAGTGATTTAAACTTTGCGATAGAACATTTAGATTGGACCGATACCTTTGGAAGAGTGACTAAAGGAACGGCAAAACATGTAAAGGCTAAGGTGGCCATGTGGGAAGGTGATTATGAGGAGGCGAAAGCGCAGGCCATTTCCTTAATTGAAGATGGACCACATGCCTTGTTGGGCTCAACCGCAGATGTTTTTAAAGGAGATCGAAATCATTCAGAGTCCTTATTTGTAGTACAGGCGCAAGATGATATCTTAGGGGGTGGAGATGCGAATATGCTCAATGCTAATTTCACGACACAATACTTTCAAATTACAGACATTGACGCCAATGTAGAGCAAGGTGGAAGAGGGTTTTCACGCATCTTGCCAAATGAGTATTTGTTGGGTTTATTGGCCGAAGACCCTAATGATACTAGAGACGATAATACGTATTTTAGATTAAAATATTACTATACTACTGGACCAAATACAGGAGAAGAAATTGATATTTATAAGCCAATTTCTGAAGAAAATCCTGAGGGCGTAGAGGTGGCACGTTGGTACCAACGTTTACATCCTTCAACCTTGAAATACGCGCAAGAAGATGATGATCCGACAAATTATAGAAATCGAAGTAATATTTTGGTGTATCGACTTGCAGAAACGTACTTAATTGCTGCTGAGGCAATCATGAGAACCTCTGGAGATCCATTACCTTACATTAATGCTATAAGAGATAGAGCTAATGCTGCCCCAGTTGATATGGTTGATGAGCAAACAATTTTAGATGAAAGAGCACGTGAATTAGCGTTTGAAGGGCAGCGATTCTTTACGTTAAAGCGAATGGGACAAGCCGTTATTAATCGCCAAATGAGAATGTATTCAGGTGATGGTGAATTTTTTCCAAATTATTATAATGGACCTAAAGATCCACGTGTGAATTGGCAAGATCATTATATTAATTTCCCTATTTCTCAGAACGATATTGATTTGCTCGGACCTAATTATCCTCAAAATGATGGGTATAATTAAGCGATGATTTTTTGAGTTAGTTACGCTTATCCAGGGCTTGCTGTAATTTTAGCACCTGGATAAGTTTTTTCTATATCCCGTTAGGGGTAATTTTTGTTACTTTGAGTCCTTTTGGATTCTACTTTTCTAAAAATATGACTATGCGGTATTGCTTTTTTTTGTGTATGTTGAGTTTTATTTCTTGTCAACAGCAGTCGGCCCCCACTTCGTTTAAACTGGCAGATAATGTTGTTGTTGCACATCGCGGTGCTTGGAAAGCAAACAATTTGCCTGAAAATTCCTTAGCTTCTTTGCGACATGCCATTGAGCTTAATTGTGTTGGGTCAGAATTTGATGTGCGAATGACAGCCGATGATGTTTTAATTGTAGCACATGATGCAGATTATCATGATATGGTGATTGAAGAGACTAATTATGCCGAGCTAAATGCTGTTAAATTGTCAAACGGTGAAGATCTTCCAACCTTAGAAGCAATGCTCATAGAGGGCTTAACCGATAATTCAGGTACTGGGATGGTTTGTGAGATTAAACCTTCTAAAACGAAAGCCAGAGGGAGGTTAATAGCCGAAAAAGTAATGGCCTTAGTAAAATCGCTAGACGCCTCACATATTATGGCGTCATATATCAGTTTTGATTATCAAATTCTCAAGCGAATAATTGAACTTGACCCCAAGGCAAATACCCAATACCTAGACGGCTCAAAGTCGCCCGAAGTATTAAAGAAAGACGGAGTTTCTGGACTTGATTATTACCTTACCATATTAAAAAATAAGCCTTCGTGGATAAACAGTGCCAAGGAATTGGGAATTAGTTTAAATGCGTGGACGGTGAACAAGGCGGAAGACTTAGATTGGTTGTTAGCCAATGAGTTTGATTTTATTACCACCAATGAACCAGAGTTGTTATTTGAGCGTATTGAAGCGAGTCCAATTCAAGCGGGTTGGAAACTTGTATGGAGTGATGAATTTTCAGGAAAAGGAAAGCCTGACCCAACAAAATGGGCCTACGAATACGGGTTTATTAGTAACCAAGAAGAGCAATATTATACCGATAGTCTTAAAAATGCTCGACTTGAAAATGGGCATTTAATTATAGAAGCGCATCAGGATCAAATTCCGAATCCCTACTATAAAAGCGATGCCTTTAAAGATAAGCCTTGGTTGCAATACATAGCTGAAATTGATACTGCAAAATACAGTGCTGCACGGTTGACCACAAAAGGACTCGCTGCGTGGAAATACGGACGAATAGAGGTGCGGGCAAAACTGCCGAAAGGGGTTGGACTATGGCCAGCTGTTTGGATGCTTGGAGAAAATAGAACCGAAGTGGGATGGCCGGAGTGCGGTGAAATTGATATCATGGAGCATGTGGGATTTTCACCGGATTCAATTTTTGGAACCGTACATACCATGGCGTATAATCACAATAGAGGTACACAAAAAGGAAAAAGTGTTTCAATAGCACAACCGTATGATGACTTTCATGTGTTTGCAATAGACTGGTCTGAAGAACAGATTGATTTTTATCTTGACGGAACGCGGTATTATCAGTTTAAGAATGCACAAAAAACGTCAGAAGAGTGGCCTTTTGATCAAAAATTTTACCTCATTTTAAATGTAGCTGTTGGCGGCATGTTAGGTGGACAGCAAGGCATTGATCAAGAAATATTTCCTCAGGCCATGCAAATTGATTATGTTCGGGTATATCAAAAAAAACATAAACAATGAAAACTGTACTTACTTTTTTACTCTTAGCGTGTGTGTCGCCTTTTAGTTTTGGTCAAGAACTAAAGGTGATGAGTTACAATATTAGATTAGATGTTGCCTCTGATGGCGAAAATGCGTGGCCGAATAGACGCGCTTATTTTTTAGATCAAATTGCCTATTATGGGCCTGATATTCTAGGAACCCAAGAGGTCAAACCCAATCAACTTTCCGATATGAAAGCTAGGTTAACCGACTATAATGCTATTGGCTTAGGGAGAGATGGGGAGCAAAAAGGGGAACATTCTACTATTTTTTTTAATACCAATCAGGTAAAATTAGAACAGCAAGGCACTTTTTGGTTGTCTGAAACGCCAGATGTAGTATCAAAGGGGTGGGATGCCGCCTTGCCGCGAATATGCACCTATGGCCTTTTTTCTCATTTAGAGAGCAAAGAGAAATTTTGGGTATTTAACACACATTTAGATCATAAAGGGGTGATTGCTAGGCGACAAGGAATGTTGTTGATTCTGGCAAAAATTTCAAGTATCGCTACCGATGGCAATCCCGTGATCTTAATGGGCGATTTTAATGTTGAACCAGATGAACCCTTAATTTCAAATCTTAAAACAGTGCTTTTAGACACCAAAGAGGTGGCGCCTATTGCTTTTGGCCCTGATGGTACCTTTAATGGGTTTAACTATAATGAGCCGGTACGACGAAGAATAGATTATATTTTTGTGTCGGATAGTCCAGAATTAAAGGTAGAAAAATTTGCTATTTTGACCGATGCGAAGGAGTTAAAATTTCCATCAGATCACTTTCCTGTCTTTGTACAATTATATTTAGAATAAATTAATGTTTATATGATAAAACCTATCCGAATACCTGTTGCCATTAGCCTGATTTTTACCCTATGCCTAAGTTGTACAAACACGGTGAATCAAAGGGAAACTTCTACAGCAAGTGAAGACCTACTTTCATTTAAAGTAGACTCCGTATTGGCTTTGATGACGGTTAAGGAAAAGATTGGCCAAATGGTGCAATATGCGGCTAGTTGGGATGCTACAGGGCCTACGGCATCTAAAGGGGATCAGTTTAAATTAGAAAAATTAAAAAAAGGGGAAGTGGGGTCTATGCTAAACGTAGTTTCAGTAGAAGCTGTACGAGAAACCCAAAAAATAGTTATGGAACATTCTAGGTTGAAAATCCCCTTGATTTTTGGCTATGATGTAATTCATGGGTATAAAACTATTTTTCCTATTCCGTTGGGTGAGAGTGCGAGTTGGGATTTGGAATTAATGGAACAATCGGCTGAAATCGCTGCAAAAGAAGCTTCGGCGGCTGGTTTGCAATGGACCTTTGCTCCGATGCTTGACGTCTCAAGAGATGCGCGTTGGGGGCGAGCCATGGAGGGCGCAGGAGAAGACCCTTACCTCGCTACACAAATTGGGTTAGCACGAATACAAGGTTTTCAAGGAAATGACTTATCGCTACCACATACCATAGCAGCTTGCGCAAAACACTTTGCTGGATATGGTTTCGCCGAATCTGGGAAGGATTATAATACGGTAGCAATTGGGGTGCATGAATTACACAACACTATTTTGCCACCCTTTAAGGCGGCTGCCAAAGCTGGCGTAGCAACGTTTATGAATGCGTTTAATGATATTGACGGAATTCCGTCTACGGGCCATCAACATTTACAGCGCGATGTGCTCAAGGGGGCCTGGAATTGGAAGGGCTTTATGGTATCAGATTGGGGGTCTATAGGCGAAATGATTGCTCATGGCTACGCGAAAGACAAAAAAGAAGCGGCTAAACTTGCTGTAATAGCAGGGTCAGATATGGATATGGAATCGTATGCCTATGAAGCACATTTAGCCGAATTAATTGAAGAAGGGAGTGTAGACATGTCAGTTTTAGATGATGCGGTTAAACGGATTTTACGTGTGAAGTTTCAATTGGGATTATTTGATGATCCCTATCGATATTGTAGTGAAGAGCGCGAAGCGAATGAAATTTATACGGAAGAACATTTGGAGGTTGCTAGAACAATTGCTAAAAAATCGATCGTATTATTAAAAAATGAAACAACGCTGTTGCCACTGTCTGAAGAGCTCCGTAAAATTGCGGTTATTGGTCCGTTAGCCAATGATAAAGATACACCTCTGGGGAACTGGAGGGCACAGGGAACGTATAATTCTGCGGTATCCTTATTAGAAGGTGTAAAGGCTGCGGTTGGCCCTAACACTGAAGTTTATTATGAGCAAGGTGTAGCCTTAACCGAGCCTACCGTTCAACCTGGTGAAAATCAATTTTTACATCCCTTGCGTTTTAATACAACCGATCGTTCGGGAATAGACGCTGCAGTAGCCGTGGCTAAAAAAGCAGATGTGGTTATTTTGGCTGTTGGTGAAAACGCCTATCAAACGGGTGAAGGAAGAAGTCAGAGTGCAATTGGTTTTGCAGGATTACAGATTGAACTTATTGATGCCGTGTACGCAGTGAATAAAAATGTGGTGCTGGTGCTTATGAACGGACGCGCCATGGATTTAAGTCGTGTTGAGAAAATGCCGTCTATTGTGGTAGCGTGGCACCTGGGATCAGCGGCGGGAAATGCCATCGCAGATGTGCTGTTTGGTCGATATAATCCCTCGGGTAAATTGCCTGTTTCGTTTCCTAGAAATGTGGGGCAAGCACCATTGTATTACAACCATAAAAGTACAGGACGGCCCTCTAGTCCGAGTCATGTAACCTATTCAGGGTATACGGATGTGTCTACTACACCCTTGTATCCCTTTGGATACGGGTTGAGCTATACCACTTTTGAATATACTAATTTGAAGCTTGATAAAACTAAAATTCAAAAAGAGGGGACCCTTTCCGTTTCAGTTGACCTGCGTAATACAGGCAAGCGAGACGGAGAAGAGGTGGCTCAACTCTATATTCGAGATTTGGTGGGAAGTATAGTACGACCAGTTCGCGAATTAAAAGGGTTTAAAAAAGTAGCCCTACATGCTGGGGAGACCAAAACTATTAGCTTTAGCTTATCAGCTGAAGAGCTACAGTTTTATACGGCACGAGGTACCTGGGAAGTAGAACCTGGTGATTTTATGCTCTGGGTGGGGGGAGATTCGCATGCAACCCTGTCAGCAGCCTTTTCGGTTGTGGAATAATGTGATTTATTTACGATATAAAACCTTGATAATTAAATACTTACTATATTTAATTAAAAAAAGTGCCTATGCTAGGTAGGAACTTTTAAAAGCGGGTTGTTTTATTAGTGTAAGTGAAACATAAAGTAAACTTTTTACAAAGTCCCTAAAAAGAAACATTTGCAGCCAAAAATTAAAATTTACAATTTTTTCGAAAGGGAAGATTGCTACAGAAAAAGTCAACCCAATTTTTTACAAATTTTCAAAACGCTCCATGTAGGAGCGTTTTTTCATTGACCACAAAATTGTAAGTACCTAATTTTGGAGCTTGACTTTTTAATACGCTTGAAGAGTACTCATTTTACTGCCATATCCTTTCAAATTGCGCTGATTTACACTAGGCTACGGGTAAGGATAAAAAGTTAATTTTATGCTAGACGGGGAAAAACCCCTGTCAAAATGGGGAAATACCCCCTTGTGTATCTTTTAAAACCGAATTACTTTTACACTAAGATTGTAAGATGAATAAGGCCTAGTGCTTTTGAGGGCTTACAGTTGGAAGAGGTTTCAGAAATGTCCCTAACGTTTCTAAACTCTTTTATTTATTATAGGTTAGTTATTGTAAGAAACTCCTTTAGGGTCACTTTTAAAGGAGTTTTTTTGTAAGCAGATCATCCTCGTATTGAAGAAAATTAAGCCGGTAGTTCTACCTACTAGATGAGGGCTAAGAATTATCGCATAATATAAAAATGTACAATTTTCGTCTTGAAAATTGAAAAAACTTCACCCAGTTTTTCATGATAATGAGTTAAAAGTCCTGATTTCAGGACTTTTTTCTTTTTTAAAATAGGTCCAAGAGCCTTTATTTTATCCCCTTTTTACATCTTTTTTACGAATTTATTCAAAAAAGAACTATGATAATAGTTCAAACTAATAAAATAGTTGTATATTTGACTAACTAAATTCAAGTATAACACTACCTATATGAAACCTATGAGACAATTAACAAAAGCAGAAGAGCAGATTATGCAGAAATTATGGCAATTGGAAAAATGTACTGTAAAAGATATTTTGGCCGAATTACCCGAGCCAAAACCTGCTTACAATACCGTATCTACCATTGTGAGAATTTTGGAGGACAAGAAATTTGTTGACCATGAAACCTTTGGAAAGGGGTATAAATATTTTCCTATTGTAAAAAAAGAAACCTATAGTAATCAAAGTTTACACAAATTGATGGATGGTTATTTTGGAGGTTCTTTTAAACGCATGGTTTCTTTCTTTGTTGAAAAGAACGATGTTAGCTTATCAGAGCTTGAACGCATTCTACAAGAAGTAAAAAAATCAGAATAAGTTAACGCGGAAGCCATGTTAGACTATCTCATCAAAGTATTGTTGTTTCAGGCATTGTTTTTAGCAGTATATGACCTGTTCTTAAAACGAGAGACCTTTTTTCAGATTAATAGGGGCTACCTTTTAGCCACTTCTTGTTTAGCGTATGCGCTTCCGTTGATTAGTATAAAGCGGGTGCAAAACTTAGTTCCGAGCACTTATCAGGACTATTTCACCGCTATTCCTGAGGTGTTTATTACACCATCGGTGATGATTAGGGATCAATTTAGTTGGTCAGCCGTACTATTATGGGCAGCTAAAGGACTGCTTTTCTTAGGGATGATTGTTATGGGAATTCTCTTTATTATTCGACTCTATAAATTACGTCGCTTAATTATTAACCATCCTAAGGAGAAAAAACAAGGATTTAACTTGGTGTGGATGAAGTTTAATGAGGCATATTCATTCTTTAGCTATATTTTTATTGGCGTAAAAATTCCCGACGCGAACTACGAGCAGGTGATTACCCATGAATTGGTCCACGTAAAGCAATACCACACTGTTGATTTACTCTTTTTTGAAGTCCAAAAAATTCTAGCTTGGTTTAATCCCTTTAGTTATTTATATCAAAATAGAATTGCTGAATTACACGAGTTTATTGCCGATGAAAAGGCAGTGAAGTATCACGATAAATCGAGCTACTTTAATCATTTACTCTCGCATTCTTTTGGGATTGACAATTATTCATTTGTTAACCCTTTTTTAAAACATTCATTAATCAAAAAACGCATTATCATGTTAAATAAGAAAAAATCTAATCAGCTTAGAAAATTAAAATATCTCTTGTTGATTCCTGTATTAGGAGGGATGTTATTATACGCTTCGTGTACCAGCCAAAATGATATTATAGATCCAAATCAAACAGAAACAATTGAAGAGATCGTTCTTGGTGAAGACCTTGAAAAGTCGCAGGGGGCGGCTACGGTGCTTTTCGCTACGCTTGAGGAGTCTCCTCTTTATCCGGGTATGGAGGCTACCACAGACAAACAACAAAGTCGCAAAAGTTTTCAAGATTCTATACGCCATCATGTCAATAAAAAATTTAATACCAGTGGTCTTAAAGATTTAGGCTTAAATCCGGGTAAAAACAGAGTACATGTGCAATTTACCATTTCATCTACCGGAGAAGTTAAGGATGTGCTTGCTAGAGCAGCCCATAAAAACTTAGAAGAAGAAGCCATACGCGTAGTGAATTCTTTGCCTAAGATGACACCAGGGAAGCAAAATGGGGTAGCGGTAAATGTTAAGTATACCTTGCCCATAACTTTATTCATAGCAGGTGATACCACCGCACAAAACAATCCTTCGAATGCCCTGGAGGAATTGGCGAAAATTGACAATAATAGAGAGAGCAGTCGAGGAAATACGGTTGCGATTGAAGGAAATGAAGTCCTTTTTGCCATTATAGAAGAGGCTCCTGTATTTCCAGGATGTACTGGAACCAGAGCAGAACAACGAAAATGTCTTCAAGATAAAATTAGAATGCATATCAATAGTAAGTATAATACAAAATTGGCTAAAGCGCTTGGGTTAAGTCCAGGAAAAAAACGAGTACATGTACAATTTACCATTGACAAGGCGGGAAACATTGTCAATATTCGGTCAAGAGGGCCGCATACTGCCCTTGAAGAGGAGGCGATTAGAGTGGTACAATTACTGCCAAAAATGATTCCTGGCAAACAGCGTGGTCAAAACGTTGGGGTTAAATATACTGTGCCAATTACCTTGCAGGTTGGGGCGTGAGAATACTGAAAAAATATATAATTTGTGTATGGCTATTTGCTTGTTCCTACAACACCGAAGCACAAACTTCGGTGTTGTCGGTTGCAGATACCCTTATGACTAAGGGAGACTATAAAAATGCTCTTCGGGTCTTACACGAAGTGGAAAATCCACCCCATCAAATAATCCATAAAATTGCGACCATCTATCATCAATCGGGTAATTATTCTAAGGCTATTTCGTTTTACGATATGTCCTACGCCCAACAACCGTCCGACTTAACTAAAGAACAGATCGGTAAATGTTACTTGGCCCTTGGAAATCAACTCAAGGCTATTACGCTTTTTGAAGAGGTCGTCGCTGCACATCCTGAAAATCTAAATCTACGTGCAAGTTTAGCCAAATTATACCTTGCTGAACGGAAGTCGAAAAAAGCAATAGAATTATTTAAAGCATTAGAAGAGGCCGACCCTGACAACCCCAATTATTCATTTCAACTTGGAATGGCCTATTTGGGACAAGGAAAATCCTTTTTTTTTAAAAGCATTTCCAGTTTTTTAGCGACCTATAACAAAGATTCAATGCATCTAAAAAGCATATATCAATTAGCTAAAGCGTATGAAGATTTAAAATTTAAGGATTCAACGCTGTTGTTTATTCGCAAAGGGCTGGCTATTAGTCCAAAGCATATTAATTTTAACCAACTCCTCGTCAAGGAAAGTTATCGTCAGCAGCAATACGATACCGCCTTAGTCTATTTAGACCGGTTAGATACCTTAGGGTTTAAAACTAAATTTACAGCTACCATGTATGGATTGTGTTATTTGGAAAAGCACGATTATGAAAAGGCTAAAGCTAAATTTACCGAGGCACGTGGCTTCGAATTTAATGACCCCTTAGCTTCGTACCATCTTGGTTTAGCAGAAATGGGGTTAAAAGAATACCCCTCGGCTATTCGTAATTTTAATTTGTCTATTATCTTAGCAAAACCTTCTTTAGAGGATCAATACTTGCAATTAGGGGCAGCTTATACCCATCAACAGCAATTAAAAAAAGCCTTAGAGGCCTATGAAAAAGGCGTGGAGAATGCGCCTGAAAATGCGGCCCTTATGTTTCAATGGGCCCTCCTTTCAGAACAGTATTACAAAGATAAATCTATTGCTTTAGATCGTTATGAATCGTACCTGAATAGATTTACACCTACACAAAGGGATGCCGTTTCAACCCGCTATGCCCGTCAGCAAATTAAAGCAATTTCTAAGGCATTATTTATGGATGTAGAAATGGAGAAGTAGTTTTGTGAAAAAGTCGTATTTTCGTCATGAAACTATCCACTATGGTAAGGCAAGTTATTCCAGTTTTCTTTTTAATCGTGCTATTCAGTTCTTGTGAATTGTTTACTACGCGTACTAACACTTCCGCTACGACCAGTGATTTAAAATTGATTGATACCATCATCGACTTTACAAAAGTAGATACCTATCCCATTTTTTCTGATTGTGAAAATTATGCCGAAAACGACAACCAAAAGGCCTGTTTTGAGTCGTCTATTATTGAGAAATTATCAGCGTTTTTTGCTACTCAGCAGTTGGTTGTTAAAGAAAAGGTCAATGATGTGGCTAATGTAGATATTCTGATTGATCAGTCTGGTAAAGCACGTACGGTTACGGTTGATTCGCCCGAAATAATTAAGGAACAAATGCCTTCATTTGACAGCATTATACGCCAAAGTATTGACGCCTTACCCAGTATGAAACCAGCCGTGAAACGCGGCATCTTTGTAAAATCTCAATACCGTTTGGTGGTGATTGTTCGAACCTTGTAGGTTGATTTTTATTTTTTATACGTTTCTCCCTTCCATTGATACCCAGAAAATAAAGCGTAAACGCCTATAAAACTGATAAAAAACGGATAGACAACTGCACTTTTAATATAATCGAACGCCGTAAATTGATGTTGCCATAATTGAGCCGTTTTGCGAAGGAACAGGTAATCAATGCCAAATTTTAACGCCAAAAAAAGAAGTGCCAGCTGCCATTGCCCTAAAAACAAGCCCACTAGAGCGATAAAAACACTCACGTTGACCAAGAGGATTAGTACACCCATCAGGCGGGTGAATGGATGCTGAACCTGACTTGTTTTTGCGGCCCAGCGTAAACGTTGTTGAACCAAAGCTCCCCACGATTTTTCTGGATACGTGTGCACTAAAATGTCACGAGATTTTATAAAAAACACTTCTTCGGGGAACTGTTTTTTAAAACGATGCAGTAAAAAGATATCATCTCCGCTGGCAATATGACTATTGTCTTTAAAGGGATGTACCGAGGTAAATGCCTCCTTTTCATAACAAAGGTTTGCCCCACTACATAAAAAAGGTCGGTCAATCCCAAATCCACCAAGGGTTGACCCTTGTAGGCTTAGTTGGTCTAAGGCTTGAAATTGCCCGAGCCATGCATGGTTGTTTTGGTATGCAACAGGCCCAACCATCAATTTACTTCGGTGTGATTGTATAAACTGATCAAAGGTATTGAGCCAAAGATCGGGTAGGGTAACATCGGCATCGGTACTGACAATCCATGGGTATTTTGCGGTTGTCAAAGCAAGCTGAATTGCATCTTTTTTAGGTGAATTTGAATGGCGAATATTATTGAGGATTTTGATGTCAAGATCAGATTTATCCGCGAAAGCAGAAATTAGGCCACGAGAATTATCTGTAGAAGCGTCATCAATTAAAATTACTTCAAACAGTGTAGATGGATACTTGAGTAGGGCTAAGCTTTGTAAAAGTTGAGGTAAATATTCAGCCTCATCGCGAAATGGAATTAACACAGAAAATGAGTTTTGTGGGACCTGAGTAGTAGGTGTAAAAGGCTTGATTGTATCCATGCCCCGGTAAAGCCATCCGATCATGCCTAAATAGACCACCGCTAAAATGATTAAAACAAAACTCATAAACGCTGTTTGAGGTTAAAATTTAAGACAAAATAACTGCCAATGAGCGCGGGCATCCCAAAATTAAGAAGCCACATTAAGAGGGTTAAACTTAAAATTGCTAACTCTGAAACGCCGTAAAAAGTAAACACCCAAACAGCCACAGAGCCTTTAATGAGCCAATCAAAAAAAGAAATGCTCGGTATGATAGAGGCAATGAGGTATACCGCACTAATGGCGGTCATGGCTTCAAGATACGAAAGGTTTGCTCCGAAAAGGAGTAAGAGAAAATAAAATTGATGCGAAAATATGAGGTAACGCAACAGTGAATACCCCAAGGCACAAAGCAATCGAATTTTTGGAATGGTTTGGATAAACAATTTGATTTTATCCAGATAAAACCCGCGAATTGTTTTAAGCGTAACATAGGCAATTCCACTCGCAATAAGGATACCTATTAGTATAACTAGGAGGTGTTTTTTTTGATCTGGAGTGAGGTTTTCACGCTGCTGAATTAGAAAGAAACTCAACCCAATAACACCTGCAATGATGGTGATTGCCATTTGGGTCATATTGCTTATGAGATTTAACAGCATAATTTTACGACGGTTCCCCTTTTTATAATAGATGGCTTTGGCGCCATATTCGCCAATGCGATTTGGGGTGAATAAGGAGGCGGTGAGTGCCCCTAAACTTTGTTGTGCTGCATTTACTATTGTGATGGGATGTACGTTATGTACTAAATTCTGCCATTTGACGAGCTCGAAACCCCAATTAAAAAAGGTGAATAGCAATAAAATCAGAATATTGAGCGGGTTTTTAAACAGGGTTTGGTCTAAACGATGCATAAAATCTTCGCGCTGCGCGATAGATTGACCGGCCACCTTTTGATAGATAAAATAAACTGCCATAATAACCACGACGAGTTTAAGGATACGAAATAAGAATTGTTTAGTTTTGTAGGACAAGGAACGGCGCTTTGATCAATAAAATCTAAAGTGCAAAGTAACTAATTAATCTTTGATGTCTGAAAAAATCATTTTAGGAATTGATCCCGGAACAACCATTATGGGTTTTGGTTTGATCAAAGTGGTCAACAAACAAATGCAATTTATGCAATTAAATGAATTGCATTTGCAAAAGTACAATGATCATTATGTGAAGTTAAAGTTGATTTTTGAACGCACCATTGAACTTATTGACACCTATCATCCTGATGAAATTGCGATTGAGGCTCCGTTTTTTGGTAAAAATGTACAGAGTATGTTAAAACTGGGGAGGGCACAAGGCGTAGCGATGGCAGCGGGCTTGTCAAGGGAGATTTCAATCACAGAATATTCGCCTAAAAAAATTAAAATGGCCATCACCGGTAATGGAAATGCCAGTAAAGAGCAGGTGGCCAAAATGTTACAGAGTACTTTAGGATTGAAAAGTTTGCCAAAAAATTTAGATTCGACGGATGGTTTGGCGGCTGCGGTTTGTCATTTTTACAATGAAGGCCGAATGAGTACTGGGAAGAGTTATAGTGGATGGGACGCGTTTGTAAAACAGAATAATGATAAGGTTAGAAAGTGAGAATGAATTCAAATAACAAATTCCAAATAAGCTCCAAATTCCAAATTTCAAACCCAATACAAACGTATCTATGAATGTAAATATTTATGATTTCATTTTGGTGTTTGACTTTTGAGTTTTGTTTGTTATTTGGAATTTGTATTTTGGAACTGCTTAGTAGAAATTTAAAACTTTTTCAACGGATTAAACAATGGCCGGTATCTACCTTCATATTCCTTTTTGTAAACAAGCCTGTCATTATTGTGACTTTCATTTTTCTACGTCCTTAAAGCGGAAAGATGATATGATTCAGGCCTTGCTCCATGAACTCTCATTACGCAAGGAAGAATTGGCTGGGCAACAAGTTTCTACCATTTATTTTGGTGGAGGAACCCCTTCGTTGTTAGCGCCACAGGAATTAGACGCACTACTTGAGCATATATATGCGGAATACGCGGTAGAGCGTGACGTGGAAATTACCCTTGAGGCTAATCCAGATGATTTATCCTTGCCGCAAATTAAAGCGTATCGTGACTGCGGAGTGAATAGAATGAGTATAGGTGTTCAGTCGTTTTTTGCGCCCGAATTACTTATGATGAATAGAGCACATACCGAAGCTGAAGCTTATCGCGCTGTAGCGGATGCCTTATCGGTATTAGACAATGTAAGCATCGATTTAATTTACGGTATTCCGGGCTTGAGTGAAGACCGTTGGAGACAAAACTTAGCCCTCGCATTTGAGCTTGGGATTCAGCATTTATCGAGCTACGCCTTAACGGTTGAGCCTAAAACAGCCCTGGCCACTTTTATTGAGAAAAAAAAGTACCCAGAACTCGATGAAGGTTTGGCCGCTACGCATTTTGAGGAATTAGTTAAGCGTGCAGAAGCAAACGGATTTGTAGCCTATGAAATTTCTAATTTTGGCAAACCTGGGTATTTTTCTAGGCATAATACCGCGTATTGGAAAAAGACCCCGTATTTAGGAATTGGGCCTTCATCACACTCATTTTCTGGAAAGCAACGCAGTTGGAATGTGGCAAATAATGCCTTGTATATGAAGGCGATAAAAGCGAATAAGCTACCTGCCGAACGGGAAGAATTGACCCTAAAAGATCAAGGAAACGAGATGATTATGACGGGGCTACGAACCATGTGGGGCGTTAATCTAGCTGCGTTAGCGCAACTTGATGAAGGAATTAAAACCCAGGTGTTAAAGTCAGCTGAACCCGCCATGCACAACGGGTTACTCAAGCTAGATGATGGGTGTTTAAAAACAACCCCGAAGGGAAAATTTTTAGCAGATGGGCTTGCGTCTGACCTCTTTTTAGTAGATTGATTTAGGCCTATTTTTTTGATGAGAACAACGGGCTATCGCTGCGATTTTTAGTTTAAAAAAAGTATATTTGAAGCATGATTGCAACGATACAATACAACTCAAAAAAACATCAAATTAACCTTGCCGAGCCATTGGATATTTCAATGCCATTACAAATGTCAAGACAAAATGTAATTGCATGGTATCAAAACGCACCGAGTTTTAAAAAACTTAAAAGTGTAAAAAAGAATGATCCGGTTAATTTTAATACCATAAGTTTTAATCCACATGCCCATGGTACCCATACCGAATGTGTAGGGCATATCACCAAAAAGTTTATTTCTGTTAATCAAAAGCTCAAGCGATACTTTTTTTTCGCAGAATTAATTACGGTGGCACCAGAAAAAATGGGAGACGATTTTATCATCTCAAAAAAACAGATTCAATTTTTATTAGGCAACAAAAAAAGAGAAGCAATTATCATTCGTACCTTGCCCAATACGCTAGATAAAATGTCTAGAAATTACTCGCATTCTAATCCACCCTACCTGTTAGAAGAGGCCGCTGAATATTTGAAAAATAAAGGAATTCAGCATTTGCTTATTGATTTGCCTAGTGTTGACCGTGAGAAGGATGAAGGAGTGCTTGCTGCTCATAATTCATTTTGGAATACGGCGGGTAAAATTCGGGAAGATGCAACTATAACAGAATTGATTTTTGTGCCCAATAAAATTGATGATGGTACCTATTTTTTAAACATTCAAATTGCCCCGTTTGAAAATGATGCGACGCCTTCTAAACCTGTATTATATAAAATTATAAAACCGTGAAAACAACCCTCAAAATTGAAGAATTAGCCATGTTGGGCCTCTCTATTTGGATGTTCAGTAATTTAAACCTCGAATGGTGGTGGTTTTTGTTATTTTTTCTCAGTCCCGACCTTGGCATGTTGGGGTATCTCGCCAATGATAAAGTAGGGGCCTTTACCTATAATTTAGTACATCATAAGGGCATTGCCATTTTAGTGTTTATCATGGGAGGGGTAGTGCAGAATGAATGGCTTCAATTTACCGGAATTATTATTTTTGGTCATGCAAGCTTTGATCGGGTTTTAGGTTATGGACTTAAATATCCTTCGTCGTTTCACGATACGCATTTAGGAAGGATAGGAAAAAAGTAGTAGGTGGCTTTTGTATGGAATAGCACGAGATGTTATTCCCATTGCGATAAAGTGTAGGATATGAATATTGAAGAATATAGAACGTATTGCCTAGCCAAAAAAGGGGTGACTGAACATTTCCCCTTTGATGAACATACCTTGGTGTTTAAGGTAATGGGAAAAATGTTTGCACTGTGTGGCTTAGAACGTTTTCCATCGCAGGTTAATTTAAAATGTGATCCGGAAAGGGCCATTGAACTTCGGGAAGCATATGCTGAAATCATTGCGGGATATCACATGAGTAAAAAGCATTGGAATACGGTACAAATAGGAAGTTTGCCTACTGATTTTCTTTGTGAATTAATAGATCATTCATATGATTTAGTGGTTGGTGGTTTGACAAAGAAGGTGCAGGCTGAATTGGCAGCTTTAGGCTAACATTATCCTTGACCTAGCTAGAAATCTATTTAATTATTTGCCAAAAATTTCTTGATATCATTATATGAATTAGATCGGCTTAAGATCACGCCAGTCTCGTCTAAAAGATAGTAGGTAGGGTAGGCTGTAATATCCATTTTCTGCGTAATTTTTCCTGTATCCGTTTCTCTATAATTAGGCCAAGCGTAGGCATGTTCCGTCAGATAGCTCCTCCATTTCTGATGGTCTTGATCAATAGAGATTCCCCTCAATTGAATCTTATTTGTTCTGAGAAATTCGGTGTCTTTGGCAATAATTTTATGATCTTGCACACAAGGAATACAGTTGACAAACCAAAAATCGAGTAGGTACAATTGTCCTTTCTCTACCTTTTTAAGCTTGGTTTTTTCTTGATTTAATCCAATAAAATCAAAGGCCTCTAAATTTATAGCTCCTGTGTTGAGAATTTTGACTAATGCATTATACCTGCTAATGGGGTGATTGCGTAAAAATGAAGATTGAGTTTCGAGCTGTGCGACAACAGTCTCAATTTTTTGTCGATCATTCTGGAGGCGATAGTGATAATTAGACAGTACCATTAACGAAAGCGGACTATACAAATATTCCTCAAATTTTTGCATAAAAAATTGGTCAATTAATTTAGGTCTATTTCGTTCTCGGTAAAGGCGACTAATCTCGTTCTTTAGCCGTAAGGATTCATAGTGTAATTTAGAGCCAATTACTGTGTCAATGTTTAGTTTTTCATCAAAGTTGGCCTTGATAATTACCTGTTCTCCATCGAGCCAAAGTTGATTTGAGCTACGACCATTTACCGTGTACAAATCGATATTATACAGGTCGTTTATACTATCGTTTAGCTTTATGTTTAAGGTGTCGTTAAAGGGAATAAAATAAAATTCACGCTGTTGACCTATGTCAGAGATAAATACCGAATCAATTTGAACCTTGGAGGTGATGTACAGGTTGAGGTCACTAAGGTTTGGGTCTGTTGCTGATTTTGGTTGAGAACAGCCCATACTTACGGCTGTAACTAACATAATCAAAAGGTTTTTCATAGCTGTTTTGATGCTATTTTAATTTTCTGTTTGAATCAACTTCCTTTCCGAAACGATTAAAGTAGCGGGTCCCATTTTTATTGGTTATAAAATAAATGATTTCTTTATTAATGGTTTTATAGCCAGTTTTATCTTGAGGACTCTTTTTAAGTTTATTTAAAAAGGAAGGAAGTTCAACGATGATTTCTTCTTCAATAACTTCCTCAACGACTTCCTCAACAACTTCTTTTGGGTCGACTTCCTCTTCTTCTATCACCTCAATCACTTCCTGCATAAGAGGCTCTTCTACTTCTTCTACCTCCTCTATAACCTCCATCACTTCAAATTCAACCGCTTCCACTTCCTCGATCACCTCTATTGCAACCTCTTCTATCTCAATCACTTCTTCGACTGCTGGATTACTACCCTTTAGTTGACTCACTTTTTTTACATACACTTTAGGGTTTTTCGTATTTTCTTCCCGAACCTGAATTTGTAAATTTTCATTTTTCTTTAGCTTATCAATAAGTACATCTGAACTCACTTTCTTTCCTTCATAATAAAAACTGGCGCCCTTTTTTGCCAACTTAATGATGTGGTCTAACGGATTTGGTGGTGTTGGTGGCGGTGGGGGTGGTGGAATATTTTGAGGATTGTTACCCCCTTTTTTGATCACAGGTGGGGCTGGTGGAGGTGGTGGAGGTGGCGGTAACTGAGGGAATGCTTCTGCATTTTTCTTTTGGTCAGTTGTCATTAGTGCAAAAATTTTACGCATTTCCGTAAGCTCTGCTTCTTTAACAATAATCTTATCCGATTTGATCATGGCCCTGTATTTTTTAGCCAATTTGTTATAACGTGCAACCTGTGCAGGAGTGGCCTTGTCTTGTGTCTCAGCGGATGGAGGTAGACTTAATTGCTGATACTCGGCTGTGGTTAGCTCAGATTTTAATTTGTATATTTTCTTGCCATCTATCACCAAACTAACATAGGGGGTCGCAGGATGTATTGGACGATCAACCTGATTTTTTGCCTCGTCTGTTAACTTGAAATACATGCCACCTAGGGTAGAATTTAATGCTAAGAGCTCTGCTTGATCTTTTTTAGAACGATGTATAAAATGTGGACTTGCAGTACGTTGTTTTTCATAGGAGGCATAGAATGCGTTATAACTGTTTATTGCATTGACATGTGGGTCAGTTGAAGAAATGTTGGCTTGTGAGTTTTGAATTGGTGACGAAATTTTCTTTTGAACTTCAAGGGTCTCTTTTTGACTAAAACCATAGAGTAAAATAGAAAATAAAGGCAGAACGAGAAAGCTTTTGTACATCATGGTACGTTTGTTTTTTATAGTTTTCATAAGGGCAAATCTTTTTTTAATAGGAGATTGTTGGATCGAATGTGTAAGGGCTAAAGGATCTTTAAATTGTGCAAATGTTAATAGCGTCTGAAGATAATTGCGCATGGGAACTCCCTTGGCTAAAACAGCTTGGTCTGCGAGGTATTCATGATTGAGTTTAATGGCTTTTTTAGTAAAATAGATTAACGGATTGAACCAAAAAATTACTTGGATAAATTCTACAATTAGTATATCTATGCTATGGTATTGCCTAGCATGGGTTTCTTCGTGCCAAAAAACTTCATCTGGGATAATACCTGCTTCAAAACTGTATTTATTAAAAAAAATATAATTAAAAAAGGTGTGTGGGCTCACCTCTTTATCAAGTAATACATTGATGAAATTCCCTTGCCGTTTTTTCGGATTTAAGGTGATTTCACGTATGATTTGATACAGGTTAAGGGTGAATTTTAAAAAGAATAATCCAAAACCCATACTGTAAATGGTCCACAAGCAAATTTGAATTAAAGATTGTCCAATCAATGCTGTCTCAGGTTCGCTTACATTTAAATCATTAAGCATGAGCTGTGCTGTTTCTTGAACGTCAATATAGCTCACTGAAGTGAATACAATTAGCGGGATAATCAATGATGCCAACAAACTAAATAATAAATAAAAACGATTAAATCGGGGCATTGGAGTGGGTTCAAGTACCCATTTATATACCAGTAAGAAGATCGTTATTAAAGCTCCTGACTTTATGAGATAGGCTGCCATGATTATTTCTTTTTAAGTTCTTGATCAATAATAGACTTTAACTCTTCTAATTCGTCCTTACTCAATTGGGTTTCTTTAGTGAAAAAGGACGCAAATTGACTAGCAGAATCATTAAAGAATGATTTTATCATTCCGTTTACCTGACTAGAAAAGTATTCTTCTTTTTTAACCAGGGGGTAGTATTCACGAGCGTTTCCGTATGTCTTATACGCGATATACCCTTTTTTAATCATGCGCTTTAATAGGGTAGCGATGGTGGTGGTAGCAGGCTTGGGTTCCTGATAGGCCTCTAATAGGTCTTTCATGAATGCCCTTTCAAGTTTCCACAAATGTTGCATTAATTGTTCCTCTGTTTTTGGTAAGTGCATGTTCTACAAGTTTAGAATTAACTCTACAAATGTAGAGCAATAATTCAAATAAACAAATTTTTTTGTTATTTATTTTGCTTATTTAGTTTGAACGATAGCGTAAAGGCGTTGTTTTTTGTAAGCGTTTAAACTGTCGGTTAAAGTTTGAAATGTTTTTAAATCCAGCTTGATAGGCAATTTGTACTACGGATAGATCCTGGTTTTTTAATAAAAGCTTACAGGCCAAGGCAATCCGTAATTCAGTTAAAAATTGGAAGTAGGTTTTGTCGGTACGCTGTTTAAAATATTTACAAAATGCGTTTGGAGTTAAATTGGCAACCTTGGCAATTTGGGCTAAATTAATGTCTTCTGTATACTGCTGCATGGTGAAATCAAAAACATCACTCATGCGTTTTCCCTCCGTATCTGTATAATTTTTTGGATAAATAAAACTCGATAATTTCGTACTGCTTGCCAAAGCCATAGCGTGCAAAATTTTCATGCAAAGTATAAACCGTTCTAATTTGTCAGCGTGTCTTAGGGCTAAAAACAAGGTTTTTAAGACGGTTTGCTGTGAATTAATCTTTAAGCCGTATTTGGCTTTGGTAAATAGTGGTTGTAACATATTGAATTCATCTAATTTAAAAAATGCAGTGCCAAAAGCCTCTTCTTCAAAAAATAGTGAATACATCACAGTTTCTCGTCCTTGACTAACTTCACTTCTAAATACATGAGGCAACTGTCCGCCAATTACTAAAAAATCACCGGTTTGATAATGATGAACTGAGTCGCCAATTACTAAAGTGCCCTCGCCTTGGACGACATAGCTCAATTGAATTTCTTCGTGTTGGTGAAACTTATCGTAAAATGCAGCACCTTTATCTTCTTGATACACCAAAGCCGTGGTTTCTGGTTTCGATATTTTAAAGGGGAGTACTTTCATGGGGAGTGAACTAGGGCTATTTTAGGCTGTTATTATGCGAATTTAAGTTATTTTGGCTGGAACTGGATAATTTAGTATTATTTTTGGATAAATTGAGTTTATTTTTATCACTAGGTTCCATTAATTTTACCCTAAAAATATACGCGCATGCAAATACAATGGAAAGGGGTAATGCCCGCAGTAACCACAAAATTTACAGAAGATGATCAACTCGATTTGGCCATGTTTGAAACCAATATCAACGCCCAAATGGATGCCGGCGTGCATGGTATTGTATTAGGGGGTACCTTAGGAGAAGCAAGTACCTTAAGCGATCAGGAAAAAAGAACCTTAACCACCACTGCAGTTGATTTAGTACAAGGTAAAATTCCGGTACTTTTGAATATTGCAGAGCAGTCGACTAAAGGTGCTATTGAAGCTGCCCAGATTGCGGAAAAAGATGGCGCAAGTGGATTAATGGTGTTGCCACCAATGCGCTATAAAGCCGGGGATAGAGAAACTGTAGTCTATTTGAAAGCCATAGCAGAAAGCACTGCTTTACCCATTATGATTTATAATAATCCGGTGGATTATAAGATTGAAGTAACCTTGGACATGTTTGAGGACTTATTGTCTTGTGCTAATGTGCAAGCGGTAAAAGAATCAACCCGCGATATTTCAAATGTTACAAGAATTAAAAATCGTTTTGGAGATCGGTTAAAAGTCATGACGGGTGTAGATACTTTGGGCCTAGAGAGTTTGTTGATGGGTGCAGATGGATGGATTGCCGGATTGGTATGCGCCTTTCCTGCTGAGACAGTAGCCATTTATGAATTACAAAAAGCGGGTAGAATAGATGAAGCCTTGGCAATTTATCGTTGGTTTTTACCTTTGCTAGAGTTAGATATTAACCCTAAATTAGTTCAAAATATTAAGCTGGCAGAGGTACATACTGGGATTGGAACTGAAAACGTAAGAGCCCCAAGGTTACCATTGGCAGGTACTGAACGTGAACACGTGTTGGCTGTTATTAAAAAAGGGTTGGCCACGAGACCAACTTTACCCGCATATAAAAATTTAAATAACTAAAGGATGCTTGAAATTCGCCCCACCTGTGAACAATGTAATAAACACTTACCTTATGATGCAGATGATGCGATGATTTGTACCTTTGAGTGTACCTTTTGTGACTCGTGTGTAGAGACCTTTGGAAACCAAGGATGCCCTAACTGTGGAGGCGGTTTTGAAAAACGCCCCATTAGACCAGCTCATTTATTGGAAAAATATCCCGTATCCACCACGATTATTTATAAACCGATTAGACAACGTAAACAATGATTACAGGTAAAAATTATATAGGAAGTAGTTTATCCGCTTCAGGGAATAAAACATATCACACATTTAATCCGTTAGAAAACAAACCTAATGTACCCGTTTTTACGGAGGCAACTTCCCAAGAAATTGATCAAGCAGCAACCTTAGCAAAAACGGCCTTTGTTCCGTTTAGTAAAATGTCAACTACGAAACGCGCTGAATTTTTAAGGTGTATTGCCGATGAAATAATGCGATTAGATGAGCAGCTCATTCAGACCTACTGCAGTGAAACGGGATTGCCAGAAGGTAGGGCAAAAGGAGAACGTGGAAGAACGGTTGGGCAACTGCGGAGTTTTGCTGACCTACTAGATCAAGGAGACTGGCAGGAGGCAACCATTGATCATGCCGATCCTAATAGAAGTCCAATACCCAAACCCGACGTACGTAAATTATTAGTGCCAATTGGACCCATAGCCGTTTTTGGAGCAAGTAATTTCCCGCTAGCCTATGCTACAGCTGGTGGAGATACGGCAGCGGCATTAGCTGCAGGGTGTCCTGTCATTGTCAAATCACATCCCATGCATGCAGGTACCGGAGAATTAGTGGCCTCTGCCATTATCAAAGCGGCAGAGAAAACAGGTATGCCCAATGGAGTGTTCTCAAACCTGAACAGTAGCGGAATAGATGTAGGAAAATATCTGGTAAGTCATGAGGCAATTAAAGGTGTAGGGTTTACCGGAAGTATTAAAGGAGGGCGAGCCCTATATGATTTAGCCGCGCAACGCAAAGAACCTATTCCTGTTTTTGCGGAAATGGGTAGTGTAAACCCAGTAATTATGCTACCAAAAGCATTAAAAAATAGGGCAACGGAATTGGCAAAAACCTATGCGGGCTCTATTACCTTAGGAACGGGGCAATTTTGTACTAATCCGGGATTAATCTTAGGAATAAAAGGGGAAGGCCTCACCGCTTTTTCTGAACAATTGGCACAAGATATCATGCAAATAGCTCCAGGATGTATGTTGCATCCTAACATTCTTGTTGCCTATGATACTTTAAAAACTACCGCATCTAGCCAAATGGGAATAACCGTGCTTACCGAGTCTACCGAGCCCGCACAGCCTAATTTTGCTCAACAAGCCGTAGTAGCGGTAGACGGAGGCACTTTTTTAGATAATCCAACCTTGCATCAAGAAGTTTTTGGTCCTTTTTCTATGGTTGTTGCCTGTGAAGATGCGGCACAATTAACGCAGATTGTTGCTAATTTGGAAGGGCAATTAACAGGGACTATTATTAGTGATGAGGATGAAATTAATGGTTATGAAGACCTTGTGATTGCCTTAGAAAACCGAGTGGGAAGAGTCATTTTTAACGGTGTACCAACGGGCGTTGAAGTCTGTGCAGCCATGAATCACGGTGGGCCATATCCCGCGTCTACAGATAGTAGGTTTACGGCGGTTGGAGTGCATGCTATTAAACGTTGGGTGCGTCCAATGAGTTTTCAAGATTGGCCAGATGCCTTGTTGCCTGCGGAGCTACAAGAAAACAATCCTTTAGGAATTACACGAACGGTCGATGGAAAATTGATTGCTACATCTTAATTGTGACATCCTCCATAGACCGCGCTAATTAATGCGCAAACTAATGGAGTAACAACCAAGCTACGATGAAAAATATATTTGACTGTATTGATGCTCATACATGTGGTAATCCAGTACGAGTTATTAAAAGTGGAGCTCCACAGCTTCACGGAAATTCGATGAGTGAAAAACGACAACATTTTCTCAACGAATATGATTGGATCAGAAAAGGGTTAATGTTTGAACCTCGAGGTCATGATATGATGAGCGGAAGTATGCTGTTTCCTCCTCATGACCCCGCGAATGATATCGCTATTTTATTTATAGAAACCTCAGGTTGTTTACCGATGTGTGGACATGGCACCATTGGTACCATTACTATTGGTATTGAAGAAGGGTTAATTCACCCAAAGGTGCCCGGAAAAGTTAGAATGGAAGCTCCTGCAGGACTCGTAGAGATTGACTATCTTGAAGAAAATGGAAAGGTGAAATGGGTTAAATTGACCAATGTTAAAAGCTATTTGGCGGCAGAAGAATTAACGGTCAATTGCCCTGAATTGGGTGAGCTGGTTGTTGATGTTTCGTATGGGGGGAATTTTTATGCCATTGTAGATCCGCAAAAAAATTATAAGGGTTTAGCCGATTTGTCTGCCTCAAAAATTGTGCAATACTCGCAGGTGGTTCGTGAACGATTAAATCAAAAATACCCTAATCGCTTTATTCATCCAGAAGACCCAACTATTAATGGGTTAAGTCATTTGTTGTGGACGGGTAAACCGTTAGACCCAAGCTCACATGGAAGAAATGCCGTGTTTTACGGAGATAAAGCCATTGACCGTTCGCCTTGCGGAACAGGTACTTCGGCACGTTTAGCCCAGCTATATGCTAAAGGAAAACTTGCCCTTGGAGCCCCGTTTATTCATGAAAGTTTTATTGGAAGTCGCTTTGAAGGATGTGTTGAGGAAGAAACAAGCCTGGGTGAATTTAATGCCATCATTCCGAGTATTAAAGGATGGGCAAAAATATATGGATATAATCAAATCTGGATTGACCAAGAAGATGATCCTTATGCCTTAGGATTTCAAGTATTGTAAAAAGTTGGTGTAATTTAAGGCATAGAATGGTCTAGGAATACCCATAATTGTATAACTTTATGCAGAGCGATTAAAATTGAGTTAATGAAAAATGTCATCGTAATTGGAGGTGGAGTAATTGGAATGAACGCTGCTTATTACTTAAGTAAAGAGGGGTGTCAAGTCACCGTTATAGATAAGTCGGATATGACTGGGGCAGCCGGAGGAGCATCTTATGTGAATGCGGGATATCTTACCCCTAGCCATATAATTAGTTTGGCCGCACCAGGAATGATAAATAAAGGACTAAAATGGATGTTTAATAGCACAAGTCCCTTCTATATGAAACCTCGCCTTGATCTTGACTTCTTCAAATGGAGTTGGTATTTTAAAAAATCCTCAACGCAAGCGAAGGTTGAAAAAGCCATCTCCGTTATTAAAAACATCAATTTACACAGTAAGGAACTCTATCAAGATATTTTAGCCTCAGACGATTTAGGAGACTTTCAATTAGATCAACGTGGAATTTTAATGTTGTATCGCTCTGAAAAAGCAGGCGAGGAAGAGCGTAAAATTGCCGAAAGGGCAAAGTCTGAAGGTTTGGCGACTGCTGTTCTGTCAAGAAGTGAATTGCTAAAGTTAGAACCCAATATTGCCGACGATGTACAATGTGCGGTGCATTACGCCTGTGATGCACACACAACTCCGACGGAGATCATGCAAAAAATGAAAACCTATCTCTTGGCCAAAGGGGTTGTATTTAAGTCGAATGAAGCTGTAGAAGATTTCACCTTGAGTGGAACAAAAATCACGGAAGTCATTACCGACAAGGATTCGTATACTGCCGATGAAATTGTTTTTGGTGCAGGGAGCTGGACAGGAATATTGATGAAGAAATTAAACCTAAAAATTCCAATGCAAGGGGGGAAAGGTTACCGTATTGATGTTCATCGGAATACAGGCATAAATTATCCAGCTATTTTAATGGAGTCAAAAGTGGCAGTGACCCCCATGAATGGGTTTACTCGATTTGCAGGTACGATGGAATTCTCTGGCTTAAACCACACCATTAGTAAAGGTAGGGTAGTCGCTATTGCACAGGCTGCTGAGCATTATTATAAGGAGCTGTCCATTAACCTGAACGAAATTAGTGAAGCCAAATGTGGCTTACGGCCAGTTTCTCCAGATGGTCTGCCGTATATCGGACGAGTAAAAGGATTGAGCAATGGAGTTATGGCTTCTGGTCACGCCATGATGGGATGGAGTCTTGGTCCTGCTACGGGTAAACTAGTGGCCGAAATTATATGTGAACAAGCATTAATGATGGATATTTCTGCTTTTGATCCTGCTCGAAAATTTTAAATTTTTTTTGTTGATTTTCAGTAACTTATTCTTAGGCTGAATAAAAAATGCAATTTTTATTGGGGACTTTTTGACATCTAATTGTTTTATAGATGTAATTCAAAATTATATATTATGTTTAATATCGGAGATAAAGTAATTTGTGTTAATGCCAGAAGAAGATGGCATCGTTTAGGAGATTTAGTAGAAAATATGGTCTATACTGTAGCTGGATTTAACCCTTATGACGGCGGATTAGTCCTCGAAGAAATTAAAAGCCCAAACAGTGGATGTAACGCATACGCTGCCCATAGATTTAGAAAAGTTGGTGAAGAATTTGCTTGTAATTTATATGCTCAATATAAAGATTATCAAGTAGCCGCTTAATTGAAAAAAATTGTTAATTTTTAGGTAATTTTAACACTTATTAACTAAAATCTTTAAAAGATATTTCCTATTATTGTGATATGAAAAAGAAATAAAGGATTTTTTAATTAAAATAATTTATTTTTAAATGGGGAGTAACTATAAAGTAGGAGAAAAAGTAGTTTGTATTGACGCTCGAAGGAGATGGTATAAACTTGGAGGCCTGAGACAATTTGAAATCTACACTGTTGTTGGCTTTAATCCTTATGATGGCGGACTTATACTTCAAGAAGTGAAGTCGCTTAGAAGCGGATACCACGCATATGCACAAGATCGTTTTAGAAAAATTGATTATCAATTTGCTGAAGCAGTCATGGCTAAAATTTCGCCAGCGCGGAAAAAAACTAAAACGGAAAGTTTACAAAAATAAGGAAGGCATAGCCTTTAACTTACTGCTGCGTTATTAACGCAAGAGATCGGATTGTTTTTTATAAAATTGATCGGATTGTAGTTTGAATAATTCAATAGCCTTTTGTTTTTTATAGTCGTAAAGTTCTTCATTTTCGGCTACGTCATAATACACCTTTTCGGTAAGTGTTTCATCGGTGTTTAACATCGCATCACCTTGAATTTTTTGTTGTTTTACCCAAGTAGCTAAGGCATTTTCCTGTGCTTCAAATTTTAAATCATATGCTCCTCTTGGTGCCATTACTTTTGCCAATACAGGAGCCGTTTCTATGGCTAAGAATAGCAAGAGAATAAAAAAGGAAGGTAACCATGCCAATTGTCCTAGCGCATTTATTCGAGCCATTAATCCGTCAAAACCATCAATAATAGGTTGACTAGTACTAACTTTAGTGTCTAACTTATTGCGCAAAACGGCTAAGGCCGCTTCGTGGGTTTTAATACGTTCATTGTTGGCTGTCTTGAGTTCAGCCAATTCGTTTAGCATGGCATCGTGTTTTTCTCGTTTTTCTTCATATACCGGTCCCTTTCCTAATTTAAGCGTACCAGCGGTGCCTTCAGCCTCAGCAATATACGTGTTGTACAAGGTGTTAACCTCTTCTTCCTTGTTAGTTACCTGCTGTTTTAATGCGGTAATTTCTTGTTCAATTCGGTTGATTTCAGGGCTAAACTGGTCAGCAATTTCTGTTTGATTTTGAAGGGTGAGTGCATTTTTTTGTTGTAACAATACTTGATTGATTTCCTTTTCAAAAATTTTCATTTCTAAGGGTTTAGAAATGACTATAGCAATAATTACGGCAAGAACAATTCGAGGTGAGGCTTGTAAAAGCTCCTTCCAAATAGAATCTCTTTTTTTAATCGTAGAAACAATAAACCGATCTAAATTAAAGATGAGTAATCCCCAGACCATTCCAAAAGCAATAGCGGCAACAACATTATCAAAAACAGTGTACAAGGCGTAACTTCCGGAAATAAAAGCCATTAGGGCGGTAAAAAATACGGTGCCACCAATACCCGCGTATTTTATTTGTTCTGATTTTGGACTTTCATTTAAAAGATCAGGGTCTGCACCGGAGCACATCCAAAAGAAGTTTTTTAACATTGCGTGTAGAATTAAGTAAGGCTAACGTATCAAAAAAGAAATATGTTGTGCTTGAGATGTTAAAGTTATAATAACTTAATAACAAGGTTGTTGATATCTGATGTCTGCCTTGTTTATGCGGTGTAATTTGCCCTTGATTTTCTTGCATTATTACGCGTAAATAGTACTTTTGCAAAAAACAGTTATTATGAGTGTAGAAAGTGAACTAATGGAGCGTAGTAATGCTTCGTGTGAATTGTGTGCTAGTACCAACAATTTAAGTGCTTATGAAGTACCACCTGTTTCTACTGGTGGGATTGATGGATCGGCCTTGCTTTGCGACGAGTGTAAAGCGCAAATTGAAGATCCAGCCTTAACGGATGCGAACCATTGGCGTTGTTTAAATGATAGTATGTGGAGTGAGTTTACCCCCGTAAAGGTATTAGCATGGAGAATGCTTTCGCGATTGCGTAATGAAGGATGGCCACAAGATTTATTAGATATGCTTTACTTAGAAGATGATGAGTTGAAATGGGCTCAGGCTACCGGAGAAGGTTTAGACGAAAGTGAAAAAATTATTCACCGCGATGCCAATGGAGCAATCTTAGCTGCTGGTGATAATGTGGTTTTAATTAAAGATTTACCCGTAAAAGGATCAAGTATGGTGGCAAAACGTGGAACTGCCGTTCGAAGAATTTCATTGGATAATGAAAATGCTGAGTATATCGAAGGTAAAGTTGATGGTCAACAAATTGTGATTATTACCAAATACGTAAAGAAAGTTTAAGACTTTTTCAATATAATTGCAGGCTACAGTCTTCTTAAAACTGATAACTGTAGCCTGCAACCTTGAAGTCTATTCAAATAACTTTATTAAGCAGGATTACTTCTTTATAATTCTTCTAAACTAAATTGAGCTGGTGGCTCTACATGCAGTAAGTGCTTGACAAAATAATCCCATCGCTTACGTGTCATATAACTGGTCATATTTCCATATCCATGCCGTTGGTTAGGGAATAAAATCATATCAAAATCCTTATTCGCCTTAATCAACGCCTCCACAACAAGCATCGTGTTTGATGGAGGTACATTATTATCCATGCTTCCATGCGTAATCAATAGTTTTCCCTTTAAATTTTTTGCCACCAACTGATTAGCTTGGTTGTCATAATTAGTTCTTCCATTTGAATTACCATCAACTCCACGTTCATTTACAAGTAGACCTTGCCATTTTTCTCCCCAATCTGCTTCGTAATTTCTGTTGTCATGATTTCCTGCACCCGATACGGCAACATCGTAAAAATCAGGATAACGAAAAAGAGCACCTGTAGAGGCAAATCCACCTCCTGAATGTCCCCAAATTCCAACTCGAGTAGTATCCATTCCTTTGTACCGTTCAGCCAATTGTTTTATGGCGGTAATATTATCGGGCAAACCATTATCACCCATATTGCCATAGTAGGCGTCGTGAAAAGATTTTGATCGTCCGGGGGTTCCCATAGCATCAACCGCCATAACCGCAAACCCAAGTTCTGCAACTGCTTGGTTATCTCTTCTACTCGCTCTAAAACTATAATTACCAATACTACCAGATTGTGGACCAGGGTAGATGTAATTGAGCACAGGATATGATTTATTTTCATCGTAATGACTAGGTAGATAAAGCAAACCGTATAAATCAGTAACCCCATCTCTAGCTTTTACACTAAATTCAATGGGTTGTTGCCACCCCGCATTTTTTAATGCGTCAATATTGGCTTGCTCAAGCGATAAAAGAACAGTTCCGGTCAGATCTCTTAGCACGGTAACTGGCGGATTACTAGTAGTTGAATAGGTGTCTATTAGATAGGTCCAATCTGAAGAAGGTACAACTTGATGATCGCCGACGTCTGGTGTTAAATTAATCAAATTGTTTCCGTCAAATCCAATTTTATATACATATTTGTGATATGGATTTCCTTCTTCCTTACCCCCCGCGGTAAAAATTAATTCACGGGTACTAGGATCAAAATGAATTAGTTGCTGTACTGCCCACGGCCCTTTAGTGATTTGATGCTTTAAATTTCCATCAGTGTCATATAAATATAAATGCCCCCAATTATCTCGTTCTGAAAACCAAATGACCTCATTTGAATCAAATAATACATGCCAGTTTTCTTTCCGAACACCGGATTCATAATAGGTATCAACTGTTTCTTTTAAGACCGACTTAACCTGTCCAGTTTTTGCGTCTGCAATTTGTAAATGTGCCACTTTATGATCACGTGACGATGAAATAAAAGCGAGTTTAGAACCATCTGCCTTCCATTCAACATCTAATAATTGCCCATTTCTTCCAGCAATATGGTCTGTAGTAGTTGAACGTTGAAAATCGGCAGGAATAGCTAATCGTACAATCTTTGCGCGAGGTGTTACTTCAATAATTATACGTTCAATTTTAAACACAATACTATCTCCAGGTAACGGATGCTTCCAGGCTTCTAAACGAGGATGCCCTACATTTGTTGAGGTCAAATACATTTCCTTAACGCCACGCGCATCTTGTCTAAAGGTGGCAATTTTATCAGAATTTGGAGACCACGTCAGTACGGGACGATCACTTTTTGTCCACCCCGCATTATTCGTAGCATACCCATAATCTTCTTTTCCATCAAAGGTTAATTGCTGGGTGGCATTGGTGTGAACATTTCTGACCCATAAGTTATAATTATCGATATAGGCAGCTAAATTTCCGTTTGGGGAAAGAATTTCATTGCGTTTAGCTGATCCACCCTGGGAGGAATGTTCATTGATGGAATAATCACTTAATTTACAACGATACATTTTTCCTTTGACACTAAAAATAAGTTGCTCATCTTTAGCTACGCTAAACGTTGTAAAAGGTAGTGTTTCAGCAGTGTACTCTTGATTGAGAAGAGCAGAGAGTTGTTCAGCAAGCTTAGCATGGTCAAAAGCAGGTTGTTTGGTTTTTTGTCCCACATCAACGGTAATGAATTGATTTCCATTACGTGTGCTTTTTCTATAGGTGTAATGACTGTTGGCTGTCCACCAACCATTTAAGACCTTGTCACTAACTAAGGGGTCCATGTGCCGACTTAAATGTTTTGTGGCTTTTAAATAATCGTCGCTCGTCATTGCGGTTCGCTCTGAAGTAGCAGGAGTGTCACAATTTGCAACTACTAATGCAAATAAAATAACGGTAAGAATAGCTTTCATAAATGGGTTTATTTAGATGTAGATAGCTCGGTGAAATATTTATAAAACAACGGAATAGTTTCAATGCCTTTGAGGTAGTTAAAAATTCCGAAATGTTCATTGGGCGAATGAATAGCATCACTGTCTAGCCCAAAGCCCATAAGAATGGTTTTGCTTTTTAATTCTTGCTCAAATAAAGACACGATCGGAATACTACCACCACTTCGCTGTGGGATAGGTGTTTTGCCAAATGTAGCTGAATAGGCCATGGAGGCTGCTTTATAACCAATATTGTCTATTGGAGTAACATAACCTTGTCCGCCGTGATGCGGTTTTACCTTCACACGTACCCCTTGTGGTGCAATTTTTTCAAAATGATTTTTAAATAATTTGGTTATTTCTTTCCAATCTTGATGTGGGACTAAACGCATGGAAATTTTTGCATAAGCCTTGCTTGCAATAACAGTTTTTGCTCCTTCTCCAGTATATCCACCCCAAATTCCATTGACATCTAAGGTTGGGCGAATTGCATTGCGTTCGTTGGTTGTATAACCTTTCTCTCCATAAACCGCATCAATGTCAAGATCACTTTTGTATTGTGCTAAAGAAAATGGAGCTTTGGCCATTTCTGCACGTTCTTCTAAGGATAATTCTTCTACCTTATCATAAAAACCTGGTATGGTAATGTGATTATTCTCATCGTGAAGTGCGGCAATCATTTTTGCTAAAATATTGATCGGATTGGCTACGGCACCCCCATAAATACCAGAGTGTAAATCGCGATTAGGCCCAGTTACCTCAACCTCTACATAACTCAAACCGCGTAAGCCTGTGGTAATTGACGGTTGTTCATTGCTAATCATTCCGGTATCTGAAATTAAAATGACATCATTAGCGAGTTTCTCTTGATTTTGTTTGACGAACCATGCTAAACTCTCCGAACCTATTTCTTCTTCTCCTTCAATCATGAATTTTACATTACATGGTAGCTGGTTGGTTTTACTCATAAACTCCAGCGCTTTTACATGCATGTACATTTGTCCCTTATCGTCACAAGCCCCACGTGCAAAAATGGCTCCTTCAGGGTGGGTTTTGGTCGTCTTAATTACGGGTTCAAACGGTGGTGAATTCCACAGATTGACAGGGTCTGGTGGTTGTACGTCGTAATGTCCATACACAAGTACAGTAGGCAATGAAGGATCTACTATTCTTTCTCCATAGACGATAGGATACCCTGGCGTCTCACAAATTTCTACCTTAGCGCAACCCGCGTCTTCAAGACTTTTTTTAATGGCGTCTGCCATGTCAAATACATCTTGACTAAAGGCTGAATCAGCACTAATAGAGGGGATTTTAAGAAGTTCAATTAGCTCGTCAATAAGTCGATTTTTATGTTCAGAAAGGTAGGTGGATAGTTCGTTCATTGTTAAAATTATATTTTATATCCAAATGTAAGAAAAATATAGATGAACGGTTTGCTATTTGGGAAGATTGCGTATATTTGCAGCCCAATTTACTGTATAGAATTACAGTTTATGCCGCGGCTGTGGTGGAATTGGTAGACACGCCAGACTTAGGATCTGGTGCCGAAAGGTGTGGGGGTTCGACTCCCTTCAGCCGCACTCAAAGACCCTCCTCACGGAGGGTTTTTTCGTTTGCTGAAGGCAGTCGAACCGCAGCCGCATAGTCTCGCCGTCACAATTTAGAGGTCTACTAGACCTCTAAATTGTGCCACGCCCTTCAGCCGCACTTCATTGATTCTACTTTTAGACGGTGTTTTTGAATTAGTCGCCAAAAAGCAGTCAATAGGCTGTTACGCAACGTTTACTAGATGCTTATTGCGTTTAGCAAGGATGTTTTTACCTGTGTTGGTTAAAAATTGAATCACAAAAGGTGTTTCCCGTAGTTGCTACCTCGGTTGGGTAAATGGTAAGCTAGATTGAACACTTCTAATGCGCGACTTTACCAGCGTTTGTTTTAGCAGATGATTGTGCCCTTCTGTTTATTTAGATTAAAATGAAATTATAGCGTTTAGCCCTCAATTATACTGTTTTATATGGTGTTTAGCGTAATTTATCGTATTATTAAATACGATTTTTACTAAAAAAAATTAAGCAAATCTTAAGAAACTACAAATGCTACGTTTAAGGTATAAAATGATCTTTGTATAATGCGAATATTAGTGATTGAAGACGAACCAGGAATATATAATTTTCTAAAACAAGGCTTAGAAGAAGAATCGTATGCAGTAGATGTGGCTGAAGATGGAAAAAAAGGATTGCAATTGGCACTGACTGGTGCATATGATTTGCTTTTGTTAGATTGGATGGTTCCTGGATTAAGCGGGATTGAGGTGTGTAGGAAGTTTAGAGTGAAATTTAAAGAAACCCCAATTATTTTTTTAACCGCTAAAGATACGGTGGATGAAACTATTTTTGGTCTCCAAGCGGGCGCCAATGATTATATTAAAAAACCTTTTCACTTTGAAGAACTTCTCGAAAGAATCAAAGTTCAGTTACGCCCGAAATCTGGTGAACACGCTGTTTTTTCTATTGGGTCAATTTCGTTGAATACTGCCACGCATCAGGTGTTTAAAGATAAAGAGGAAATTAACCTAACCCAAAAAGAATTTGCCTTACTCGAGTACCTTTTGCGCAATAAAGGAAGTGTGTGTAGACGGTCGCGTATTATTGAAAGGGTATGGGATATCCATTTTGATTACAACACGGGAGTGATTGATGTATTTATTAATTCACTTCGCAAGAAATTGACCCTTGGCGCCGAAGAAAATTATATCCAAACGGTGAGAGGGGTAGGGTATATTATTAGGGAAGAATGAATTTAAGTTATAAAAATAGAATCGCATTGCACTATATGTTTGTAACCGCAATCATTATGGCTGTCGCCTTTGTGGGAGTCTATTTTGTGGTGAAAGGAGTGGTGTATCAAAATATTGATAGCGACTTATCGTATGAAGCAGTAAAACATACCCAGGAAATAAAAGTTGTTGGCGATAGTGTGAAAATTAAAAATAAAAAGGAGTGGGAAGAAAGAGAACATAGGGAGGCACAGGTCAATCCTGTTTTTATTCAAATTTTGGATAAAAATGGGGCGTTTATGGATAAATCTCCTAACCTAAAGGAAAATAAACTTCAGTTTAACCCTAATACTCATTTAGAAGGAAGTTATAATGAGCGTCTTAATAATAGGGCGATTAGACAAGTTCAAGTGCCCATAGAGCAAAACGGAAAGCTAAAAGGCTATATTGTGGCAGCGATGTCTTTTGAGGCCTCTAAAATGGTGCTTATCAACTTGAGAAATATTTTAATTCTTGTTTATCTCGTCCTATTGGCTAGTCTCTATTTTATTTCAAAATTTATTGCAGGGCGAAGTATTAAACCAGTTAAACTTGTTACTGAGACCACCAGTAGAATTACAAAGAACAATTTAAATGAACGGGTTACGCTTCCTCCTAACAAAGATGAATTATATGAGTTATCTACAGAAATAAATGCCTTGCTTCAGCGCATTGAAAATGCGCTAGAAAGAGAACGGCAGTTTACCTCTGATGCATCCCATGAATTACGAACTCCTTTGGCAACGCTACGCGGTACCTTAGAAGTCCTAATCAGAAAGCCTAGAGAACAAGCAGAATACGAAGAGAAAATTAAGTTCAGCCTTGGTGAAATTAATCGGATGACAGAAACAATTGAGCAATTATTGGTGTTGGCTAGAATTGATGCGAATGTGAAGATGCCAAACGATATTTCAGTTTCTTTACCTACCTTGATAGACGAAATTATTTCAAGGCATAAAAACCAAATTTCAGAAAAGAAGCTCAGGGTAAACTTTAGCAATGAACTGGCTGATGAACCGTTAATTTCACAATACTACACGCGTTTGATTCTGGATAATATTGTGGGTAATGCAGTGAAGTATTCTAGAGAAGCATCTACAATTTATATACAGCTCTTCACAGGTAAATCGGGGGTGATTTGTACGGTAAAGGATGAAGGGATAGGCATTAAAAAGGAGGATTTATCAACCATCTTTAATCATTTTTTTAGATCAGATGCATTAGAGCATAAAAATATTACTGGTAATGGCTTAGGCCTCTCCATTGCAAAAAAAGCAGCGGATGCAATCAACGCCCACATTGATGTGGAAAGTGAATTTGGTGTTGGAACCACATTTAGAATTAAATTTTAATCAAATCTTAAGGAGCATTTTGTGGTAGTTGAAAGTCAGCCTACTAACTTTGAAATAATCTTTAACTAAACTTTTGAAAATGTTAGAACGTATTATTAAGTACAGCATTCATCATAAACTTATAATTTTGCTGTTTACAGCAGGAATAGTAGGGTTTGGCCTGTTTTCACTTTTTAATATTCCTATTGGTGCAGTACCCGATGTTACCAATAATCAAGTACAAGTTATTACCACTTCTCGAAATTTGGCTACCGAAGATGTTGAGAAATTTTTGACCTACCCGGTAGAGCTTGAGATGGCTAATTTACCTGGAGTAAAGGAAATTAGATCAATTTCAAAGTTTGGACTTTCTGTAGTTACCGTGGTTTTTGAAGAAGCAATGGGTACCTATCTACCGCGACAACTCATCGCGGAAAAATTAAAAAGTGCAGAAGAAAAAATTCCGGAAGGATTTGGTAAACCCTTTATGGGACCCGTATCAACAGGATTAGGAGAGATTTATCAATACATTATCAATGTAGATGATGCACATAAGGATCAGTACTCCTTATCGGATGTTCGAACCATTCAAGATTGGATTGTAAAACGACAACTCGCTGGAATTCCTGGGGTAGTAGAAGTAAATACTTGGGGAGGATATTTAAAAACCTATGAAGTGGCAGTTAATCCCGAGCGACTTCGCGCCTTGGATATTACGCTGTCCGATGTGTTTACGGCCCTTGAACGTAATAATAGTGTTGCAGGTGGAGGATATATTGAAAAATTAAACGAAAGCTACTTTATTCGGGGGGAAGGCCTTATTACCTCATTGTCTGATATTGAAAGTATTGTGGTTTCTACCAAAGGAGAGGTGCCGGTATACGTCAGAGATGTGGCGAAGGTAGGTTTTGGTCATGCCAACCGTTTTGGAGCAATTACCGGAAACGGTGAAGGTGAAAAGGTATTGGGCCAAGTAATGATGCTTAAAGACGGTAATTCTAAGGCAGTTATTGAGGCCGTAAAACAACGGGTGGAAGAAATCCAACATTCATTGCCTGACGGAATATCAATTAATCCGTTTTTAGAACGTAGTGAACTGATTGGCAAAACTACCTTTACCATTGCTGAAAACTTAATTCTTGGGTGCTTAATTGTCATCTTTGTGGTGGTGTTACTGTTGGGAAATTTACGCTCAGGCTTGGTTGTTGCCTCTGTGATTCCTTTGTGTTTATTATTCGCATTATCCCTTATGTACCTTTTTGGTGTAGATGCAAACTTAATGAGTCTTGGGGCCATTGATTTTGGAATTATTATCGATGGTGCGGTTATAATTGTTGAATTTATAGCCTATAAAATTACCAGTCAGCGAGCTACCCTTTTAGCTCTTCCTAAGCATGAACAACGCGGTGCAATTGACAAAATTACCTTTAAAAGTGCGACCAAAATGATGAACTCTGCTGTTTTTGGTCAGCTAATTATTATCATCGTCTTTATTCCAATCCTTTCGTTGGTCAATGTAGAAGGGAAAATGTTTCGTCCCATGGCTTTGGTTTTTTGTTTTGCGCTGATTGGTGCCATGATGCTCTGTTTTACCTATATCCCGGTAATGGCTTCGCTATTTATAAAACCAACCACAAACGAAAAGAAAACCATATCGGCTAAGCTAATCGCTTTTTTAGAACGTAAATATCAACCCATCGTTTTATGGGCTTTGCATAAGAAAAAGGTGGTTTTAGGCTTGGCAATTAGCTTACTCTTGGTTACTGGGTTTTTGTTTACTCGGATGGGAGGTGAGTTTGTACCCACCTTAGATGAAGGAGATTTTGTGATTCAACCTGTGTTAAAAACAGGAATGTCGTTGAGCAAAACCATAGAAGCAACAACAAAGATGGAATCTATTTTATTGAAGTTTCCCGAAGTTGAACAGGTGGTAACTCGCATTGGAGCGGCCGAAGTTCCTACAGATCCCATGTCTATGGAAGAAAGTGATGTAATCATTAAATTAAAACCAAAGCGCGCATGGGTGTCAGCAAGCTCAAAAGATGAATTAGCGAATAAATTTAAGGATGCCTTATCTGTTATTGCTGGGGTTGATTACGAGTTTACTCAGCCTATAGAAATGCGCTTCAATGAATTAATTACGGGGGTTAGAGCTGATCTGGCCATTAAAATTTTTGGAGAAGATTTAGATGTGCTGTACACCAAAGCCTTAGAAATTGAAAGTGCAATTCAACAAGTTGAAGGGGCAGCCGATATTTCTGTTGAAAAAACTGCCGGCTTGCCACAAATGTCAGTCAACTATAACCGACAAAAGATTGCCAAACACGGATTAAATATAGCTGATTTAAATAAAGTGATTAGTATGGGGTTTGCGGGAATGGCGGCAGGTACAGTGTTTGAAGGAGAAAGACAATTTGACCTTGTACTCCGTTACGATGAAGCACATCGAAAAGATATTGAAAATTTAAAAACGGCCACTGTCACTATAGCTAATGGTGCTAAACTACCGTTGCGAGAATTTGCAGAAATTAGCTATACCAAAGGTCCTGCAAAAATTTCTAGAGATAATACAAAACGTAGGATTGTAGTTGGAGTAAATGTTAGAAATCGAGATCTCGAATCGGTAGTAAAGGATGTGCAGGCTATTATAGCGAAGGAGATAAACATTCCAACGGGTTATACCATTAGTTATGGCGGTCAATTTGAAAACCTTAGAACGGCAACAGAACGTTTAACCATTGCCGTTCCTATTGCCTTAATTCTGATTTTTGTACTGTTATATTTTGCATTTAACTCGGTAAAAGAAGCCTTGATGATTTATAGTGCTATTCCTTTAGCCGCTATAGGAGGGGTGCTATTATTATACGCTAGAGATTTACCCTTCAGTATCTCTGCGGGAGTTGGATTTATTGCCCTTTTTGGAATTGCAGTTTTAAATGGGATTGTACTTATAGAAGAGTTTAAAGAATTGAAAGCTGCAGGAATGGATGATATAAATCAACGGATTTTAACAGGAACACGTAATCGACTTCGTCCGGTGTTATTAACAGCTTCAGCCGCCGCGTTAGGGTTTTTGCCGATGGCAATTTCAACGTCTGCAGGTGCTGAGGTTCAACGCCCTTTAGCCACGGTAGTAGTTGGAGGTTTAATAACTGCCACAATTTTAACACTCATTGTACTTCCAATATTATATGCTATGTTTGACAAAACCAAGCCTCGTTTTAAATCTAAGATAGGTAGTACTACCAAAACCTTAGGTCTTTTGCTTCTATTCATGGTGCCGGCAATGGTATCAGCTCAACAGGGCCCCTTAACCGTTGATCAAGCCGTTGAATTAGCCTTAAAACACAACAATGGACTTAAAAGTTATGCCAATCGTTTAGATCAGTCTAAGCAACGCTTAGGTACTGCCTTAAGTATCGATAAGACAAAGGTGTACTATGAAGAGGATCAAAATAATTTAAATGAAAACGGATTACCTCTTAAGATATGGGGAGTAAGTCAGGCGCTACAATTTCCAACGGTGTATGGTGCCAAGCGAAAGGTGTTAAAGGAAGAGATTTCTCTTGCGTCAAAACAATACGAATTAAAAGAGAGTGAAGTTACCAAAGAAGTATATACAGCTTATTACAATGTGGTTTATCGCCTTAATTTGGTTCAGCAATACCGGTTTTTAGATAGCCTATACAGCAAATTTGCCCATGCCGCAAAAAGAAGATATGAAGTTGGAGAAACAAATTTGTTAGAAACCTTAATGGCCGAAACGAAGCAAAAAGAAATGTCTATTGCCTTAACTCAAGCCAAGGAAGGGGTTGCTAAAGCCTATACGATGCTCAATCGATGGGTTCAACCTGATTCGATAATTGAGGTGGCAGAAACAGTATTGCCAAAACTTGAACTTACGGCATTTTCTATAAGCGATCATCCCGGACTACAGGCGTATAAATCTCGGGAAAACCTAGCTCAATCTTCTCTGAATTTAGAGAAGCAACAGTTGTTGCCGGATCTAAATTTTTCATTGTTCCAAGGGATTGCAAATGATATTACCACGAAACGGTATAATGGATTTCAAATTGGTTTATCGGTTCCATTGTGGTTTGGATCGAACAAGGCAAAAATTAAAGCCGCAAAAACCGAAACACTGATTGCAGCGAATGAGTTTGAAGAATATAAAATTCAATTACAATCAAAATATGACGGGTTATTGGTCGATTTAAGCAACTATCAAGAAGGACTTAGTTATTATGAAAATACAGGAAAAAATCTTTCCGAAGCATTAACCAATAATGCGGCAAAAGCCTTTCAAAATGGTGAGATAGACTTCCTACAATACGTACAATTAGTAGAGAGTGCCAAAAACATTAATATTACGTACTTACAGAATTTAGACGGCTACAATAAAACGGTTTTAGCCTTAAACTTTTTAATGAATTAACCATGAAGCATAGTATAAACAAAATTTTAAATTTCAGCGGTTTCACTGCCGTTTTAGGTCTACTAATTTTAACCTTTGCCAGTTGTAATTCTAACGGAAAGGATCAAGAAAGCCAACCTGACCCTTCAATAGTTGCTGATAATGTTGACGTAATTGAATTAACCCAAGAGCAATTTACCTCAGGTAGCATGGAGCTAGGAAAAATAACCATGCACACGTTTAACAAGGTGGTAAAAGCAAATGGACAATTTGAAGTTCCCCCAGAGAATCAAGTGGACGTTAGTGCCTACTTTGAAGGTTATGTTAAGGAGATTAAATTATTGCCAGGTGACTATGTTAAAAAAGGAGCGGTATTGTTTACTCTTGAAAATCCAGCCTATGTGCAGGTGCAACAAGACTTTTTAGAGGCTAAAGGAAGGTTAAATTATTTAAAGTCTGATTACGAACGACAAAAAGAATTAGTTGCTGAAAATGTGACCTCCCAAAAGAACTATTTAAAGGCAGAGGCTGAATATGCTGTGACCAAAGCCCGTTTTCAATCGCTAAAAAAGAAATTAAGCCTTATGCAAATCAATTCATCCAGCCTAAGCGGAGATAATTTACGCGCAGTAATTGCGGTACGTTCTCCGTTATCTGGGTATGTAACGGATGTTAAAGCCACCAAGGGTACATTTTTAAACCCTTCAGATATAGCCATGACAATTACCAATACCGATGATCTGCATATTGCGCTAAAAATCTTTGAAAATGACCTTCCTTTAGTAAAAGAAGGGCAGCTAGTGCATGTTAGATTACAAAATGATGCAAACACGATCTATAAGGGAGTTGTTCACTTAATTAATAAAAGTATTAACCAAGAAGATCGAACCATTGACGTACATGCTGATTTGGTGAATGAAAGTGATGCAAAATTATTTGTACCAGGAATGTACATTGAAGGCGAAATAATTGCAGCAGCATCTGACCATGCAGCACTACCTATAGGGGCTGTAGCATCTATTGATAATGATTATTTTGTGTTACTTAAAGAAGAAGGCTTAACGTTTAGGCGGCACTTGGTGAAAGTTGGGCGAACAAGTACCGACTATATTGAAATAATTAATGCCAATCAATTTGATGCATCCAGCGAATTTTTAACCCGTGGCGCGTATAACTTAATCATAGAATAAAATGAATAAAAAAGCGATAACCTTCGTAGTACTACTATTTGCAATACATGGCATATTTGCGCAAAATTGGCATACAGATTTCGTCAGGGCTAAGCAGATTGCTACCGAAAATGAGCATGCTATCGTACTCGTTTTTCAAGGCTCTGACTGGTGTGCTCCCTGCATTAAATTAGACCGAGAGGTATGGAGCACTGCGGCGTATCAAGCGCTAGCAAAAGATCATTTTGTAATGCTTAAGGCTGATTTTCCAAGGAAGAAAAAAAATGCCCTTTCTAAAGAACAGCAAGCGCAAAATAATGAATTAGCCGAAAAGTACAATCCAAAGGGTTTCTTTCCGTACGTAGTCGTTTTAACGAATACGGGCGTGGTTTTAGGAAGCACTGGGTATGAAAAAACAACACCAGAAAAATACTTCAATAAATTGAAAGCATTTGAAAAATAAACTCTTTGTTCTAAGCTTCTTCTTTACCACCCTAGCGTTTAGTCAGCAGGTGTTTAATAGAACCCTAAAATTAATGGGGAGTCGATTTGATATTACTGTTGTCGCTGAAAATGAACAAAGCGGGAATGAGTATATCGCTGCAGCCGTAGGCGAAATAACAAGAATTGAACAATTAATTTCTTCATGGGATGACGCATCACAAACTTCTGCAATAAATAGAAATGCAGGAATAAAGCCTGTGGTTGTAAAGGATGAACTATTTCAACTCATTAAGCGGGCGATTAAAATATCGAAATTAACAGCGGGGGCTTTTGATATTAGTTATGCCTCCATGGATAAAGTCTGGTTTTTTGATGGAAGCATGCAGGAGATGCCTTCGGCTGATCAGATTAAGGCATCGGTGGCCAAGGTTGGCTATACTAACATCCTACTAAAGGAAGAAGATCACAGTGTATTTCTCACTAAAAAAGGGATGAAGATTGGTTTTGGAGCCATAGGTAAAGGATATGCTGCAGACAGAGCAAAGGCCCTATTGATAGACAAAGGAGTGAAGTCAGGCATTATTAATGCGTCAGGAGATCTGAGTGCCTGGGGTAAACAGCCCAATGGGAAGGCTTGGATGGTGGCCATCGTAAATCCGTTAAATAAATCCCATGTATTTTCTTGGATGCCCATCGTGAACAGTGCCGTAGTAACCTCAGGAAACTACGAGAAATACGTAAAATTTAATGACGTCTTGTACACTCATATTATTGATCCTAGAACAGGATATCCGGCCACGGGAATTTTAAGCGTTTCTGTTTTTACAAGCTCAGCCGAATTAGCAGATGCGTTGGCGACGTCAATTTTTGTAATGGGCATAGAAACAGGACTGGATTTTATTAATCAGTTAAAAGGAGTAGACTGTATTATAGTTGATGAAAACAACCGTATTCACAAGTCGACTAATATTAAACTTAATTCAACAAAACATGAGTAAAATTAGCATAGTAATTCTAGTGCTATTGGTTTCTCTTAGCTCTTGTGTAGCTGTAAAGGAATATGAAAAAGTCAATCTTAGTGATCCAGATATGGTCTTGGCACAGAAAAAAATTGATCGATTTAAAACAGCGTTTCAAGTATATCGCGAGGGAGCTTCTGGAGCAAATGGAGGTAAATCTGGTGGTGGCTGTGGCTGTAATTAACAGAAATAACATGAAAAATGTACTCTTAATATTTATAGCCATGTGGACTGCACAGCTGTCTGCACAACAAGATTCTACCTTGGTGTATAAAAAGCGTGTTTTAGAAACAACAGAAGTTGATTTTTTGACGAGCTATTATGGGCAAGATGGAAAAAATGCAGCCGTAACTGGTGGTATTGGAACCGAAAAATTAACGGATATAACGGCTGCTATCGTAGTGAGTATTCCGATGAACGAAGATGATGTCTTAACTGTTGATGCGGGATTTTCAGCGTATACCTCAGCCTCTTCTAGTAATGGTAACCCCTTTGATATTTCGGGTGCTTCGGGAAACGATGATGACGATGATGATGACGACGACGATAGGGTAGGACAAAAAGCAATAGGAGATGTGATTGGAAGTCCGTGGGTGGCCTCTTCTGGAGCGTCTGGTGCCGACGTGTGGACCAATGTGAATGTTGATTATGCGCATAGTTCTGATGATCGAAATACGATTTGGAATGCCGATATTTCTTTTGCCAATGAATATGATTATTTATCGCTTGGTTTTGGAGGTGGTTTGACAAAACTCTATAATGAAAAAAACACAACGTTGGGATTAAGTTCGAAAGTATACTTAGATACATGGAGACCTATTTATCCTACTGAATTGAAGGCGTATGACGACGTTAATGGGAATCAAAATGATGGTTTTTTTGAAGGGGTAACCATTGTAGATCAACAAGGTAATGCCACTGTAAATTGGAGGCCGCTAAATGGCTTTGAAACCATTGAGGGGAAGGGCAGAAATTCGTATGCTGTCTCGTTTAGTTTCGCACAAATTTTATCAAAAAACGCGCAATTTTCACTATTTATGGATGTTGTAAAGCAACAAGGATGGTTGGGAAACCCCATGCAGCGGGTGTATTTCTCGGATGTAGCTAATTTTTATATTGGCAATGCATCAAGTATCCCTAACTATACCTCTTCCGTAAACAAGGATGTTTTTCAATTGGCCGATGATATAGAGCGTCTACCTTCGGATAGATTGAAGATTCCGATTGGATTTCGACTTAATTATTTTGTCAATGAGCGGATTTCTTTACGCACGTATTATCGGTATTATTTTGATGATTGGGGGATTAAATCCAATACGGCAAGTCTTGAAATTCCTATAAAAATTTCAGATAAATTTACGCTTTATCCATCGTATCGATATTACGATCAAACCAAAGCTGACTATTTTGCGCCGTATGAAGCACATAGCTCAACGCGTAAATTTTATACATCAGATTATGATTTGTCTGCATTTACAGCAAATCAATACGGGTTTGGCGTGAGCTATACCGATATTTTTAGTGCTGCCCATGTCTGGAAATTAGGATTGAAAAGCATCGACTTACGTTATAATAACTATCAACGAAATACGGGATTGAATGCTAATTATGTTGGATTAGGGTTTACCTTTTTAATGGATTAATAAAAGAGTAAAACAGCTGTTTAGGGATAAAAGATTAGTTTTTTATCCCTAATTTTTTCAGTATAGTTTCTAAGAGACACCATTTTGTAAAGGCCGATTGAATGAGGTTAAGTCCAATAAAAACAGAAAACCAAATCCAATTTGGGTGAACAAATTTGGTGAGTACCACACTAAGTAGTACCATACTTCCCACGATTACTCTAAAATAGGTATTTAACATGTTCTGAGGTTTAATTTATATAAATTTTTCAATGGGAACAACCACCGCTTTAATAGGGTTGTTCGTTTCTAGACTGGCATTAAAGGCCTTGATTAGTTGAAAGAGGGCTTCAATATTTTCATCGGCAGTAAATGAGAAAAATAAACTTGATTCATTTCCTCCTTTTTCACTAGAAAACCAATTTGTTTTCAATAACAATGAAGAGGTTGATTTATGCCCATCAATATCAGAACTACTAAAGTTTTCAATATTTGCCTTTTTAAACAGTTTTAAAACGTCTTGTTGAAACTGTTCTACGCTTGTGACTATGACTAATTTCATGTTAGTTGTATTTTTTACGTTCAATCATATAATATACTAAAGGTACCACTAAGAGGGTGAAGACTGTTGACACAATGGTACCTCCCATTAAAGAAATGGCTAATCCCTGAAATATTGGGTCAAACAGGATAACAAATGCCCCAATGACTACCGTGCCTGCAGTTAATAAAATAGGGGTAGTTCGTACGGCGCCAGCTTCTAATACAGCTTGCTTTAACGGAATATCTTCTTCGAGACGCAAATTGATAAAATCAATAAGCAATACAGAATTTCGCACCATAATTCCTGCTAAAGCAATCATCCCAATAAATGAGGTTGCCGTAAAAAATGCTCCCATAATCCAGTGACCCAAAATAATTCCAATTAGGGATAGCGGAATAGCAACCATCATCACTATTGGCGCTTTGAAATTTTGAAACCACCCAACGATTAGAATGTAGATTAATAGTATTGCGCCTAAAAATGCGATACCAAGATCTCTAAAAACTTCAAGGGTGATTTGCCATTCCCCATCCCATTTTAGGGTGTAATTATCCGAATATTCAGGCTGTCCTAGATACATTTCTTCTAATTGATAACCTTGGGGGAGATTAATTTTACTCAATTTTTCATCCATTCCGAGGATTGCATAGGCGGGACTTTCAAGGTCTCCTGCCATGTCGGCCATGACATAGACCACGCGCTTTTGGTTTTTTCGATAAATACTTTTTTCTCTTGTGGTGGTTGTAATATCAATAAGGTCAGCTATAGGAATCATCAACCCTTGTGCAGATCTAATCTTGAGTTGTGAGATGTCAGATAGGGTAGATTTTTCTTTTTCAGCTAAAGCGAGAACAATGCCAACTTGATGGCTTGTGTTTTCATCGTATAAATTACTAATCGAACTGTTTGATAAGGCCAACTGCAGCGTTTGTGTAATTTGTTGAGGACTAATTCCGTAAAGCATGGCTTTCTCTTTATTCACAATAAACTCATAGGCTACCTGATTGGCTTCAACCATCCAATCAATATCAACCACATCTTGGGTGTTTGTAAGCAGTGTTTTAATCTGGTCTGCAATTTTAATTTGTTCGTTGTAATCTGGCCCGTATATTTCAGCTACAAGGGTAGATAATACAGGTGGCCCAGGAGGTACCTCAACCAGTTTCACATTCGCATTGTATTTGGTGCCAATTTTTTGAATTGCGGGGCGTAATAATTTAGCAATGTCATGACTTTGTGCACTGCGTTCACCTTTATCAATTAAATTTACTTGAATGTCTGCCATGTTACTTCCTCCACGTAAATCGTAATGGCGTACTAAGCCATTAAAGGTTATTGGGGCAGACGTGCCAATATAGTTTTGATAATTTTCAACCTCAGGCCGTGTAGATAAATAGTTGGCAATTTCTCTAGTGACCACTCCTGTCCGTTCTAAGGTGGTGCCTTCTGGCATGTCTATTACAATTTGAAATTCATTTTTATTATCAAAAGGCAGCATTTTTACAGCTACAGACTTGGTAAAAAATAGGAGCATGGTGAGAAGTAGAATAACAAAAGTTCCTCCTAAAAATAACCAACGTTTAACTTTACTTTCAAGGAGTGGATTTTCAAACTTGTGGTATATCTTATAGATAAAGGTTTGTTCTAAGGGTTTCTCTGTCTTTTCAATTGTTCCTTTTTTAGATTTCTCGCGTAAAAAAATATAGCCTAAATACGGGGTAATGGTCAGGGCAACAAATAAAGATAGAATCATGGCTATAGATGCTCCAATAGGCATAGGTGCCATGTAAGGCCCCATTAAGCCAGAAACAAATGCCATCGGTAATACCGAGGCAATAACCGTAAAAGTAGCTAGAATAGTGGGGTTTCCTACTTCGTTAATTGCATAGAGTGCCGCCTGTTTAAACGGTAGCCGTTTCATTTTGAAATGACGGTGCATATTTTCGGCAATAATAATTGAATCATCAACCACAATTCCAGTGACAAAAACCAAGGCAAAAAGAGTAATTCGGTTTAAGGTATAGTCAAGAATATAATAACTTAGTAAAGTTAAAGCAAAGGTAATAGGAACCGATAAAAAAACAACCAAACCACCACGCCAACCCATGGCGAGCATTACCACTAAGGTTACTGCAAAGATAGAGCCTATCAAGTGCCATAGTAATTCACTTACTTTATGTGATGCAGTTTCACCATAGTTTCTTGTAACTTCAACATGTACATCATCAGGAAGAAGCGACTTTTTTAAATGGGCTACTTTATCGAGGATTACTTCCGATATTTTCATGGCATCGGCTCCTTTTCGTTTAGCGATGGAAAGTGTAACAGCAGCGTATTCGGCAGGGTACTGACTGGCTTTTTCACTGGCCTGTCCGAAACCTAAACTTACATAGTTTTGTGGAACTTCAGGACCGTCTACTATTGTTGCCACCTGCTTTAAATAGATAGGCCTGCTTTGTTGCGTGCCTACCACGAGTTGTTCAACATCAGTAACCGTAGCTAAAAAACGTCCGGTATTCACAATAAATTCGGTATCATTTTTGTCAAAAGTGCCTGCGGTTAATTGTGAATTATTCCCTTTGATCATGGCTGATATAGTCATGAAATCTACCCCGCTCGCCGCCATTTTATCTTTGTCTAAAACCACCCGTAATTGACGGTTTCTTCCCCCAATTTTATGGGTAATGGCAACATCATTTACGGTTTTTATTTCGCCTTCTAATTCTTGGGCTATTTGACCTAATTGATAGTCGTCGTAGTGTTCACTCCACAAGGTTAATCCCAACATGGGAACATCATCAATTGCGCGGGTTTTCACCAAAGGAAAAGTAACCCCTTGTGGCATTTCATCCATATGCTTATTGATCTCGTTGTAAAGCTTAACAAAGGAACGCTCAATATCTTCTCCTACATAAAATTGAACAATGACCATACCCTGCCCTTTCATTGCAGTAGCATAGACGTATTCAACACCTTTAATATTTGAAATTAGCTGTTCTAACGGTTTTAGTACCCGTGATTCAACTTCGGAGGGACTGGCCCCAGGGTATCCAACAAAAATGTCGGCCATGGGTACGTCAATTTGAGGTTCTTCTTCACGTGGTATCAAAAACGAACTGTAAACCCCAACAACCATAAAAACGATCATTAGCAGTACAGTGAGCTTTGATTGAATAAATAATTTTGCAATTCTTCCTGCGATCCCTTCTTTCATTATTCTCGGTTTATTGAATTGTTATGTTTACTCCGTTATATAACCTTCCTTCTGCGGAAATAATATAGGTTTCATCCTGCGTTAAGCCTGACAGTACTTCAATCTGTTCTCCGTAGGTCCTTCCTAAACGCAACCATCGTAGTTGAGCGGTATTGTTATCGTTTACCGTATACACTCCCGTGAGCTGCCCCTTGGTAATTAACGCTTCTTTGGGAAGTAATACCATGCCAGACGCAGTGTTTTCCTTAAGTGAAAACTGTACCGTGGCAAACATGCCAGAACGCAAGTCGGTTTCCATAGTATCTAGGTGTATTTTCACTAAATATTGTCCGCCCGTATAATTGGCAGAACGGCTTATTTCACTGACATAGCCGGTGAGATTTTTATGGATTGATTTAACAGTGACATTCACTTGACTGTCCTTGGTGATTTTAGTAATTTCCGTTTCTGGTACCATTGCCATAACTTCAAAACCACCTGTAGATTCAATAGAAATTAAAGGAGTTCCAGGATTTGCCATATCACCAAGCTCAACGGTTTTGGCGGTTACAATTCCGTTAAATGGCGCTGTGATGTTGGAATAGGCAAATTGAGCATTAATTTCGTTTTTCATTTGAATAGCGGCCTCAAGTCTAGCTTTAGCCATTTCAAATTGGGCCGTTATATCATCTAATTCTTTTTGTGTTGCACTGTTTTTAGCCGCTAAATTTTTATATCGATGGTAATCTTTTTCGGCATTGTTCACTGCAATGCTGGCTTCTGAAACACTTGCTTTGGCTTGAGCGCTTTGGGCCTGTAGATCCCTATTATTGATAGAGATTAACAGCTGCCCTTTTTTAACTTTATCGCCAATTTTCACAGGGCTTTTAGTGACAAAGCCCATCATGCGTGTGCTTAATTCAGCGCTGTTGATAGGTTGAATTTTTCCGCTCACCGCTAATATGCGACGCTGTGTAGATTGAACTACCTTATTGACCTTTACCTTTACGGCAGGTGATTGGTCGGCAGCAACTGGTTTGGCGTCGTTTTTACAGCCGAAAGTCATAAATGACGCTGTGGTCAATAGGAAGAGGTAAATGTATTTTTTCATCTTATTCTTTGGTTAAATAGTGTACGTATGCGCGTGCGTAATTGTATTCATAAATGGTTTGATAATAGGCTAATTGCTTTGCTGCAAATTGCGCTTCTGCCATTAATAAATCGGAAGTTTTCTCTAAGCCTTCTTTAAATCGGTCGGCTCTAATTCGCAAGGATTCTTTTGATTGATTAAGTGCCAAATACGTGAGTTTTAGATTGTTTTCCGTATCGAGAAGAACTCGTTGTGCTTTGTGTACTTCTAATTTACTTTGCGAGAGGTATTGACTGTATTGTAATTTTGATTTTTCAAGGCTAGCTTTGCTTTTTTGTATTTTCCCAAAACGTGAAGCTCCTTGAAAAAGATCCCAACGCAATTGGGCACCTATCATAAAGCCATTCGCTCCTCCTTGAAAGAGTTTGTCATCGTATAATTCATAGCTTCCAAAGGCGTTTAATCGCGGTAAAAAAGTCATTTTATTTGACTTGTGCTGGGCCTCAAAGGCTTGGTTGGCCAGTTGCATAGCCTTAACATCTGGCCGATTTGATGAGACCCCTTTTTGAAGATCAATTGGGAGCTCATTTTTAACTAGGCTGTCGTTGGGTTGATAAATAACATATGAGCTATCGTCCATTAAGAACGAGAGGTAATTGGATGCGTTTTGTACTGAACTTTTGGCTGTTTGTAATTGGTTTTTAATTTCGGTAACACGTACTTCAACGTTTAAAAGATCGGCTCGTTGTAGGTAACCTTGGTCAAACATATCCATGGCGAGTTTTTTGTGATCGAGGGCCGTTTTTAAAGCCTTTTCTATGACCGACACTCCTTTGTATGCCAATTGCAATTGCATATAGGCTTTTTCTACCTCAAGGACTAATTTATCGGAAGCTCTATCTTGTTGCAGGGCCATGGCCTGCATTTTAGATTTTGCCGCCTTACGTTGATACATACCATCTACATTAATGAGTGGTTGTGCAATCTCAAACTTAGTCGCAAAATTTGTGGTCTGTGCGGGGTTGTTTAGAAGGTTTGGGTTAAAATCATCTTGGATTAAAATTTCCTGATTTAATTTTGCCCCAAAGGCCATGAGCGGATTGGTAGTTGTCATACCCGAATGAGAAGCTGTAATATTAGGTAAAAAAACAGCGTTGGTTTGCCTGTAATCTGCGCGTGCTTCAACGAATTCTTGTGCTGAAATTTTTAAGCTGAGGTTGGCTTCTGTAACCTTTGCCATAACCTCTGATTTAGAAATAGGAACAATTTCTTGTGCCTCAATAACGGCAACAACACTTAGAAATAATATGATAAAAAGGTTTTTTGTCATGTCTAATATGATTTACCCTGCAAAAGTACGCCCGCTTTTTACCCTACACAGTAACTTTTGTTACCAACAAAAAAACACCCTTAAAAAAGGGTGTTTTCACCATTAACAAACCAAACTACTGATTATATAACCAGTTTATTTTCGTGTACCGCCATGACCTCCTGCAACTACCAACAGAATTTTAATACTCAAGTAGAGGAATTTAAAAAACTGAAGAATTGGATTGGTCATTTTAAAACGTTGATATTTTGTGATGCGCTGTGTCATAAGTATCGATTTTATTCTGGAATTAACCACCAAAACGGACGCATTTTTGCTTTGTAAATAAAAGCATAGTGCAATGCTAACTTGAGCCAATGACCGGCCAAGCCTATGTCACCAAATGTTTTACCGAGTTGTCTTCCTTGTGTTTTTGGATATTTGTGGTAATCAGGTACAATAGGAAAGGTGGTAATGCTGATACCACTTCCGCTGGTTAATCCATATCCTGCAGAAGCAATACATGCCGCTCCCATATTTCCCATAGATCCTTTGTGGTTTAAGGTATCTGTTCCGTTTTTAATGGTGTCTATAATATTATCTGCCACTACTTTGGCAGTGATTCCAGACGGCATCCCTGTTCTAGGGGGCGCTGGAAAAATTTCAGTTCCGTTTTTATTCTTTCGAGGTTTAGAAATGCTGTGGGGAGGAGCAAAGGCAATACCCGGTGCAAAAATGTTGTGGTAACTCGGATTTTGATAGGTTTCTGGCCAATCTTGTACAGACCATTCTTCATACGGTTTTGGTGTGTAATTTGCATCGACAAGCATAAACCCTTTAAACAGTTTGTCTGTAATGTCTACATGCTGTTTGTCGTAGGCTTTAAACCCGTGCCCTGCAAAAGAAGGGATGAGCATTGCAAAATCAAAAGCTTCGGTTTTGTTTTCTCCAGCTAAATTTTCGTAGTGTACAACGCCGTGATCTACCTTGTGAACCCCCGCACCCAAAATCCATTTAATGTCGCGGTCTTCAAAAACCATTTCTACCATTTCATTTGATTTCATGGTCATATTTCCATAACTCATGAGCATGCCATCCATGCCAAAATCTCCGAGCATATATTCATTAGAAATCCATGTGATTTCAGCCATTTCTCTCACCTTGTGTTTTCGCAATTCTTGTTCTACATTTAAGATGTATTCAAAGGCAGCTCCTTGGCACGTAGCTTTTGCGTGACCCGTTCCGATAAGGATTTTCATTTTTTTTCCTTGTTTCATTTCTTCAATGCGCTGTTTCAAACCATTCCAAGCATGCTCGGCATGCGTATAGGTACACACAGAGTAGGTGTTGTTGCTTCCGGGAAGAAGACCAGTTGTTGCTTCAAAATTTAATTTAGGTCCGGTGGCATTGATCAAGTAATCATAGGTGATTTTTTCTTGTTGCCCCTTTTGTTCTCCAACCACATATTCAGCTAAGATATAGGGGGAATTTTCAGTTGTATCTCCTTCAGGATGAAATGATATTGCCTTGGCTTGTTTAAAGACAATACCCTTCTTTTTGTACAAAGGCGCTAAGGGAAATAAAATTTGCTTTGATTTCATTCTTCCTACTCCAACCCATATGTTTGATGGAATCCACTGGTAATTAGCATTCGGTGAAACTACAATTACGTGATGTTTCTTTGCTAATTTTCTTCGTAAATGTGAAGCTGCCACATGTCCTGAGATCCCTGCTCCGAGAATTACTATTTTAGCCATTTTTGTAAGGTTTGTGTAAAGGTATGGCAGGATTTGGCGGTACACAGTAACTTGAGTTACATAGGGTTACTCTGTTTTCTTATAGCTCCATACGGCTAAGGTATTCATTAGTAAAGCGTACAAAAAGGTTTTTCCTAACTGCGGCAGGATGTCTATATATCCAGCACCTTTAAGCATCACCATACGCATGACTTCCACAAAATATTTAATAGGATTAAATTTAGTAATGATTTGTGCCCATTTAGGCATACTTTCTATTGGGGTAAACAAGCCACTCATTAAAATAAAAATAACGGTAAAAAACCAGGCAACAAACATGGCCTGTTGCTGGGTTTCTGTAAAATTTGAAATAAATAAACCAATACCTAATATCACCAAGATATACACCGAAGTATAGAGGTAAAGAAGCAATAAACTACCAAGCATTGGTACGTGGAAAAGTAGCTTAGCAATAAGTAATCCAATGGTTAATAAGCCTATCCCCAGTATCCAAAAGGGAAATAATTTGCCAATGATAAAATGTCTTTTTTTAATGGGAGTAACGTTTATTTGCTCTAAGGTGCCCATTTCTTTTTCTCGCACAATATTCATTCCTGAGAGGAATAAGGTAATCATGGTCACTAATAAGACCAATATTCCAGGCACCATAAAGGTTTTGTAATTTAGAGTTTGGTTATACCAAAATAAGGGGATAGTTTCGATAACGTTTCGCGTAGAAGCGGATGGTTTTGTGGCCAGCAGTTGTGTTGTTTTAATGTTTTTATTAAAACGTTGTATGATTTGACTGATATAGACGTTTTCTACGCCTGCAGCAGCTCCGTCAATGGCATTTATTGAAATGCCTAGGGTAGCTTGTTTGTTTTTTTGTATATCGCGGTCAAAATGAGAAGGGATTGCCAGTACAACATCCACCTCCCCCTTGAGCATTGCTTCGTTGGCTTGGGTTTGTGATGAAAAATGCCTTACAACATTAAAATACGTTGAAGCTTCAAAGGCCTGAATTAAGGCACGCGAACTGGAAGAATGGTCGCTGTCAAGATAGGCAAATTTGATGTTTTTTATTTCAAAAGTTGCTGCGTTAGAAAGGATGATCAACTGTAGTAAGGGCAACACAAAAATTATAGGCAACATCCCTTTATTTCTAAAGATTTGTTTGAATTCTTTTTGGATGATATAGAAGATGATGGTCATTATTCTAATCGTATTTTATATTTTTTGATGCTCAATCCAATAAAAAACAAGGTCATTAAAACTAAAATCAGTGTTTCTTTCCAAACAAATGATAGTCCAACCCCTTTTAGCATAATTCCTTTTATAATGATGATAAACCATTTTGCTGGGATAATATGGCTTATGAGCTGCAGGGGTAAAGGCATGCTGGAAATAGGAAAGATAAATCCAGAAAGTAAAATTACCGGAAGCATTAATCCCATCAAGGAAATCATCATGGCAGTTTGTTGGGTGGTCGATATAGTAGAGATTAAAATTCCTAAGGCAAGAGCACTCACAATAAATAGAATACTTTCTAATCCCAATAAAAATAAACTTCCCTGAATGGGCATTTTAAAGATAAAAATACTCAGCAGTACAATGATGATTGCATTTATAATTGATAAAAAAATGTAAGGAAAGACTTTACCCACAATTACCTGAAATGGTTTTAGGGGTGAAACCAATAAGATCTCCATGGTTCCTAGCTCCTTTTCTTTGGTGATAGAGATAGAGGTCATCATGGCAGAGACGAGCATTAAAATAATGGTCATGACTCCAGGTACAAACATATAAACGCTTTTTAACTCGGGGTTATAGAGCATTCGTGTTTCGGGAGTAATTTGATAAGGAGTGCTGACCTCATGGTTGAGCTGCTTTTGGTACTGTTGTAGAATGGCATTGATGTAATTACTAACGGTATTGGCTGTATTGGGATCTGTTGCATCGGTAATTATTTGAACCTGTGCGTGCTGGTTTGTGATTAATTTTTGACTAAAATCTTTTTCAAAATTCAAGATGGCTTTTATTTTTCCTTGCTGAAAAACGGCAGGAATATCTGCTTCCCGCTCTATGATCTGTACGATACTAAAATAGTTCGCAGATGAAATTTTATCAATAATCGCTGTGGTCGTTGCATCTTTAGCGTGATCTACAATAGCAATGTTAACATTGTTTATTTCATTGGTAATGGCAAATCCAAATAGTAATATTTGTGCAATAGGCATCCCGAAGAGGATAAACAATGAGCGTCTATCTCTAAAAATATGGTAGAATTCTTTTTTTACAAAACCAACGAACCGCTTCATCCTCTAGCAAGTTTTAAAAATACGTCATTCATGTTTTCAGCCTTAAAATCTGCCTTTAGGTTTTGGGGGGTATCTAAGGCTTCAATTTTGCCATTAACCATGATAGATACACGGTCACAATACTCCGCTTCATCCATATAATGTGTCGTTACAAAAATGGTAGTTCCTGCATCAGCAGCTTTATAAATCATTTCCCAAAATTGACGTCTTGTAATGGGGTCTACCCCTCCTGTGGGTTCATCTAAAAACACAACTTTTGGGTTGTGTAACAAGGCTACTGAGAATGAAATTTTCTGTTTCCATCCTAACGGGAGGGCACCTACGAGTTGATTTTCTACTTTTTGTAAGCCGAGCTCCCGAATGAGTTCGTTTGATTTTTCTTTAATTTTGGCTCGAGATAATCCGTAAATACCTCCAAAAAATGCGCTATTTTCCTTGACAGTTAAGTCGTCGTAAAGGGCAAATTTTTGGCTCATATAGCCAATGTTTTTTTTAATGTCTTCTGCTTGTGTAGTGACATCAAATCCTGCAACGTTTGCTTTTCCTGCCGTGGGTTTTGAAATGCCGATGAGCATTTTTATTGCCGTGGTTTTTCCCGCTCCATTGGCTCCCAAAAATCCGAAAATTTCTCCTTTTTTGACGTCAAATGAAATTGCATTTACAGCCGTAAACGCACCAAATTTTTTAGTGAGTTGATCTACGGTTATGACGGTGGGTTGTTCCATTATCGTGCTAATTCCATAAATGTATCTTCTATGGTTGGTTCAGTTTTTTCAATCGTGACATCGCGCAAACCCGCCGTAATTAAATACGCGTGTAATTCTTTGGGATTAAATTCAGGACTGCGGTCAGTATAGTGTACAAATGCACCAAAAGGAAATACACTGTGGTTAGTGGGGAAGGTTTTTAAAACCTGAATTAACCTGTACATATTATGTGCATACACATTGTAAATTGTTGCGGGGAAGTGTTTGACAATTGCTTGAGGCGTGTCAATTTCTAAAATTCTCCCATTTTGAATAAGGCCAACCCGGTCACACAAGGCGGCTTCATCCATATAGGGCGTAGAGACCATGATGGTAATTCCTTTTTGTTGTAATCGTTTAAGCATTTCCCAAAACTCTTTTCTTGAAACAGGATCTACACCGGTGGTTGGTTCGTCTAAAAACAACACCTTTGGTTTGTGAATAAGGGCACAACACAGGGCTAGTTTTTGTTTCATGCCCCCTGAGAGTTTTCCGGCACGGCGATTTTTAAAAGGTTCTATTTGTACGTAAATTTCTTTAATTAATGCATAATTTTCTTCTAGGGTTGTTCCAAATATGGTGGCAAAAAAGACAAGATTTTCTTCTACGGTTAAATCGTGATACAAGGAGAATTTTCCAGGCATATACCCCACACTATTTCTTATTTCCTTATACTGGTTAATCACATCAAACCCAGCGACTGATGCGCTGCCACGGTCGGCGAGTAATAGGGTGGTTAAAATTCTAAATAAGGTGGTTTTCCCAGCGCCATCTGGCCCAATAAGTCCAAAAAGTTCCCCTTGCCCTACAGCTAGAGAAATGTCTTGTAAGGCCTGTACCTTTTTAAACGATTTACTGATATGTTTAACCGAAATACTCAAAATAGATTAATGCTTAAATGGAACGGTATTTTGATGTGTGATTTTAGATTCAAGACGCACTGTTTTTGCTGTTGTTTTTAAGGTTGAGGCTTTTTATCACACATTTTATGGGTGTGCTAATCACCTTAATGTATAATTCTACGGTTGATTATCTTTATTAAACCAGATTTCTGCAGGCATGCCAATCTTTAAACTCCCATCATTTTGCACCTGTACCTTTAGGGCATATACCAGGGCAACCCGCTCCTCTTTTGTTTGAATGATCTTAGGGGTAAATTCAGCTTCCGAAGAAATCCAAATGATTTTTCCTGCGTATGATTTAGTCGATTGGCCTTCATCAATTTTAACGGTTACTTCTTGGCCTATTCGAAGGTTAGCGAGTTGTGTTTCACTAACATAGGTGCGTAATTCCATGGTGCTCAAATCGGCAATTTTATACAGCGGTTTTCCAAATGAAGTTAACTCATTTGGCTCTGCATATTTGGTTAACACGGTTCCGTTAATAGGATTGACAATAATGCTTTTATGCAGCTGATCTTCCACTTGTTTTATCTGAAGATCAATATGTTTTAGTTCATTTACCACGGGGGCGTTTTGAATTTCGATACTTCTAATTTGTTGTGTAATAATATCTATTTCTCCTGTGGCGTCATCCAATTGTTTTTGGGTAGCCGCATTTTCCTTAAGCATTGCTCGAATGCGGTTTAGATTGGTGTTTGCGGTTTTTTTTCTAGCTTGAAGGACGCTTATTTGCGATAGTACTCCTTTCGATTTAGAGGCGATTACTTCTTTTGTAGCCAGTAATTGTGCTCGTTTTAAGGATAAGGCAATGGTATCTATATAGCCAAGTATGGCGTCACGGGCTAGTTGATCCCCTTCGTTTACTGAAAACTGCATCAACTTTCCGTTATTTTCAGCGGAAATCGTAATTTCTGTCGCTTCAAAATTACCGTAGCCATCGGCCTTGTTGTCGGTTTTACTACAAGACAATACAATGCTGGCAATCATACTAATTACGGCAATGGTTCTATAAAAATTCATACGGTTTAATTTAAATTCCTTTGATGCTGTTATAATTTGCTTTAGAAAGTTCTAGTTGAATAGAATGGGTGATGTAATTACTTTCACTTTCATAAACGTTGGTCAATGCCACCATATATGCTGATGGGGTAATTATGCCATTTTTTAATTGGGAATCAGCCGTTGCTAAAATTGACTTCCTCAGGCGTATGATTTCTTTATCGGAAATCAATAGTTTCTCAATTTTTTTAATTTCTTTTTGTTGTTCACTTAGGGCAATTTGGATTTGAAGATTAAAAACTTGCCTTTCTGTATCTACCCGCTCTTTTTCAATTGTTAAGGAGGCTTGTTTCTTTTTGTTTAGGTTCCAATCAAAAACAGTCCAGTTCATTTTAAGACCGACAATATAAAAAGGTTGAAACGAATTATCTAATATGTTTAATCCAGGATTTCCATAACCGCCCGTGGCAAATGCCATTACTTTTGGTGCGTTATCTTTAGCAAGTAATTTTTTTGTCCACTCTAGTTCTTCTTTTTTTAAATCAAAAAGCGTGGCTTCTGGACGCTGAATTTTGCCTTGATAATTGGTTGTTACACGCGATTGCTCAAAGATGGTATTGGTTGTTAAAGGTTGGTTGATTAATGCAGCCAATGTTTCAATTAGGATGGCTTGAGTAGAGGCTAGTTCAGTGAATTGCTGCGAAACTTCAAGTAATTCGGCCGTTAAAACCTTTCCGGATGATGGTATTACTGCCCCATGCGAAATGGCGGCGTCTAGTTCCTTGAGTTTTGCTTGTAAAAGGGCTTGTTTTGCAGTAAGGAGCGCATGTTTTTCTTGCGTTAATAAAATAGAATAATACAGTTGATTAACCTGTTGATTTAATTGATATAAGCCCACGTCAACCTGTTTTTTTTGCGTTTTTAAATGTGCTGCCTTGAGTTGGGCGGCCACATCGAGGCGTTTTCCATTATAGATGAGCTGATTTACCGATAGACTTGCGCGATATTGATCTTTGTTTAATGGGATACTGGTAGGCAAGGGTACCGTTATGACCTCTGACTGGTACGTGGCTTGAGCATCTAATTCCAGCTGCGGGAGACTAGCGGTATACACACTTTCGTTGTCTACCTTATGCTGTTTTTCGAGCAGTTGATTTTGTTGCGCCAAAGGGTAGTTTTTACGCACTAAGGCATAGCAATCTTCTAGTGTTATGCGCTGTTGTGCATAATTTAACGAGGTGAATAATAGGGCTAAAATGACAATTCTTCGTTTCATTTTATGAGGATTAATGGAATTGATGAAAAATGTGCGTTCATGCGTTGCATCACCCAGTTACTTTCATGCGTTGCTCACTTTTTCCTACGAAACCCACCGCATTTTTTTATATGCAATTGTGGGGTATATTTGTTACTTAGCGTTGGCTATTGGTTTTACTAATTATTCTATATTGACCTATTTCAAGCCCATGTAGCCTCCTTTTAAGTCGTAAATTTTAGTAAATCCCATTTCTTCAAGTAAAAGGGCTGCCTTATGACTTCTACCTCCAGATCTACAATAGATATATACCGGTTTAGTTTTGTCTAATTTTTTAAAGCTCGCTTTAAATTCATCTTGTTTATAGTAGTCAATATTTAGAGATCCGGCAAGGTTACCAGCGGTGTATTCTTTGGCCGTTCTAACATCCACAAGTTGCACTTTTTGCTGCTGTGTTGAATCTTTAAAGGTCGCTGCATCAAGTACTTTGATACGGTCATTTTCTTGGGCGTTAATGGCCGAGATAGAGCTAAAAATAAATAAGATGATTAAGGTAAAATGTTTCATGTGTATCGTTTTAAATGATCAAAAGGAGGTAATATTTATGTACAAACCGCATATCGATTTACCTACGGTTGTGTTGTAAATTTACGCGTATTTAAAGAAATATCTGCGCAATGAGCTAAATTTATTCGGTTACACCATTCGTTATTTTTCAAATCGCATCGTTTTTACAGCTTGTATACGTTGGCAAAGGTATAAATTCAAAATCGCCTAAACGGTGACTTTAGTTACACAAGCCTTACCATCTAACTATTTTTAAATAACTACGGTGTAATTCAATGTTTCCTAATTGTTCTAATTTTTTTAAGAGTCTAGACACAACTACCCGAGAGGTGTGAAGGTCATAAGCAATTTCTTGATGTGTACTTTTAATAATAGAACTCTTATTAACCCGCTCTTTTTCTTTTAAATATTGAACCAAACGCTGATCCATTTGATTAAAGACTACCTTGTCTAAGGTAGAAAGTAGTTCGTTAATTCTATTGTGATAACTTTCAAAGACAAAATTTCGCCATGATTTGTATTTTTTTGTCCATTCTTCCATGTAACTCACAGGCACCATGATAAGCTTCACATCCGTTTCTGCAATGGCTCTTATTTCACTTTTTTGCTGGCCTAAACAACAAGACATCGTAATAGAGCAGGTGTCTCCCTTCTCTAAATAATACAATAAAAGCTCGTCACCATCGTGATCTTCGCGCAAAATTTTTATAGCTCCAGTTAATATTAAAGGCATGGCTTTAATATAATCGCCTATTTCCATCATTTTTGTGCCTTCTGGTAATTCTTTATAAGTGCCGCATTGTGCAATTTCATCGATGAGTGCAGCTTCAAAAAGAGATCCGTAGCTTGCTTTTAATTCTTGCATCATGTAGGTTTAGTCTATGTACGATTAACTTGCCTCCCTTGTTTAGCGAGTTTTTCACTTTTTTTAAGGGGTGTAAAAGGCATAAAAATACTAAAAAGTTCGGTATAAATTGTGGGAAAACGCGAATCAAACAAGTTAGCCTGTTTGAGGTGAGCTATGGGTTGAGTTGTGTAATTAATACATGGTATTTGGGTTCGCTGCTTGTTTTGGAATTTGTTGAATAGCGTCCCAATGTTCACAAATTTTTCCGCGTGCATCAAACCTGAAAAAATCCATGGTGATGTATTGGTCATCATCTGGCCAAATTTGATGTGTATGTAAGGCTACTAAATCTCCTTCGGCAATACACCGAACAAACTCAATTGTTTTTTTGGGGTATTCGCGCTGCATACGTTCAAAATAGTCAATGAATCCTTGAGTTCCATCCGCTACCTCCGGATTGTGTTGTATATATTCTTCACCTACGTAAAGGTCAACGGCGGCCCTTGGGTTTCCTAAATATGCGGTTTTATAAAAGGCCATGGCATTTTCTTTATTTTTAGTCAGGTCCATCTGAAATTTAATTTTAAGGTAAAGGTACCATTTGAATAATAAAAAGACAAGGCACAATTGCCCATAATAATGGCCTTCTTTTTTTTTCGTAAATAGCGCTTATCGGGATGTTATAACGTACTGAAATGGGGTGAAGAACAATACGATCAATAAAAAATGTAATTTTTTTTATGTTTTGTATACCAATGAGTAGGAATTTTACGTTACTAATTGTTCAACTAGTATAACCCAAGCTACCCAAAAAATGAAATTAATTGTAAAAAAAACTAGTCTCCTCCTTGTAAATTATATCACCAGTTTTCCCCTCATAATATTGATGTTATTTACTGATCAAAACAAAGAATTAACCCGCGTATTGCAGGTGCTAAAAAGTAGTAGTAAAATTTCGGAACACTAAAAATTCCAAGTCGTATAGGTAGTAGATGCCTCTATGAAATTTTCGGTCTCATCCGCTAAGGCGGGAAAGAAATCGATTCCTGTTAGCGCTTCAATTTTATCTATACTCACTACATAGGTATAGAGGGGTTGGTCTGATTTTTTATGTGGAATTAAAAAAGCAATGGCTTCTGGTTTCGCCTTCGTTTCGCGCAGTAAAATCTTATAAAAATAACGAGGAACTGCTACTTTTTCAGGTCCAATGGTGGGTAAATCATCACGTAATACTCCTCCGGTAATAACATACAGTAATTGGTCACGTTGTACCCAATACCGCACTTTTTGTTCTAAGCGATTCCAAATTCCAGCGTTAAATGCGAGGGTTTGCGGACTGATATTGCTGGTGTAAAATGTCTCGTTAAAAGCTTCGGTAGAAAATTTACGATCGGCAGCTGGGCATAAGTGTCCTTTGGTGTATCCTGAATTTTTGTAGTTTGTGTAATTGGCCGATTTCGTTTTTACGGCAGGATCATAAATAAAATAGGGTCTTTTACGATATGTTGTGCTGAGTTGATTGGCCTCTAATTTATAGGCTACCCATTCAGCTTGCTCAAAAGCTTCGCGGTAAGATAAGGTGTAAAATGTATGCTGAATACGTTGACCATTTGCGCTAGGGTAAAAATCGAAATTCTCTACATCCCAGTGTTCGTCCGACTTTTTGGCTGATTGTTGAAAGAAAACAGCGTAAAGGATGGCTGCCGTAAGAATTCCTACTGCCCCAAAAGCCACGGTTTTCTTTACCATTTATTCTGATTTCTTTAATTGGATTTCTTCAAAATCTGAGGTGCGCACCAAGCCATTTAGTGAGTCTAATGCTTCTTTGGGAGGTACCATAAGCTTACGGGTCTCTAAGTTGAGCCATGCACCGTAGATTTTAACTTCGGCTGCAAGTATACCATCTTCTCTGAAAATTTGATGAACCATTTTAAAGCGTTCTCCTTTGGGTGACATCCCCTGAAGTTTAATGTTTACAGTTACATCCTGTGACAACGAAATCTCACGGTAAAAATTGGTTTCTTCTTTAAACAGAATCGGACCGAAATTTAGTTTTTCAAAATTGATGACATCTAAATTTGACGCTTTAAAATAACGCACCCTGCATTCTGCAGCATAATCGTTATACGCGGTGTGACGCATATGGCGATTTGCATCAAAATCGGCCCATTTAGTAGTAAATTTTTTTTCAAAAACCATTAGAGTACTGCTTTTATTCGTTTAAACGCTTCGTTTAATTCTTCGGTAGAAGCGGCATATGAGATGCGTATATTTTTGGGAGCACCAAACGCTTCTCCTGTCACTGTAGCAACGTTTGCCTTTTCTAATAAAAAGAGTGCGAAGTCAGAGGCATTGTTTATGGGGTAGCCGTCTATGGTTTTGCCAAAGTAAGCAGACACATCCGGAAATACATAAAATGCACCTTGTGGCTCGTTAATTATAAGTCCAGGAATTTCTTTAATCAAGTTGATTACCATATTTCTTCTCGCTTCAAATTCATCAACCATGTATTGAATACGTGATACAGGGGCAAGTACTGCACTAATGGTGGCGCGTTGGGCAATACAATTGGCGCCAGAGGTTATTTGCCCTTGCATTTTAGTGCAAGCCTTAGCAATCCATGCAGGAGCGCCAATATAGCCAATTCTCCATCCGGTCATGGCAAAGGCTTTAGCCACGCCATTAACTGTAATTGTTCTGTCATACATCTGCTCTATGGCAGCAAAACTAAACACAGGTTCTCCGTAATTGATGTGTTCATATATTTCATCTGAAAGAATATAGATGTTAGGGTATTTTTCTAAAACTGCTGCAAGCGCTCTGTATTCTGACTCTGAATAAACGGTACCGCTAGGGTTGTTAGGAGAGTTGAAAAAGATCATCTTGGTTTTGGGCGTAATTGCCGCTTCTAATTGGGCAGGTGTAATTTTAAAATCACTTTCTATGGTTGAAGGAATTTCAACAAAAGTAGCTTCCGCCAAGGTTGCAATGGCTGAGTAGCTTACCCAATAGGGCGCTGGAAGCAGCACTTCATCTCCAGGGTTAAGCAGTACCATGGCCACATTGGCAATAGACTGTTTAGCACCTGTAGATACTACGATTTGATTGGGGGTGTAGTTGAGTTGGTTGTCTCGTTTGAATTTTTTACAAATAGCTTCTTTTAGATCAGCATAGCCGTCTACAGGAGAGTACGAATTATAATTGTCATCAATGGCTTTTTTTGCGGCTTCTTTGATGAAATCAGGGGTGTTGAAATCGGGTTCTCCTAAACTTAGGCTAATGATATCTTTGCCTTGGGACTTTAATTCCCTTGCTTTTGCTGCCATCGCTAAGGTCTGCGACACCGGAAGGCTGTTTATTCTGTCTGAAAGTGCTTGCATAGTGAAAAATTAAGTCCCAAAAATAAGCATTAATAGCGATTATTCTTATGCAAATAGACCAAAATATCAAAGAATATTAAAACTATTAAGTGGGGTGAAAAATAGTTTGGATACATTAAAATTTTAGTACTTTTATCCTTTAATAAACCCCGTATGAAAGCACGCGAAATTTTTTTAATTACCACTTTTATCTCAATTCTTTTTTTTGGCATTTTAGCACAATTTTGGCCTGGATTTTATTGGGCATTTATAGTTATTGGCCCCTTAATAATTTTAGGGTTGTTTGATATCTTTCAAAAAAGCCATACCATAAGAAGAAACTTCCCATTGATTGGTCGGATGCGTTATGTATTAGAGTCAATTCGCCCAGAAATTATGCAATATTTTGTTGAAACAGACACCCAAGGGAGACCGTTAAACAGAATCTTAAGATCATTGGTGTATAAACGGGCAAAAAATGTAAATGATACCGAACCGTTTGGAACACAAATGGACTTATATCATTCGGGATATGAGTGGATGGAGCACTCTATGTATGCACGTCATAACCCGCAGGAAATTGGTGAATTTCCACGGTTTACCATTGGTGGGAAAGATTGTAAACAACCCTATTCTTCGAGTTTGCTCAATATTTCAGCCATGAGTTTTGGTTCGCTTAGTAGTAACGCTGTACTCGCGTTAAATAAAGGAGCTAAGATGGGAAATTTTGCTCAAAATACCGGGGAAGGCGGATTGAGTCCATATCACCTAAAGCACGGAGGTGACCTTATTTGGCAAATAGGAACCGGCTATTTTGGGTGTAGAAAAGAAGATGGAACGTTTAATCCGCAGACGTTTAAAGAAAATGCCCTAAAGGAGCAAGTGAAGATGATTGAGATTAAACTCTCTCAAGGAGCTAAACCAGGACATGGCGGAATTTTACCAGCAATAAAAAACACAGCGGAAATAGCAAAAATTAGACATATTAAACCTGGGATTGCTGTACATTCTCCACCTGCCCATTCGGCGTTCTCAAACCCAATAGAATTTATGTATTTTATTAAGGAATTACGTGAATTATCTGGAGGGAAGCCTATAGGATTTAAGTTGTGTATAGGAAGAGCACAAGAGTTTATGGATTTTTGTGAGGCCATGATCTGTACAGGAATTAAACCCGATTTCATTACCGTAGATGGCGGAGAAGGGGGAACGGGTGCCGCGCCTGTAGAATTTTCAAATTCAATGGGAGCACCTTTGCGCGAAGGGCTTGTGTTTGTGCATGATACCTTGGTTGGATTTGGCCTGCGAAAAGATATTAAAGTTATTGTGGCGGGTAAAATTATTACAGGTTTCCATATGGCTAGAGCAATTGCCTTAGGTGCAGATGGGTGTAATAGTGCACGCGCCATGATGTTGTCTGTAGGTTGTATTCAAGCGTTACAGTGTAATAATAATACCTGCCCAGTTGGGGTGGCCACACAAAATAAATCACTTATGAGAGGCTTAGTAGTTGATGACAAGGCGCCTAGGGCGGCTAACTATCACGAGGCTACTATTCACAGCTTTTTAGAGTTAATTGCAGCGGCAGGCTTAGATGGGCCGTATGATTTGTCTCGAGGAGATATTAATAAGCGCGTAGGCATGTATAACGTTCAGAAATACGATGAAATATATCCTTATCTCGAAGAGGGATGTCTGTTATCTATTGATACTATTCCAGATCACTACCGCAAGTTTTTTCAGACCACCCGAATAATGAAGTAAGGCGGAAAATTAATGGGTTATGCCTTATTGTGGATTGGCATAATTGGCATCTGCAGGATATTTACGCATAAATTCTTCTGCTTTAGCGACCATATTTTTACTTCCGCAAAAAATAGGTACACGTTGATGCAATTCGGTTGGTTCAATATCTAAAATACGCTGATATCCATCAGATGCAAATCCGCCCGCTTGTTCGGCAATAAATGCCATGGGGTTACACTCGTATAATAGGCGCAATTTTCCTTGTGGTGATTTTGAACTGGTAGGGTAAATGTAGATGCCCCCTTTAATCATATTTCTGTGGAAGTCAGAAACTAAAGAGCCTATATACCGTGCAGTATAGGGGCGATCTCCTTCTTCCATTTGACAATACTTTAAATAATCTTTTACACCCTGTGGAAAATGTACATAATTCCCTTCATTAATTGAATATATTGGGCCGTCATCAGGAAATTTCATATCGGGATGTGATAGATAAAACGTACCTATAGCCGGATTGAGCGTAAAACCATTTACGCCATGGCCCGTGGTATAAACAAGCATGGTAGAAGTTCCATATACAATATATCCTGCCGCTACTTGTTTGTTTCCTTTTTGTAAAAAATCTTCCTTTTGTACAGGCTTGCCAGGTTCTGTGACTCTTCGGTAGACCGAAAAAATAGTACCCACAGACACATTAACATCTATGTTTGACGATCCATCAAGCGGATCAATTAAGACTACATATTTATTTGAATTTGAACCATCGTGCCCAGAAATCGTTACAAAATCATCCTCCTCTTCACTCGCTATTCCACACACAATTTGTCTGTTTCTTAGCGTTTCCATAAAAATGTCATTGGCGTAAACATCTAATTTTTGCTGATCTTCACCTTGAATATTGGTGTCGCCTGCATCGCCTAAAATATCTACTAATCCTGCCTTATTTACTTCGTGATTAACCACTTTTGCCGCCAAGCGAAGCGAGTTAATTAACCGAGAAAGTTCCCCGGATGAATATTTAAATTGTTTTTGATGACCAATAATAAATTCTCCTAAGGTACTGTGTTTTTGCATTGCGATTTTAGATTGATTTCTATGCAAATATCGTTAAATTTGCGAGAATATCTGGTAAAAATAATCAAATGAGTTTTACAATACGCAAGGGAAATAGAAATGACATGCCGTCAGTTTACGGTCTAATTAAAGAATTGGCACTATTTGAAAATGAACCCAACGCGGTGAAAATTGATGTTGCAGTTTTACAAGCAGAAGGATTTAAAAATCCACCTGCTTTTTGGACCTTCGTGGCCGAGTACGAAGGTGAAATTGTTGGAGTGGCCTTGTATTATCGGCGTTTTTCAACTTGGGATGGCCCTTCTATTCACCTCGAAGATTTAATTGTTACCGAAAAATGTAGAGGGCTAGGAATTGGAAAGGGCTTATACGATAAAGTACTAGAAGATGCAATGAATCAAGGGGTAGAAAGAGTAGAGTGGGCTGTACTTGATTGGAATACACCTGCCATTAATTTTTATAAGCGTACCGGAGCTACCATGATGGCAGAATGGAATGTATGTCAAATGAAAAGCACAGAAATAAAAGCGTACTTAGGTGGAGGTATTTAAATTTGGTGGTGCATCGGTGAAAGATGCAACCGGAGTTAAAAATGTAGCACGGGTTTTACATTCAACGGGGTATGGCAATACGCTTTTGGTGCTTTCCGCAATGGGTAAGATGACCAATGCTTTTGAGTTACTTGTTGAAGCCTATATTACGGATAGGGCGTTGGTAAACCATCAGCGTAGCGCGATTGAAGAATATCATACTAAAATTATGAATGATCTTTTTTCAGGAAAACACCCTATTTGGGATGATGTTAAACGTGTGTTTACCGATTTAGATACTTTTTTAGAAGAAAATACCTCATTAGATTACGATTATGTTTATGATCAGGTAGTGTCAGTGGCAGAACTACTATCTACAAAAATTGTAAGTGCCTATCTCAATACCCAAGGAATTAACAATCAATGGTTAGACGTTCGCGACTTTATTAGAACGAACAGTACCTTTAGAGGAGCGGAGGTAGATTGGGAGTGGACAAACCGGACAATAAGTACAAAACTAAAGCCAGAGCAACTCTATATTACACAAGGCTTTATTGCACGAAATGAACAAGGGCAAACAACTACGCTTGGTCGAGAAGGGTCTGATTATTCGGCTGGAATTTTTGCCTATAGTTTAAATGCCGATGCCCTTACGATTTGGAAAGATGTTGATGGGGTTTTAAATGCAGACCCTCGCTATTTTAATGAAACCAAATTATTGACGCAAATTTCATATACTGAAGCAATAGAATTGGCGTTCTACGGGGCTTCGGTTATCCACCCCAAAACCATCCAGCCGTTGCAGAAAAAAGAAATACCCTTGCATGTAAAATCTTTTATTCATCCGTTAAGGCAAGGAACTACTGTAACAAGAGGAATAAAAATAATACCTAACTTACCTTGTTTTATTGTGAAAAAAGAACAGGTACTGTTGTCTATTTCTAGCTTAGATTTTTCCTTTATTATTGAGCAAAATATTAGTGATATTTTTAAACATTTGCACACCCATAAGATTAAGGTGAATTTGATTCAAAACTCAGCCATAAGCTTTTCAGTGTGTTTAGAAGATAAGTACCATCAGTTTGATGCCCTGTTAAGGCTTTTAAAGCAAGAGTTTTTGGTAGCGGTTACACGTGGAGCAACCCTCTATACTATCCGACACTTTACGCCAGAAGCTTTAGCGTTTATAGAGGAGCATAATGCTGTTTTACTCAAGCAAACTACCATGGAAACGGTGCAGATGGTTGTTCAATAAATTTTCTATCTTTGGATGCTTACAATACATCTACCATGGAATTAGTATCTGCTAAAGAAATTGCCAAAGTGATACACTTAGATAAGTACGGTTTCTTCGGTACTTTTTTGGGCTGGATGTTACTCAAAGTATTACGTATTTCTAAGCTTAATCGCATCTATGATAAGCACAAAGACAAAAAAGACATTGTTTTTTTAAATGCAATTTTAGGTGAGGTTAAAATTCAATTTGAAATTCCAGAAGAAGATTTAAATCGAATCCCTAAAGATGGTGCGTTTATAAGTATTTCAAATCATCCACTAGGAGGGATCGATGGTATATTATTATTGAAATTACTGGCAGAGCGACGTCCAGATTATAAAATTGTTGCCAATTTTTTATTACATAGGATAGAACCATTAAAGCCCTATATTTTACCTGTGAATCCTTTTGAAGATAGAAAAGAGGTAAAGTCTAGTATAGGTGGAATTAAACATGCTTTACAGCATTTAAAAGATGGACACTCGCTTGGGATTTTTCCTGCCGGGGAAGTGTCTACCTATAAAGATGGTAAAATATTTGTAGACAAACCATGGGAGGAATCCGCCATTAAGCTCATTCATAAAGCTAATGTGCCAGTAGTACCAATCTATTTTCACGCTAAAAATTCGAAATTATTTTACTTCTTATCTAAAATTAGTACCACCCTTAGAACGGCAAAATTACCCTCAGAACTCTTAACGCAAAAAAGCCGTGTTATAAAGGTTAGAATAGGTAAGACCATTAGTACCAAAGACCAACTTGAATATAGTAATATTGATGACTTTCATAAGTTTATTCGAAAAAAAACGTATATGCTGGCTAATACCTTTGAGGTTAAAGGCCCTTTACTTAAAACACCATCGTTGAAAATTCCGAAATCACCCAGAACTGTGATTTCTGCCGTTTCAGCTGATCAGCTGATAAACGAAATTGATGCAATTAGAAATGATTTCCGGTTGCTTGAGAGTAAAAATTATGAAGTATTTTTAGTAGCGAGCACTAAAATTCCCATGGTTTTACGTGAAATAGGACGCTTACGCGAAATCACATTTAGGGAAATTGGAGAAGGAACCAATAATGAAATCGATTTAGATATTTATGATCAGTACTATCACCATATGTTTTTATGGGATAATCAACAGCATGTTGTCGTTGGAGCGTATCGCATGGGGCTTGGAAAAGAAATTTATAGAGAACACGGAATAAAAGGGTTTTATATTAACAATCTTTTTCGCATAGAGCCTGAATTATATACGATGATGGAACAGACTATTGAGATGGGAAGAGCATTCATCATTAAATCATATCAACAAAAACCCATGCCTTTATTTTTACTATGGAAAGGAATTGTTCATGTAACACTGAGGTATCCAGAGCACAAATTTTTAATGGGAGGCGTGAGTATTTCTAATCAATTCTCAAACTTTTCAAAATCGTTGATGATTGAATTTATGAAGTCGCATTATTACGATCCATATTTGGCTCAGTATATTCATCCAAAAATGGAGTATAAGGTAAAGTTAAAGGATGTAGATAAAGATTTTGTATTTGATGCAAGTAAGGCAGATATGATGAAATTTGACAAAATTATTGACGAATTAGAACCAGGAAGTTTGCGTATGCCAGTACTGCTTAAGAAATATGTAAAACAAAATGCTAAATTGGTCGCTTTTAATGTTGACCCTAAATTTAATAATGCGATCGATGGGTTGATGTATATCAGGATCGCAGATTTACCTGAAAGCACCGTGAAGCCAGTGATGGAAGAATTTCAAACTGAATTAGAACGAAAATTAGCTGAAAACGAAGCTGGAGAGAATACAATTATCAATGAAAAATAAGTTAAATATTGCCGTTTTTGGAGGCGGGAGTTGGGCGACAGCCATTGTAAAAATGTTATGTGAAAACCGTTCAGAAGTTGGATGGTATATGCGATCTGCTACCAGTGTAGCGTATATTAAAGAGAATAAACACAATCCCAAATACATCAGTGCAGTAGAATTTCAGCCTGAACAATTAAAACTCAGTAGTGATATCAATGAAATGGTTGCTTATGCAGATTATGCCATCTTTGCCATACCCTCGGCTTTCTTAAAATCAGAACTCGATAAGATTACCGTTTCGCTAGAAGATAAAATTATCTTTTCTGCTATTAAAGGGATTGTGCCTGAAACAGGATACATCGTTGGAGCGCATTTTAATGTAGAAATGGGGGTTCCCTTTAAAAATATTGGGGTAATTACCGGTCCATGTCATGCAGAAGAAGTAGCCTTAGAAAAACTGTCTTACCTCACCTTAGCGAGTAAACGGAAGAAGCAAGCCAATTATATGAGTAAACAATTGGCCAGTCGCTACATTATGTGTAAAACCTCAGATGATATTATCGGTACAGAATACGCTGCTGTATTGAAGAATATTTATGCAATTGCCGCTGGAATTGCGCACGGTTTAGGGTATGGAGATAATTTTCAGGCCGTTTTGATGTCAAATGCGATTAGAGAAATGAAGCACTTTATTAAAAAAGTGCACAAAATGAAACGTAACATCAATGATTCTGCCTACTTGGGAGATTTATTGGTTACCGGATATTCTACTTTTAGTCGAAACCGAATGTTTGGAAATATGATTGGCAAGGGCTATACAGTGAAATCAGCGATGATGGAAATGAGTATGGTTGCTGAAGGGTATTACGCAACCAATAGTGCGCAAAAAATCAGCCTTGAAAAAGAAGCTAATACCCCCATTATTAAGGCTGTTTATGAAGTGCTATACGAACATAGAGATGCCAAAAAAACATTTGCTGCACTCACCTTAATTTTAGATTAGACTTAAGGTACGATGGTACGTCTTTTTAGTGTACTGTACTTATTTCTTCAACCCGCTGTGGGCGAAATAATCCTTGATTAAGTAGGTTAAGGGATTTGATTTTATCTTGGCTAGAAATAAGTAATGACATGTTGTAATTACTGCCGCCATACGAGATCATCCGGATGGAAATATCGCGTAAACACCGTGTCACCGCAGCACTCACTCCATGTGAATTTTGTGAAAAATCACCTGCGAGGCAAATGATACTCATGTTGTGTTCACACGCTACTTTACCAAATACCTGTAGCTCTTCTAAAATTTCGGTTAAATAGGTTGAATTATCAATGGTTAGTGAAACAGCAACCTCTGAGGTTGTAATCATATCTATGGCGGTTTCGTATTTTTCAAAGACTTCAAAAATATTTTTTAGAAATCCATAGGCCATGAGCATCCGATAAGACTTAATTTTAATGGCGATGATATCGTCTTTGGCTGCAATGGCGCGAACTCCTTTTGAAACGGCACAGTTTTTAATAATAGTTCCAGGAGCTTCCGGTTGAAAGGTGTTTTTTAAACGAACAGGAATGTTGAACTGTTGGGCCGGAATTATACTCTGTGGATGTAAAATCTTGGCGCCAAAATAGGCTAGCTCTGCCGCTTCATCAAAGGTTAATTCGTGTATAGAAAATGTGTTTTCTACGTACCGTGGGTCATTGTTGTGCATGCCAGAAATGTCTGTCCAAATCTGAATTTCTTGTGCTTTAACTGCAGCACCGATTAAAGATGCCGAATAATCGCTCCCTCCTCTTTTTAAATTGTCAATGGCCCCGTGATGATTTCTACAGATAAAGCCTTGCGTGATATAGGTGCTTGAAGGCGTTGCCTCAATACATTGATTGAGGTGTTGACTGATGTATTTGTGAATGGGCTCATGATTTTTATCGACAGTCATAAAATCTAAGGCCGAAATCAAGGCACTTTCCCAATTTAATTCTTCTAGGTAATACTGAAATAGTGTGGTTGATAGTAGTTCTCCTTGTGCTAGGATTTCATTGGAATTTTCTTCGTGCTGTGATAAGGTGCTTAACTTTAAAAATTGCTCGTGGATAAAAGTATTGGCTTTTAGATAGCCGCTTTTACTGGCGTACAATTCACGTATTAATGCAGTATAGTGCTCTTGAAGCTCTTTAATTAGTGCCGCTACCTTGGTGGTATACCCATCTCGAATACATTGCGTTAGCTCTATTAAACTATTCGTAGTACCCGCAACTGCTGATAGAACGATGATTTTTGGCGATGTAACTTTGGCGGTAATTTCCGCTACTTTTTTGATATTTTTAGCAGACCCCACTGAGGTCCCTCCAAACTTTAAAACGATCATAATACTAAATTTCTGTGCAAAAGTCATTTGCTACCCCTGTTTATGCAACTATTTGTTTTATTTTTACAAAATATAACATATAGTTTAAATTTAAACATGAGAACCATACAACAAGCCGTTACGTCTATTATTAATAAAACCCCTTTTATTGAAGAAGCGCTTTATGATAAACTGATCAATGTATCTTCGTTAGCGCGGATGATTAAGCCAGAAGTAGAAGCTATACTTCGCAAAGAAATTAAAGAAGGAGCTATAATGATGGCCATTAATAGGCTCTCGCCATCAAGCGTTTTAAAAGTGCGTAAAAATGTGCGAAAAATTGCCTTAGCTTCGGGTGATTTCATTGTTCGTTCGGATCTGATGGATTGTACGTTTAAAAATTCGAGTACCCTACTCAAAAACATCACCCAATTATTAAATGATTTAGGAGATTCTAGTGATAATTTTTTCACTATTTCACAAGGAGTATTTGAAACGAACATTGTGGCATCCAATAGTTTAATAAGTAAAATTGAGAAGTATTTTGAACATGAAGTTCGCTTGTGGTTTTTGGAAGACTTGGCTTCGGTAACCATAAAATTACCAAAGACTAATTTAGAGCAATCAGGGATATATTATTTTATTCTTAAACAACTCGCTTGGGCCGATATTCCTGTGCAGGAAGTAATTTCTACCACGCATGAAATGACTATTGTTGTCAAAGAAATTCACATCAAAGAAACGTTTGCTATTTTAATGGATATGAAGTTAGACTGATCAACAGGAGAATTACAATTGTAATACGCCTTCTTTTCCGAGTAATGGGATGGATTTAAGCTTGCTTTTTGAGATGCTGTTTTTTGGAAAAACAAAGGTTTTATCAAACATTTTATTTGCTATGAAAAAACTCACGTGAAAGATGTTGTCAAGTGCTAATACCTCTTGCTGCATTAATTCTATTTTAGCTCCTGATTTTGCGGGTAACACAGCGAGCTTATGACGAAGTACGGCGGTTTTATTTTTTTTATTCTCCCCCTTAGATACTACTATAACTTGTTCAAGTGGGACCGACTTGTCATTAATTAGGTAGGCGTACCAGTCATCCGATTTAAAGGTAGCATTATACTGATGGCAAACTGCCATATAGATCCCTTCAACTTTTGGAATTTCAATATCTTTTTTCACTTTTTACGGTTTCTGTTACGCATTTTAAAATAGAGGTACAGGCCAAGGGCTATTAAAATGACATAAAAGATAATCTGCCCAACAGATTCGCCTGCAGCTTCAGCGTTTGATTGTAAAAATAGGTGATACATTTTATTGATTGTTTAAGGTGGCAGCGCTTGTGGTGACTGAACGGTCTATTTTTCTAAGCAACCCTTGTAATACATTACCTGGGCCAACTTCTGTAAACCTTGTTGCGCCATCTGCAATCATTTGCTGCATAGATTGCGTCCATCGTACAGGGGCTGTTAATTGTGAAATTAAGTTGTTTTTTATTTCGGCAGCGCTATGCACAGCACTGGCTGTAACGTTTTGATAAATAGGTGCATTGGGCTCTTTAAAATTTGTGTTTTCAATGGCATCGGCTAATTCTTCTCGGGCGGGTTCCATTAAAGGTGAGTGAAAGGCTCCACCAACAGGTAGTACTATGGCACGTCTTGCACCAGCGGCGAGCAACGATTCACAGGCTACATTAATGGCGTCTATTTCACCTGAAATAACAAGTTGACCTGGGCAATTATAATTGGCAGCAACTACTGTTCCCGCTGTATTCCTACAGATTTCTTCTACGACAGTATCTTCTAATCCTAGGACAGCAGCCATGGTTGAAGGTTCTAATTCGCATGCTTTCTGCATGGCAAGTGCTCTTTTGGCAACTAAGCGTAAAGCATCTTCAAAAGCCAACGTGCCATTGGCAACTAAGGCAGAAAATTCTCCTAGGGAATGACCCGCAACCATGTCGGGATTAAACGCATCCCCCATGGTCTTAGCCAAGGCTACAGAATGTAAAAATATTGCCGGTTGAGTTACTTTAGTCTCCTTAAGTTGCTCATCTGTTCCCTCAAACATAATGTCAGTAATTGAAAAGCCTAAAATGGTGTTGGCGTTTTCAAAAATTTCTTGACCCTCTGGAGAGTTTTCATAAATGTCTAACCCCATTCCGGAAAATTGGGCTCCTTGACCTGGAAAAATAAAGGCGTGCATAGGTGTGAGTTTTTAGGTACTTGACAAAAATAGAAAAATTAGTTTTGAATACCCCTCTTCACAAAAATTTTATACATTCGTCTTAAATGAAAAGGGGTATTCTTTTTTCATCGATAAACACAAGGGCTACAGCGCTTTTTAATGGCTTGTTCCTTCGGTCTAGTCAAGCGCGCTCCATTGCTTTACCTTAAATTTAATACCATGAATAGATCAGATCAACAAGTTGCCCTAACCATTTACTTACTTTTAGCAGCGTTATTTATTACCTCACTCGTTGTTTCTAATTTGATTTTTCAAAAATTTATTGAATTTGACTTTTTTGGCAGTTATACATTTAAAATTTCTGTGGGAATTTTACCGTATCCATTAACCTTTTTAATTACAGATATTATTTCTGAAATCTATGGTAAACGCAAAGCAAATCAGGTGATTGTTGTAGGAATTTTTGCTTCCATTTTTTCCATGGGGATTATTTTATTGGCTAATTACATGCCGGCAATGCCTGATTCACCGATTGATGATGAAACTTTTTCGAAGGTGTTTGCATTATCCCCAATTGCCGTACTTGCTTCCATGATGGCTTATTTATTAGCGCAGTTTATTGACATTAGGATATTTCACTTTTGGAAAAAATTTACACAAGGACGGCATTTATGGCTGCGAAATAATTTCTCAACTTTTTCGTCTCAACTTGTGGATACCTTAACGGTATTACTTTTGCTCTGTAGTTTTAAGGTGTTATCCTGGTCTGCATTTACCACGCTGTTAGTGAGTGGGTTTTTATTTAAAGTGATGGTTGCCGCCTTAGACACTCCACTGCTCTATCTAGCAGTGTATCTGTTTAGAAAGCGATTTAAGTTGGCTCCTGCCGAAGAAATTAGCTTAGGCTAAATCGTTTTTAATAGCGTACACCACTAGCCCAATTCTATTTTTAACATTTAGTTTTTTAAAGAGTTGATCGCGATAACCATCAACGGTTTTTGGACTTAAACTCATTACCTCAGCAATTTCCTTATAGGTCATTTCAGTGCTTGCTAATTTCAAAAACTCCAATTCTCTACCTAAGAATTCAATAGGATTGTCTTTTTGTTTCTTAGGCAAGGGTTTTAGCGAATTGACTAATGAATTTGAAACCAGTTTAGTGTGGTAAAACCCATCATGAAGTACACTGGTTAGCGCCTCTAAGAGAACATCTGGGTGGATGTCTTTAAGGAGGTAGCCTCGCGCTCCACTGCGAATCATTTTTAGGATTGAATTTTGATCATCATCCATTGAAAGGGCCAATACTTTAATTGTGGGGTATTCTTTGTTTAGTATGTTGGTGGTTTCAAGTCCATTTAATATCGGCATGTTCATGTCCATTAGCGCAATATCAGGGAGGCGATCTGTATCTTTAAGTTGGTTTAGAAATACCTTTCCATTATGCGCTTCATGGCTTACAGTGTAGTTGTTAAAGGTGTTGATTAAACTTTTTAACGATTGGGCAAATAAGGTGTGATCATCTATGATAGCTACAGTAGTTTTAGTCATGGTTTTCTTTTAATGGATAGGTTAACGTTAAACAAACTCCTTTTTCTTTTTCAGAACGGAGATCTAAAGTGGCCTTGATAAGGGCGGCTCTGCTTTTCATATTAATAAGGCCTGACCCAATATTATGGTTGTCTTGATCAAAGCCTACTCCATAGTCACGGGCCTTTATAATTAAGGCCTTGGGGCTGTATGTCAATTCAACTTCTAAGGTATTGGTTTTAGAGTGTTTTAAAGAATTGGATAAGAATTCTTGAAGAATTCTAAACAAGATGATTTCATCTTTTTGATTAATGGGTAAACTCTCGCCATTAATAGAAAGTTTTGCGGCGATAAAGTTTAGTCGATTAAACCGGTCAATTTCTAACTGAATAGCTTCATCAAGCCCTATGTTTTTGACTACTTCGGGATTTAAGAGTTTAGAAAGAGAACGAATTTCTTGTAGACTTTTAGTAATAATTTCACCTGTTTCGTGCAAGAGTTGCTGCTGTTCAATAGCGACCTGAGGCCTTAGTATATTTACTTGCATGTTGGCTACGGAAAGGAGTTGGCCAATGTTATCATGCAGTTCCCAACTGATGTTTTGAAGGGTTTGTTCTTGGGTTTCAAGTTGTGATTTGATAATTTCTTCATCAAATTTGCGTTGAATTTCCTTTTGTTCAAATAAAAATTTGATTTTTCTGTTTTGAAAAATACTAAAAAACACCACAATAATGATGACCAGAATAATCACCGTGAGGGTGGTAATAACGACCATAGTTGTGGTGTTTTCTAACATATAGTTGTTCTTAGTCTTTTATGATTTGAGACGACTTGTCTTTTAACATTTCTTTTAGCGACTTAATTTCGCTTAATAATTTGTCTTTTTTGTACAAACACATACTCATTATAAAAGCTAGTGCAATGGCTAGTATTAAAACAATAATGGTTGTATACTCTATTATTAATGTTATTCCTTCTTGCTCCATATAAATCCAATTGTGAACAATACATACATGGTAATGGCCAGTATGTATATGATTAAAAATAATTTATGAATACCTGGTATCAACGCATAGCCGTTGATTTGTGCACTAAACGGGAGGGTGCCCGTGTGAAAAAGCAGTAAGCCAACGCTAATCCAAAATAATAAGGTTCGATGAAATACAATGATTTTTTCAGATCGCAATAGTTCAATAAAATAAAAAATGATTGTTACCACTAACATCATTGATCCTGTAATAAAAGGAAGTTCAGACCAAGACATGATAAAATCTTGAATAAAAATCCAATTCACTAGAGATATTAAGAGGTATAGAATTGCGAAAAGCTTAATGCACCACTTGTATCGAACACTTTCCACCATTTGATGATAAATGTAAAAACAAGTTGGGAAAAAGATGAGGTACAATAGATTAGTCAACCATAAATTGTATTTGACTCCTTCGTCATCAATGTGAATTAGGAAGTTGTACTTTAATGCAAAGTGCGCTACAGTTTCCGTAATCACGATATACCACAATAGCCATAAGAAATGTTTCGCTGGCGTTTTTCTATATTTAGAATAGGTAATCGTAGCCGCTACAGCAGCGAGCAGTTCAGTGAAAACAATGGCGTTTTTAATGGTCGATATGGAGAGATCAATAGTCAATTTCTATGGTTGATTATTCTCCTGGAGGGGTTCCAGATCCCATATTTAGAATTGTTCCATCAAGTTCTCCTTCTTGAAAGAAGTTAAAAAAGGCAGCTTTATTTACAGTATTCATTTGTTTATTCTTGTTGGCCATTTTACGCTTGCCTTTTATGAGGTCATTTAAATAGATTACTTCGGTTGAATCTCCTTTTTTTACAATGGTATATCCCGCTTGAACACCTTGGTTTGCAACGGTAGGTGCAATAAAGAAGGTTTGTTGGTTGGGTTGATCTCCTGTGTTGGGATGTACAGAAAAGTAAAACTGTAGGCCTTCAGGTTTGATTCCTTTAGTGGCAGATTTTTTTTCAACATACGCGATGTAGCTTTTGATGGTTTCTAAATCAAACCTCACCATACGCGTATCATTAAATTCTGGTCCATATAATGATTTCAAGGTATCGCGATTTAAGGAGATGCGTTCATTGGTATATCGTTTGTATCCATCAACGGCCTGATTCACCGTAATCAAGTGTTCTTTTAATTTTTTGACATTTATAGCGGTGTCGTGACTGGAAGAATTACCTTCACTACAAGCGGTGAAAAGAGTCGATAAAGCCAGTAAACATCCGAGCCCTAGGGCGATACGCTTTTTCATTGAGTTTAAAATTTTCATGATAATTAGATTTAGATTATTGTCTTTGCAAATTACAAATAAATAGGGAGTGTTCGCACAGGGATTTTTCCTGCATTATGACGGGGAAAAACCCCTGTCAATTTCAGGATTAACCCTCTTGTGAGTTTTAAAAGATAGTATCACTTTTGCCTTGTAAATGATGATCAACTGAATAACGCAGTGATCTAAGTGAGCCAAGCCTTAGTGCGAATTGACGGGAAAATTGCTATGAAAAAGAAAATTTAAACCAAAAATTGCCTATCGTTAAGTTTTCAAACTGCCTTTAAGCGTTGAATTTATTAAACATCACAACGAGCTGTAACGCTATTGTGTATTAGGTTTAGATAATAATTCACAGTTTAGGGGCGGAATGTTAAGCTGCCTCTCCACCGTATTACAGCTATATTTAGATCACCCAAAAAAAGGTGGGGAGGTGCTCGCTATTTTTATTGAAGGTACGATGGGCAATCTCATTATACTATAGCCATGCGTACTACCAAGCCTTCATTGCTTCTAATGTTAAAAACGGTTTGGTCTTCAAATAATAAGTACTGTCCTTTGATTCCTACAAGTTTACCTTTATAATGTTGTTTATTAACAAGGTTTAGGCTTTTTACCTTGGTCGGATAATGTAAAACCGGAAAATGAATTTCAGTTTCTTTACTGTTGTCTAGCTGAATATACTTCGTTAATTCGTCGGGTAAAAATGTTGCTAATTTTTCTTTTTCCTTTACTAAATCAACATCTTCTACATGGTTGGTGAGCATTTTTCGCCAATTTGTTTTATCCGACACATGGTCTTTTAAGCTAACTTCTGCAAGACCTGCTAAATAGCGATTGGGTACAACTAACAGCGGGATTGCTTCGTGGGCTCCTTGATCTATCCAACGCGTGGGGATTTGAGTTTGTCGTGTTACCCCCACTTTTAAATTACTCGAATTGGCTAGGTACACTACATGGTCTTGTAATTGCACCTTTTGTTCATAGGCTAAATCACGATCTTCAATACCTAGATGGGCTTTACTTAATTCCGGACGAATTATCCAGTCGGCCGCTTGCGGTAATTCAAAAAAGCACTGCTTGCAAAAGCCCTGTCTAAAAATTGGCTTGTCTTTACCACACCCCAGGCATTGATATTTTATAAAAGTAAGTTCAATTGTTTTACTAAGGAGTTGATTGATGTTGATGAAATCATTTGCTAAAATCAAGTAATACTGAATAGGATCCGTATACTCTGTTTGCATTTTTCGTAACACTCCTTGAAACATAATTGGGTTATTTGCTAATTACCTTGATGGTGTTTTTTACTTCCTCTGCCACGATTCTAGCGCGGTTAATATCTTTATCAACAATAGTTACATGCCCCATTTTTCGAAAGGGTTTGGTGATTTTTTTACCATAAATATGTGGAGTTACACCCGGCATAGCCAAAACAGTCTCCATGTGTTCGTAGTGTACCGCTCCGGTATAGCCTTCTGCACCGACTAGATTTACCATAATTCCCCCTACTTTACTTGTGGTATCTCCAAGGGGTAAATTAAGGATGGCTCTCAAGTGTTGCTCAAATTGATTACAAACGGCGGCCTCAATACTATAATGTCCGCTGTTATGTGGACGCGGAGCAACTTCGTTTACCAAAATTTCATCCGCTTGGGTTAAAAACATTTCAACGGCTAGTAACCCAACATGCTGATACGCGTCAGCAACGCGTAAAGCCACCTCAATGGCCTGTTCTGCGATAGAAGGGGAAATTCTAGCGGGACAAATAACGTATTCTACTTGATTCGCTTCTGGATGAAACTCCATTTCTACCACAGGATAATTCTTTACTTCACCTGCCGCATTTCTAGCTACAATAACGGCTAGTTCGTTTTTAAACGGGATTAATTTTTCAGCAATGCATTCGGCTTCTGGTAGGTTGGTTAAATCGTCGATAGTGCGAATTATTTTTACGCCCATCCCATCATAACCAAATTGAGCACTTTTCCAAACAAACGGAAGGGCTAATGTTTGGTGCTCAATTGCTGTGCGTAATTCATCAGGATAGGCAAATCGCGAAAATTCGGCTGTAGGGATTTGGTGATCTCGGTAAAATAATTTTTGGGTTGCTTTGTTTTGAATAGTGCGCAAGGTGTGTGAAGATGGATAGACAATGGTTCCTTCTTTTTCAAGTTGCTCAAGGGCATCTACATTAACATTTTCTATTTCAAAGGTGAGTACATCCACCCCTTTTCCAAATTGATATACCGTCTGGTAATCTAAAAGGTCACCCTGGCTAAATTCTTCACAAATTTTTGCACAAGGCGCTTCTGCATTTGCGTCTAACACAGCCGCATAAATAGCTAGTTTTTGGGTCTCTGCTAAAAGCATCCGCCCAAGCTGTCCTCCACCAAGGATCCCTAATTTAAAGTCTGAAGAAAAATAATTTTTCACGTAATAGCTTTGTGCAAAAGTACGTTAACCCTTGCGATTTTTAAAAATTTCTTATTACTAATGTTTCGCCCGATTTGGTAACTTTGTATTCTTTGGCCGGATATTTTGTGCCACTTTGGGGGGCACCTCCCAAGGCCAATGAAAATTTTGTTTCGTCGCACGTACAAACCATAAAAAAGGCGTCTTCAATAATCATTTTTGTACAGGCGCTGGGATTTAAATGCGGACAGGCCAAGTCGTAAGCAAAGAATTGCTCCCCCGCACCACGATATACCACGATTCCTTTTATGCCTCCTCCAATTTCTACATAACCACCAGTAAATAGTAGGGCATTGTTAGCGGGGTTGTTTAAATAAATGGTTTGATTTACTGCAACATCAGGTAGAATTGGATTGCCATCATCGGGATCACCACAGGCAAAGAAAAGGCAAAGTATGAATAGGAGAAATATGTTTTTCATGGACAAAATTATTTTGTTGGCAAGGTACTAATTTAGGGGCAGATTAAAATATTTTGTACCTTTGTAATTTAAATCCTACCTCACAATTTTACGAGATGGGATTTTTTGTATATACTAATTGGAAAAACTATGAGTAACGTATCGTATTATACTAAGGAAGGATTGAAAAAACTCAAAGATGAGTTGGCTCAATTAGAGCATGTTGAACGCCCAAGGGTCTCCAATGCAATTGCAGAAGCTAGAGATAAAGGAGATCTCAGTGAAAATGCAGAATATCATGCCGCAAAGGAAGAACAGTCTTTGCTTGAATTTAAAATTGCACAGTTAAAAAATGTAGTAGCCTCGGCGAGACTAATTGATGAATCACAGTTGGATGTTTCTAAAGTACTTGCCTTGTCAACCGTAAAAATAAAAAACACCTTAAATAATATGGAATTTACCTATAAATTGGTTGCTGATTCAGAAGCTGATTTTAAGGCTGGTAGAATTTCTGTAAATTCTCCTATTGGAAAAGGATTGTTAGGACATAAGGTAGGTGAAGTAGCCGAGATTACCGCACCAAATGGGGTGATGAAATTTGAAATAATAGAAATTACTAGAGAATGAGCTCCTTGTTTACAAAAATAATCAAGGGTGAAATCCCTTCTTATAAAATTGCGGAAAACGATCAGTTTTTTGCCTTTTTAGATATTAATCCAAATGCTAAAGGGCATACATTAGTTATTCCAAAGCAAGAAGTGAATAAGCTGTTTGAACTTGACGAGGCAACCTATGCTGGGCTTATGGCTTACAGTCGTAAAATTGCCATTGCCCTTGAAAAGGCAGTGCCTTGTTTGCGCGTAGGAATGTCGGTTATTGGGTTGGAGGTGCCACATGTGCATGTACACTTAATTCCTTTAAACAGTATGGGTGATATCACCTTTCAACATAAGGTTACACTTGAAAAAGAAGAATTTGAAAGGATAGCGGAAAGAATAGCAAGCTTTCTTTAAATAGAGTCAGCGGATTAGCGAATAGCTTGTGACGTTGTATTTTAGTAGCTTATAGGGTAGCGTAAAGGGAAGAATCAGGTGTTTTAGCAAAAAAAGCCTTTGGGTTACAAGTGGCTAGGGCGACTTATAATTCGTTTAATAACACAGTCATGGTAGTGCCCACGCCTAATTCAGATTTATCTACATAGACTTTTCCTTGGTGATAATCTTCTACGATTCGTTTGGTTAACGACAGGCCTAATCCCCATCCACGGCGTTTGGTTGTATAACCAGGTTCAAAGATTTTACGGTATAGGGTTTTGGGAATTCCTTTTCCGCTATCCGAAATGGAAATTTGAACATACTTGTTGTCTTTTGATTGTACAAGTACGCGTAAAGTTCCTTTTCCCCCCATAGAATCAATTGCATTTTTCACTAAATTTTCAATAACCCACGTGAACAATTGTTGATTGATCATGGCGTAAATTTTTGTATCGGGATCCGTGTCAAAATGATAGTCAATTAATTTTGAGCTACGCGAGGCGTAATAATCAAAAGACTTCTTGGCTTCTAAAACAATATTATGCCGTTCTAGTTTAGGGATAGATCCAATTTTAGAGAATCGATTGGCGATGGTATTCAACCGCTCAATATCTTTTTCAATCTCTAAGACGGTAGTTTCATTCGCATTGTCCATACGCAAAATCTCTACCCATCCGAGCAAGGAAGACAACGGAGTCCCAATTTGATGAGCTGTTTCTTTGGCCATACCTGCCCATAATTTGTTTTGCTCTGCAACTTTATTTGATTTAAAAACCAAGTAAATAATGATGCCGAATAAAAGTAAAATAAATAGCAGGGCTAATGGGTAGTATTTGAGTTTGTTTAGTAAATCGGAGTTGCGATAATAGATGGCATCGGTGGCTTTGCCGTTTCGTGTTACACGCGTAATATAAATCGGATCGTTCTGGCTCTTCATAATTGCCAATTGATCCTTTAGGTACATCTGTTCTTTAGTGGGTAAGTCGTCGTAGTTTAAATCGTTACGCTGGTCAAAGGCTAAATTTCCCCACTTTAATATCCTAGAATTTTCATCAGTTACAATAAGTGGAATATTTTGACTGCTTTCAATGATTTTAAGCTCTAGATCAATTTCTCTATCATAATCCTCACTATCCATCCGTTTAAACGCTTGGGCCAAAATTTCCATTTTGTGCCGCTCTTCAAGTTTGAATTTTTGAAAAAACGTATTTGTATTCCACAAAATTAACGCCACCAATAAAAAGGCAGTGATAATAAGGGTCCATTTGATGGTCTTCTTATTGTGGGGGAGATTCATTAACACAAATATAAAATTATATCATGATATAACTAAAATTATTCCTCGATATTATACAGTTTTATGGCTATTTTTGTAACACTAAAAAAAGATTAGATGTTAACCATAGACCCAAGCCAAATTTCTACAGCAGATTTACACGGATATTTATTGAGTGCGGTTGCTCCTAGACCTATTGCATTTGCAAGTACGATAGACCAAAAAGGGAACCCTAATTTATCGCCGTTTAGTTTTTTTAATGTGTTCAGTGCAAATCCGCCCATTTTGATATTTTCTCCTGCAAGGCGAGTCAGTAATAATACAACTAAGCATACCTTGTCTAATGTGCTTGAGGTAAAAGAGGTGGTGATTAACGTAGTAAATTACGCCATGGTACATCAAGCTTCTTTAGCAAGTACGGAATATCCAGCAGGAGTAAATGAATTTGATAAAGCGGGGTTTACCATGTTGGCTGCTGAAACAATACGGCCATTTAGGGTGGCCGAATCGCCCATTCAAATAGAGTGTAAGGTGCTTGAAGTTAAGGCGTTAGGAGAAGAAGGGGGTGCGGGTAATTTAGTTATCTGTGAAGTGCTTAAAATGCATATATCAAAAACTGTTTTATCATCAGATGGTCGCATTGATCAACGGCAATTAGATTTGGTTGCTAGGGCAGGAGGTAGTTTTTATTCACGTGCCAAAAGCGGATTCTTTGAAATCCCAAAACCCTTGAGAACTTTAGGATTGGGGGTAGATCAATTGCCGGCTGACATTAAAAACAGTACGGTATTAACCGGAAATGATTTAGGCATGCTAGCCAACGTTGAGCAACTTCCTTCGGCAGTGGATGTTGATAACTTTGTAGCTGATAATCCCGAGTTTAGTAGTAAAAATAGCGTAGAAAGACATAAATTTGCACAACGCTTTTTGGCTCAACAAGACCTAGTCAGTGCTTGGAAAGTACTTTTAATAAAATAAAATTATAGAGAATGGAAATTATCGGTAAAATTAAGAAAATAGATGAAACTAAAACCTTTGGTACAAGTGGTTTTAGAAAGCGTGAACTCGTAGTGACTACAGAAGAGCAATATCCGCAAATGCTTATGGTAGAATTTGTACAAGATAAATGTGATTTATTAAACAGTTTTGCTGTAGGTGATGACGTTAAAGTTAATATTAACCTTAGAGGTAGGGAATGGATTAATCCAGAAGGAGAGGCTAAATATTTTAATTCTATCCAAGGTTGGAGAATTGAAAAATTACAAGCGAATGCGGCTGTTCCTCCTGTAGAGGCTGTTGATTCTTTTCAACAGGCAGATAGCTTAAATGATTCAGAGCCAGACGATTTACCGTTCTAAGGGTTGAATACAACTAAGAGCTGTCTGTAAAGACAGCTTTTTTTTTGCTAAATTTGCACCTGCATTTTTTTTCATGATTCCTTGGCTCACAGAACATATTGCTTTTCCATCGGTAGCCGATGCAAGTCCAGATGGTATCGTTGCCCTAGGAGGGGATTTATCGCCAGAACGCTTAAGTCTAGCCTACCAACGTGGGATTTTCCCTTGGTATAGTGAACCTGATCCTATCATATGGTATAGTCCAGACCCCAGAATGGTACTCTTTCCCGAAAAGTTGAAAATTTCAAAAAGTATGCGGGCTGCCATAAAACGCAATATTTACCGAATAGAAGTTAATCAGCATTTTGATGAGGTTATTGCTCACTGTCAATCGGCTGTACGGCCAGGGCAATTGGGGACATGGATCACGGAAGACATGAAGGTGGCTTATTGTGAACTACATCACCTCGGGATGGCAAAATCTATTGAGGTATGGTTAGATGACGAGTTGGTAGGGGGGCTTTATGGAATTGAACTTGGCGATGTTTTTTGTGGAGAAAGTATGTTTTCATTGCGTTCTAATGCTTCAAAATTGGCATTTATTCATTTGGTACAGCACGGTATTTCAAAGCCTTATCGCTTAATTGATTGTCAAGTTTATACAGATCATTTGTCAAGTTTGGGAGCGGAAGAAATTTCGCGAGATAAATTTTTAAATTATTTAACGTAAAATAGGGTGGTTTCTTTATATTAAATGGATTAATATTGTATTTTTATAACACCTATTAAAATTAATAAATTCAAGAACGATGGCTATAGTAGATAGATTTGAAACAAGTGAACACAGGAGAAATATCGCTCATTTTGGAGCGCTTGTCAGCCTTGCTAAAGTTGATGGAGATATGAATCCAGAAGAAGAAGGACTGATTAAAAGTTTTGCTAAAAAATTAAATATTCGAAAAGAAGAATATGAACGCATGGTGAAGTCACCAAAACCAACATTAATTAATCCGTTAAATACTAGTGCAGAGCGCTTAGAACGGATTTATGAGTTGTTTAAAATTATTTACGCAGACCACGTTATTGATGACGCTGAGCGTAAATTGATTTATAGATACGCTCTTGGGTTAGGGTGTACTTCTGATAAAGCTGAAGAGGTGATTAAAAAGTCCATTAAATTATTTGGTGGAAGTATTGATTTTGAGGATTACGAATACCTAATGACAAAATAGGATTTAATTACTTATTGACCTTACAAAAAGCGAATCTCTTAGTAAAAGGAATTCGCTTTTTTTACACCTCATGTGAACCTTAGTTTTGCCAAGGATGTGAATTCTTACCTTCTAGACTGGCTTGTCCGCTCTTGCGAAGCCATTTCTTTACATAACCACCTACAAGTATTCCGATGACAAAACTACCGAGTATAATCAGCACTCTAGATACCGTTATTTTCCAAAATAAAAATTTAACTTCTGTCATTTCAATGTTTTGCAAGGCAAATATGACAATTAGTATACTGATTAAAATGGTAATTATTTGTTTAGCACTAATGGGTTTTTTAGTTGGGAGCGGTGCGGTAGTTTTGGTCATGATAATTTACGTTTTTGGCCATTCATTGGCGTTGTATAAAGATAATTACAAGTTTTGTCTTCCCCAAATATATCCATCACATTCCTTATTTAAAATCTGAAGTTTTGTGGGCGTGCTAGGATACTGTTTAGCAGGGTGCTATATGAGGTGAAAAATGGCATGATAATGTTACTACCACAGGGCACTGAATTGAGTGCTGATTTTCTGTTTCAGGTTTGCTACGGCCTGCTCTAAATTATCACGTATCTTTGACCGTAATTAAATGTTGTACAAATGGATATTAGACATGCGCAAAAAGAGGTAGACCAATGGATCAAAGATCATGGGGTTCGTTATTTTAATGAATTAACAAATATGGCTCAGTTAACTGAAGAGGTGGGTGAGGTAGCGCGTATTATTGCGCGTAGGTATGGTGAACAAAGTGAGAAAGAATCAGATAAAAACAAGGATTTGGGTGAAGAATTAGCCGATGTGTTATTTGTAGTGCTTTGCTTGGCAAATCAGACGGGTATAGACCTCGCTGAAAGCTTTTATAAAAAACTAGCGTATAAAACAAAGCGGGATCACGATCGTCATCAACAAAACGAAAAATTAAAACCATGACTTTTATAGAAAAAATTAAAACTCCAATCTTTTGGAAAAGAGCTGCCCTTATAATAATTCCGTTCTTAATCTTCTTAATCTTATTAGGCTTGTTGTTTAATAGTTTTTCGGCGATCACTCAATTTGATCTTGAAGCAATTAACGAACAAAATTTTAGCGATGGTAAATGGAAGTATTTTATTGCTTCCAAAATATTTATAAGTATCGCGTATGGGGTTTGGACGACCGCGAGAAACACCAAGTAATGTCAATCGATTTGGATCAATTGAATATCACTTTGTTTAACCAGTTGATTCAGGCGTGTTACATCTTCTTTAAATAGCTTGTAAAGGGCTGCCAATTCTTTGTCTATAGCCGCAGTGACTTCGTTTTTAAATGCAATGGCCTGATCGGTAGGGCGATAATTCCCCATGGCTGTTAATGAATTTAAATGCCCTAATTTATTATTTAATCGAATAGGATAGTTTAAAGGGTCTTGATTACTTTTACTTTTTGTCTGGTATAAATTATTTTCAATTATCCCCATACTGTTAATCAATGTGTCTGCAAAAGAGATGAGTTCTTTATGTTTAGTTACATCTTTGATTGCGTTTTTTAAATCGCTTATTTGGGTCCTAATTTTAGTTACATTTTTAAGTGCTTTATGGATTTCAGTCATTTTATCGCGGACCTCCATGATAAAGTCAAATTGAGCTTGTAAGTCGTCTTGGCTGGCCGAACTGCGCGGATCCTTTACAATATGTAATTTACGCGAAATAGTTTTCTTATTTTTACGCAAGCGTACCGTGTATTCTCCTGGCAAGGCTTTTGGGCCGTCAAGCGAAGCCCACCACAAAATCATTCCAGGAACTCTTTCGGCCCCGGGGTACATCATATTCCATGTAAAAATATTATTTCCTTGTTTTAGGTTTAACTTTTCTTCTTTTTTCTCTTGGTCAGGATGGGTGCTATACGTTTTTACTGCTTGCATATCGCGGTCTAAGAAACTCAAGGAGATTGTATCTGTTTGGGCTACAGTATTGATATAATAATTTATGGAAGCGCCACCTGTATGATTTTGTCCCTCTGTTCTAGAAGTAGCTCCATTTCCGCCTCCCATACGATACGCTGGCATGGGCTGATACATATATATATCTTTATCGGCCAACGCTGGACTCACTTCTTGGAGGGGGGTTAAATCATCAATCATCCAAAACGACCTTCCTTGCGTAGCTGCAATTAGATTGTTGTTTTTTATGGTGAGATCGGTAATAGGAACAATTGGTAGGTTTAGTTGGAATGGTTTCCAATGGGCACCGTCGTCAAAACTGATATACATACCACGTTCTGTTCCTGCATATAACAGTCCTTTGCGGTTTGGATCTGCACGAAGGGCTCGTGTAAAATCTTCGGCAGCAATTCCTTCGGTAATCTTGTTCCATGTTTGACCGTAGTCTTCAGTTTTGTATAGGTACGGCTGATAATCTCCGGTTTTGTATTTAGTACCTACAATGTATGCGCCTCCCTTGGTAAACGGATCGGCTTCTATGCAATTAATCATCATCCATTCTGGCATTTGCTTAGGGGTTACATTTTGCCAATTTTTACCATCATCTTTTGAAATATGTACCAATCCGTCATCAGAGCCTGTCCATAACACGCCAGGTTCAAAAGGCGATTCTATCGCTGCAAAAATGGTGGCATAGTATTCAACTCCAGTATTATCTTTGGTGATTGGTCCGCCGGATGGTCCCAAGGTTTTTGGGTCGTTTCGAGTTAAATCAGGACTCACAATTTCCCACGATTGCCCTTCATTTGTAGTGCGGTGTAGGTGGTTTGAAGCGGCATATAATGCCTTGGGATTATTTGGAGAAAAGAAAATAGGAAAATTCCATTGGAATCGATATTTAAACCCTTCCGCTCCATGCCCCATCGGATCGTCTGGCCACACATTAATGGCGCGTTTTTCATTTGTTTTGTGGTTAATTCTCGTTAAAAACCCCCCGTAGCTTCCTCCGTAAACGATATCGTTATCTGTGGGGTCAACCGCAATGTGCGCACTTTCTCCACCTGCGGTAGATTCCCAGTCAGAACTGGTAATAAATCTGCCGTCAGTTCTATGTGCAATACGTACGGTAGAATTGTCTTGTTGCGCCCCGTAAATACGATAAGGAAAATGATTGTCTGTAACAACGCGATAAAATTGAGCCGTGGGTTGATTGCCATAGGTAGACCAATTTTGGCCAGCATCAAAGCTAACTTGGGCTCCACCATCATCTGCAATAATCATGCGCTTATGATCTTCAGGTGCAATCCATAAATCGTGATGATCTCCATGTGGAGCATTGGCTGACGTGTAGGTCTTTCCGCCATCGGTCGATTTGTGATAGGCCACATTTAAGACGTATACAATATCCTCATCCTGCGTGTCAGCATATAAGCGTGTATAATACCATGCGCGTTGACGTAGTTTTCGTTCGTTATTGATTAATTTCCAAGTTTCACCTGCATCGGTAGATTTGTATACGCCGCCCTGTTCATTTTCAATGAGGGCCCAAACGATATTAGAATTTACAGGAGATACGGTCACTCCACTAATACCCCAAATTCCACCAGGTAAGCCTTTTTTGGTTGATATGTTGACCCAGGTTTCTCCACCATCTGTACTTTTCCACAATCCAGATCCCGGGCCACCGCTAGAAAGACTATAGGGGGTTCTTCTAACATTCCATGTGCTGGCATACAACACCCTTGCGTTGTTAGGATCAATAATTAAATCTATAGCGCCGGCATCGGCATTGGCAAACAATACTTTTTTCCAACTTGTACCGCCATCCATTGATTTATAAACGCCCCGTTCTTTAGATGACTTGTACAGATCGCCTAAAACAGCCGCATAGACGATGTTCGGATTTTTGGGATGAATTTTTATCCTCGGAATGTGACGGGAATTTTTAAGTCCCATAAAACGCCACGTTTTACCCGCATCATCACTTTTCCAAATTCCGTCTCCAGACGAAACATTTCCTCGTACAGTTTTTTCGCCGTTACCCACATACATAATGTTGGGGTCCTCTTCGCTTACTGCTACTGCCCCTACAGAACCTCCAAAATATCCATCAGAAATATTGGTCCAGGTGCCTCCGCCATCCGTTGTGCGCCAAACACCTCCCCCAGTAGATCCCATGTAAAATAAATTTGTTTTTCCAGGAACTCCAGTAACTGCGCCACTTCGGCCTCCCCGAAAGGGACCAATATTGCGCCAGGTTAAGGCATCGTAGTATTTTTCGTCTAGTTGATTTTTAAGGAGCTGTTTTTTATTTTTTTTTTGGCCAAAGCCAGGTTGATTTATGATAAAAAAGAGCAGGCAAGCTAAGGTGAGCGAAATATTTTTCATAAGTTAGTCGATTGAAAATTGCAGCTCAATTTAAGAAAAAAATAGCATTAAATACGGGTGAAACACGCATATAACGCGATATGAATACACAAGATAAACTTCTGAATTACAGTAATAAATCAATAAAACCTGCGGTAGAGATCCAAATTTCTGGTTCAAAAAGTGAGTCGAACAGACTGCTAATACTTCAAAAAAAATTCTCAAATTTAGTCCTCGAAAATCTGTCTGATTCAGATGACACCATGCATCTCACCCAAGCCATTGCCTGTAAAGAAGAGGTTATTGATATTGGGCATGCCGGTACGGCAATGCGTTTTTTAACCGCTTACTTCGCGAGTTACGAAGGGCGAGAGGTGGTATTAACTGGATCTAATCGCATGCAACATAGACCTATAGGTATTTTAGTGGATGCCTTACGTAGCTTGGGCGCGGATATACAATATGAAAATAAGGAGGGGGATCCTCCGTTGAGAATAACCGGTAAACAACTTGAAGCGAGCGAGGTTGAAATTGCAGGTAACGTGAGTAGTCAATACGTATCAGCGTTGTTACTCATTGCACCAAGTTTATCAAAGGGGTTGACCATAAATTTACGGGAAAATATCACGTCAAGACCTTATCTTGAAATGACCTTAAGCTTATTGAACTCAATTGGGGTAGATACTGAGTTTCTTGAGCAAACCATTGTAGTTCACGCAAAATCGGCGATAGCCCCAAAGACCCACACCATAGAGTCTGATTGGAGTTCGGCATCTTATTTTTATAGTATGGCAGCGCTAAGTCCTGTCAATACCACCTACCATCTTTCGCACTACAAATCGGATAGTTTACAAGGAGATCGGCGTTTAGTCGAGATTTATGCCAACTTAGCTGTGGATACTGAATTTACAGCAAAAGGAATTCGCTTAACCAAAACCAATCGTACACCCAAACTCAAAGCACTTGATTTACGCGACGCCCCAGATATTGCCCAAACCATTGCAGTAACGTGTTTTGCTTTAAAAATAGCCTGTCACATGACTGGGTTACATACGCTTAAGATAAAAGAAACTGATCGTTTAGTAGCCTTGCAAACAGAGTTGACTAAGCTAGGAGCCGTTGTGCATATTACCCATGATTCCCTTACTCTTGAGGCGGCTAATCAACTACACCCCAATATTGAAATCAACACCTATGATGACCATAGAATGGCGATGGCTTTTGCTCCACTTGCTATTAAAGTTCCCATCATAATTAAAGATGCAGCTGTTGTTACAAAGTCGTATGTGAGTTTCTGGCGTGATTTTAACCATTGTTTTAAATAAATGTTAAAATGAATTGGATAATTGTTAAAATTAATTGTAATATTTTGATTTTCAATACACTAATGATTTTAAAGAGCAAATGTTAAAGTTTGAATAAAATGTAACGAATAATTTTTTCAACCGTCTTTATAGTATAGATAACTCAATAAATCGCCAAAGAAATTATTTATGCTCGGATATATGTCAGCCGTCAATGCGAAAGCTTTTCAAAATCGCTTTTCTGATATTCGCTTTTTATTAGGCGATTTCAGAGTTGAGGTGTATAGCTATCGCGAATCAGAAGGGTGGTATCATTCTGGCCAAGGAGAATCTAAAATATATATAGAGGATAATGTTATGTTTGAAAGCTTGCAGCTCACTAAAGAACATACCATTGTTCATATACAAAATACGATAGTTTTTGATCACCCCTCCAATCAATACAAATTGATGTCCTTAGATCTTGCAGAGGGCAGCATTGATACCTACCAGGGAGTGGAAAAAGCAGGGGTGTTAACTTTTCACAATTATAAAGACCCTAAGGTGTCGTCACACGTCGAATATGTATTTAAATTGATTTACAAAGAAATTTCAGATAATACCCTCTCCCTTATTATTGGTTGCTCAAAAGACCAAGGAAAAACGTGGTTACCGTTTGTTAAAAACTTATATCATCGATCCCCACAATTATAAGAATATACGTCATGGTATAGAACATCTTTGTATATTTGTCTGATAAAACAATATACCAATTGCACTATTTGAGGCAACATATCGTGATTAAATTCTTCCTGTGTTGGATGTTGACTTCTTTTGCAGCTCCTACAGCGGTAAAGTTGAACCATGTTTTTGATGATGAAGTACACGAGGTATGTACCTCAGAAGATGAATATCACTTTCATGAAATTCATCACAATTGTGATTTTAAGGTCAAGTTTCACTATCCACTTCTGTATGAAGTTCCTGACGAAATTATTTTATTTGCCGAAGGGGCTCACCTTCAGCCGTTAAATTTATATAGTTGCTTTCAAGGCACTACGCTACTCACTTCTTACCTTAGAGGCCCTCCCTTACTAATTGCATAAGTATTTTTAAAGGAACCTGATTTAAACCGTTCGTACGGATTTAAAACGCCTTCATTTTTTTTAAAATCATTTTACCTCAATGACTATGAGGTAGTCAGTTATGTTTTTTTTAAAAAACGGGAAGGTTTAGGTCGATTAAATAGTAATTAGAATACCTAAAAAAAAATAGGAAATGAAATATATCTTAATATTCGCCATGGCTATGTTGTCAAGTAGTATGGTGGGGCAAAATTGTCAATACGTATGTATTGGAGAAGTTAGTGACTTTCATGATGGCAGTTCCTTGGTAGGTGCTACCATTTATATTAAGGAGTTAGATAAATATATTGCCACAGACCTTCAGGGGAAGTTTAAAATAAATGATCTTTGTGCGGGTACGCTTACCCTTGTTGTTTCGCATGTAGGATGTATCCCTAAAACGGTTACGATTACTATTGATGGAGATGTGTATAAACGCATCAATTTAGAGCATCATACAGAGAATTTGGAAGAGGTTACGCTTCATGCTATTGGAAACAAAACAACTGCTTCTGGTCAAGAAACACGTCTAAAGCAAGAGCAATTAGAGCGCTATAGTGGAGGAGAATTGGGCGATGCTTTAAAGGAAATTTCTGGGGTCAATAGTTTAAATACGGGAAACAATATTGTAAAACCAGTGATTAATGGGTTACACAGTAGTCGGGTGTTGATAATGAATAATGGGGTGCGATTGCAAGATCAAGAATGGGGGGTAGAACACGCGCCAAATATTGACTTGAGTACAGCTGAACACGTCATGGTGGTAAAAGGGGCTTCTGCCTTGGCCTATGGCGGTGATGCAGTTGGCGGAGTAGTAATTATGAACCCTGCAACTATCCGAGCTAAAGATAGCTTGTACGGACAAACAGTATTGTCTGGACATAGCAATGGTCGTGGGATTTCAGGGAGTACCTCCTTGACAAAATCCTATGAAAGTGGTTGGTTTATTAGTGGACAAGCGTCAGTTAAGCGATTTGGTGATGCTGAAGCTCCAGATTATTTTTTGACCAATAGCGGGCTAAAATCAAATGCATTTAGTGTGAGGGGTGGTTTCAAGTCGTTTGAACAAGGCGTAAACTTTTACTACAGTTATATCGATAATGAGATAGGGATACTTAAGGCTTCGCATATTGGAAATATCAGTGATTTGGTGAATGCCATAGCAAGTGATGAGCCCTTAGTTCAAGATGATTTTTCATATGCTATTAACGCACCAAAACAGGATGTTAAGCACCACCTGGCAAAAGTAAATTACTTTAAGCGTTTTGAGAATTTAGGACGATTAAATTTACAATATGATTATCAAAATAATCGACGACAAGAATTTGATATTCGCGTGGGTGAAGATCGTGATAAGGCAGCCTTAGATTTGGCACTTCAAACGCATTCTTTTTCGGCCGATTTTAAATTGGATGCTAATCATATGCGAATTTTTAATACCGGGCTCAGTTTTGCGTATCAAGAAAATGTACCAGACCCTAATACAGGAGTAAGGCGCTTAATTCCTGATTACGAAAAAATTGATTTTGGGGCGTTTGTGACGGGGTTGTGGAATTTTGATAATGGAATGCAGATAGATGCAGGGGTGAGATATGATTTTAACCGTATGGATGCCAAAAAGTTCTATCTAAAAAGTCGCTGGGATGAACGGAATTATCAAAACGATTTTTCTCGTTTTATTATTGATGAATTAGAAAGTCAATACTTAACTAATCCGATATTTGACTACCATAATTTTTCTGGTATGTTGGGACTTCAATATTTTCACAAAGACAATTGGCAAGCAGGTGTAAATTATAGTTTGGCAAATCGTGCGCCAAATCCATCAGAGCTTTTTAGCGATGGTTTACATCACTCGGCAGCGCGGATAGAACTTGGAGACTTGCGTTTAAAACAAGAAACTTCAAATCGTGTAGGGCTTACTGTTGAGTATACAGATGAGCAAGCTTCTGTAAAGCTAGAGGGCTATTATAATTTTATAAACGATTATATCTTTGCGTTGCCCAATGGCATTGAGCAAACCATAAGAGGAGCATTTCCCGTATGGGAATTTAGTCAGGCAGATGCGGGAATTTTTGGACTCGATTTTATGGCAGTTGTTCCGGTAGTGCCAAGGCTTACTTTTGCAAATAACACCTCGTATATTAGAGGAACGAACTTGGATGCTGATTTGGCTTTAATTGATATTCCGCCGTTTCAAACGCAAAATACCCTAACGTTTAAGCAACCCAAATGGAAGGATTTTAGCCTGAGCTTAAAAAGTGAGTGGGTGTTTGAACAGTCTCGATACCCAAACCTTAATTTTGAGCAATTCATTCCAAGTGATCAAACTTTTGTAGAGGTTGATATTAGTACCCCTCCCCAAGCATACCATTTAATACACCTTCACAGTCAAATCCAATTCGATTTAAAAAAGAATCGAAAGCTGCGTCTTGGACTAAAAATCGATAACGTTTTAAATACAAATTATCGAAATTACCTCAATAGACAACGCTATTTTGCAGATGAAATGGGTAGAAATATAAGTTTACAAGTAAAATTAAATTATTAAATTAAATTAAAATTAGTATAAAGATGAAGAAATACACTTATTTATTATTCGTAACCATGATTGGTTTAGTGATTAGCTGTGATGATAATGACGATCCAATACCAGTTAATGAAGAAGAATTAATTACTACGGTAAGATTAGAACTTACACCGCAAGGTGGTGGAACAGCCATTATTTTAGAAAGTAGAGATGTAGATGGTTTAGGTCCGGATGATCCTGTGATTACAGTATCTTCCCCCTTAACAGTTTCACAAACTTATGTTGGGGAAATGGAATTGTTAAATGAGTCAGTTACTCCGTCAGAAGATATTACCGAAGAGGTACAGGATGAAGGAGATGAGCATCAATTCTTCTATCAATTGTCTCAAGATCTTGCTACGATAAGCTATGCAGATACTGATGAAAATGGTGACCCAATAGGCTTGTCAATTCAGGTGGAAACTACTGCAGTTGGAACCGCAAATTTAACCATCACATTGCGTCATGAGCCAAATAAATCGGCTGCTGGAGTATCTGATGGTGATATTAGTCAGGCCGGTGGAGAAACGGATGTACAGGTTGTTTTCCCTATTGAAGTAGAATAAGGTTAACCGAATGAATAAAAAAACCTCAAGCTTTTGGCTTGAGGTTTTTTTATGGGCATCAGTGAAGTTGGCGTTAAATATCAGCTAGATCTTAAAAACAAAACCTTCTCTAAACTTTTCGTTGTATTTTTCTTCGTCAAATTGATATAAAAAAGATCCCTTTTTAGACGACTCCATATTTTTTTCATCCAGTTTTACCAATACATCTAAGGTATTTATTTTACTGATAAAATTTCGCTTATCTAGTTTTTGATCCAAAACAGATTCATAGAGATTTCTAAGTTGACGCATCGTGAATTTTGGAGGGAGTAGTTTGAATCCAATAGGCTTGGTCTTCGTTCTATATCGCAACCGTTTAATGGCTCTTGCAACCATCCGGTCATGATCAAATATTAAAGACGGTACATTTTTTAGATTAAACCACTGGGCCGAATTTAATTCATTCAATTCTTCGTTATGAGTGGCTATATCAATTAAGGCGTAATATGCCACCGAAATAGTTCGTTCCCCAGGATCCCTATCTACCTTGCTAAATGCATAAAATTGCTCCATATACACATTGTTTAACCCAGTGAGGTGATGGAGAATTCGGGTCGCTGCTTGATCTAAATTTTCTTCTTTCTGGAGAAAGCCGCCAATAAGAGACCAACTGCCTTTTAAAGGCTCAAAATCTCTTTTGATTAAAAGGATATTAAGATTTTTACCGTCAAAACCAAAAATAATACAGTCAACGGCCAATAGTACTTTGTCTTCTTTGCTATAACTATTTAGATTCATAGGCAGGGTAAAAGGTTGGTTGTATTAAGCCTCTTTGATACTACGTGTTCATATTGCAAGGCGTCAAGTCTGATTTGATGCAAATATACTTGTTTCAAAGAATTATATTAAAAAAATAGCCCTAACTTCTGTTTGTATGCCTGTCATTAGGTTTCTGACTTAGGCTAATTATTTCTGATTGATTTTTAAATCAATAGTTAATGGCGGTACTAATGTAAGAAATAAAATAATAAGTGTTAACTATACACTTTTCAAATTATTGTTTTATATTGCGATAAAATTTAGCTCTTGT